>Ga0194042_1000022_pt1 | contig 44759 bp, 40 predicted proteins | sample JunL4412m_MetaG_FD_148974 | JGI IMG/M metagenome (GOLD analysis project Ga0194042, IMG submission 148974) | Anoxic zone freshwater microbial communities from boreal shield lake in IISD Experimental Lakes Area, Ontario, Canada - Jun2016-L442-12m | ecosystem: Environmental > Aquatic > Freshwater >...
ACGTCCAGTCACTTGAAGCTGGTGGCTTCCAGCCGCTTGCCGCATACGACGTTGTGATTGCAAACGTAGATCCGACGATTGATCGGTCTGCCACTGAGGACGCCCTTGAGGCGATCGCCGAATCTCAATGGCCGCTCTGCGCCGCGGAGGTAGCGGCGATCATTGCCAAGACTCCAGAAGATGTTGACAACAGCGCAACTGAAACAAGCCTGATCGAACTAGCTGGCGACGGCACGTTGATTAGGCACGCGGCCGGTAACGGCGCCTTCTGGTCACTCGCCTAGTTCTCGATCCTAAAACTGCGCAACTTGAGCGCTGCTGAGGGGTTCTAATGTGTGATGGCAAAGACAGCCCCCAAGCCTCGCACCCGGATCCCATCGGATCCAGAGCGGCTTGCGGAGTGGCTGGCGCCAAGGCCCTACGAGACTTACGACCAGTGGAGCAGGCGCTTTGACCGCGCCGAGCGGCGCCTAGTTGATCTTTTTGAGATCAACTACGAACACCAGCGTCGAGTTCGCAGGAATCGTCGGCGGCTGGCCACTCGGCCCGTAGCCTAGGTCGGCAGGAATCGTCAGCATTCGGCGACCGCCAACCTTCATGCCGGTAACGCCCTGATCCCAACCTTGAATTACTTCACCCTTGTCGATCGTGAAGCTGAAGAGATCCTGTGGGGCCGGCCGGTCCCATGAGGCATCAAACTGCTTTCCACCGTCCCAGAGAGCGCCGACATACTTGACGGTCACCTTGTCGCCCGTCTTAGCGGCTGGTCCTGAGCCGGTGACGATGTCCTGAGTGACGAGCTTGTCCGGCGCAGTTCCGCTCTGAACGGGAATTACTGGCTTGACATTCAGGTCGGTCGTCTTTGAGGCGATTGGCTGTGTAACCGGCGCCTGAGTGGTTGTAGTTGTTGAAACATTCGAGGCGGTGGACTTTGATCCACCCTTCGTAACAATCCCTGCGATAAGGGCAACGGTTACAACGGCGGCGCTGAGGCCGAGAATGATGCTTGAGCGGCGATCCATTTCGACCTTTAGGTTAGCCGCTCGTGACGATGCGAGCGCCGAGGGCGCCGCACCACAGTCCGAAAACGGCAACCGCGAGCAGCGCTCCAAGCCAATGGAGGCCGACGATCGTCGCGATCGCACTAGGAACTCCAGCGATAACGGCGCCGATCAGGGCCGGTCGGTAAGGCAGGTGAACCATACGAGCGGTAAACGCTGCGGCAAGCATCCACGCTGCAGGGCCGACCAACCAGCCCCAACTTGCGAAGAACGAGTGCGGCAAAGCAAGGCCAGTAGCCAATCCAAGCACTGCAACTCCCAACAGCTGCACAAGCAGCGACTTCACCATTACCGGTCGGTTGATCGCTGGCATTACCGGCTACCCGAAGAAGACTTCTGCGTCTTCATAGACGCGTGGGTCAAGGACTCGAGGCGTCTCAAGCGCCCTAATCAGCGGCTCATAGGCAATCTCAGTTCCTCTCAGCGATGCCATAACTCCAAAGTTGCCATCGAGAACTGCTCGGCCTGCAGCCAAACCCAGCCGCGTAGCGAGTACCCGGTCGGTCGCAGTTGCTGTGCCACCACGCTGAACATGGCCGAGTATCACTGCGCGTGCGTCGAACCCGGTCCGTTCAGCTATCTGCTGCTCTAGCCAAACCCCAACGCCACCAAGCCGCGCATGGCCAAAGGCATCGGTTCCCCCACCGCTTGTTACCTGCTCGCCACCGATTGGCGTAGCGCCCTCGGATACGACAACGATCGAAAATGAGCGGCCGGTCTGATGTCGCCCTTGCAGGTGCGCACAGACAGCTTCAATGTCGAATGGTCGCTCGGGGACAAGGATCAGATCGGCGCCACCGGCGAGGCCAGCCGTGCAGGCAATCCAGCCGGCATGCCTGCCCATTACTTCGACGATGATTATTCGGTCATGGGATTCGGCAGTCGTGTGTAGCCGGTCAATTGCATCGGTCGCGATCTGCACGGCGGTGTCAAACCCAAAGGTTCGGTCGGTGCCTGGCAGATCATTGTCGATCGTCTTCGGCACGCCAACAACTGGTACTCCATCGGCAGCCAGCTTTGCTGCAACGCCGAGTGTGTCTTCGCCGCCGATAGCGACCAGCGCATAAACTCCGTCGCTAGCGAAACGCTCTTTAACGATTGCTGTGCCGTCACCACCATCGGCGTACGGGTTGGTTCGGGATGAGAGCAGAATCGTGCCACCGCGTGGAAGCAACCCGGCAATATTTGCGCGTCCAAGCGGGATCGAATCTCCATCAACTACTCCGGCCCAACCTCGCCGATAGCCGATCGCCTCGTGTCCATCGGCGAGCACGCGTCTCACAACAGCCCTAATAACTGCGTTAAGCCCCGGGCAGTCACCGCCGCCAGTAAGTAGGGCTACTCGCATACTTAGAGAGTGACGGACTTGAGCCACGTGTGCATTTCGCTCGCACTCACTAGAGTCATAGGCGTGGAATCGATCACCTTCAAAGCAGCGCAAAGCTGATGCGTGTCCCGCGTGACAAGCGCTTCAGCCCGTCCCAGCTGAACACCTTTGTTCAATGCCCGCGCAAGTACTCGTTCCAATATGTCGAGCGCGTACCGATCGAGCGCAAGCCCTCCCCGCACCTCGTCTTTGGCAGTGCCATCCATGCAGCTCTTGATGCTGTCTATGCACTCCCACCAGACCAGCGGACGCTTGCGGTCGCCGAGGATGCAATGCGAGAGGCTTGGAAAGCCGACAAGGAGCGCAAGGGCGCGTTCGAATCACTTGAGGATGAGCGCGCTTGGGGGCTGAAGGGTCTCGCTTTGCTCGCTCGGATCGCCGAGACCGACGACTTCAAGCAGGCAACGCCCCGAGCATTAGAGGATTGGGCGAGCGTGATGGTCGAAGGCGATCGCGAGCTGTTTGGCAAGGTTGACCGTGTCGACGACCACGCTGAGGGCGGCGGAGTTGTCGTAATCGATTACAAGACTGGAAAGTGCCGGATTGCGGAAGATGGCCTCGGCGATGAACTCCAGGCTCAGGTCTATGCGCTCGCCGTGCAGGCGAGCATGAAGACTGCGGTTCGCGAGGTCCGGTTTGTCTTTCTTGAAGCCGAGACAGAGCGGATCTGGGAGCCAACTGAGCTCGACGAGATCGAAGCAGAGCTGCTGCGCCTAATCGACAAGATCGCTGCTACTACCGAGTTTGCTCCGGCAACCTCGCGGCTTTGTGGCTGGTGCGACTACCTCGATCTCTGCCCAGCCGGCCTCGCCGAAGTTGGCTGACTGACAGTTATTCCTCCGCTAGCCAATCCGTCCCTACGCTGGAAGTAGGCAGGTAACCCAAGTGGCAGGTGGAGGAGTCCGGCATGTTGACATGGTGGTTAGTCGGTATTGGAGTATTGATTCTTGTCTTGGCAGCAATGTCGGTTCGGATTGTTCGCGAATACGAGCGGTGCATCATCTTCAGACTCGGCAAGCTCCGCGGTGGAGCGCATGGCCCAGGGCTAGTGCTTGTCATCCCTCTGATTGAGACAACAAAGCGAGTCTCAATGCGGATCGTGACGATGCCAATCCAATCGCAGGGAATCATCACCCAAGACAATGTCTCAGTCGATATTGCGGCCGTGGCGTATTACCGGATTGTTGACGCGGTTCGCTCAGTAGTCGCAATCGAAAGCGTCGGCGCGGCGATCAACCAGATAGCCCAGACGACGCTTCGATCAGTGATTGGGCGACATACGCTCGACGATTCCCTTTCAAAGACGGAGGCGATCAATGATGACCTCCGCCGAATTCTTGACATTCAAACTGAGGATTGGGGTGTGGCGGTAACGATTGTCGAAATGCGCGACATTGCATTGCCCGACACGATGCGCCGGGCGATGGCCAAGCAGGCAGAGGCCGAGCGTGAAAAGCGCGCGAAGATAATTGCCGCGCAGGGCGAAGCGCTCGCCGCGGGCAAACTCGCCGAAGCCTCCGACGTGATGATGGCCCACCCACTTGCCTTGCAATTAAGGAATCTCCAGACCCTCGTTGAGGTCGCCGTCGACAAGAACTCGACGGTTGTATTCCCGGCTCCGCTGATGAGCACAATCCAGGAGCTCGGAGCGTTTCTCGCCAAAGAGGACAGCTCTGCGGCAAAGGCCCGCGAGCAGGCCGAAGCGCGCAGAGAAAGCGTCGCGATTGATAAGTCAGATGAGTCGCTCTGAAAGTACTGCAGCAAGCATTCAAACGGCGTAATGCAGACCGCTTCTGAGTAATCTGAGGTTGATGCGGTGCTTCAGTGCGGAACAGATAAATCCCAACCGAAACCTGCTTTTGGCGGTGGCCAGCTTGGCAGCCTTGCTCGTATTTGCGATGCCAATAGCAAAGGCAGAAGCTTCGCTGAAGACGATCTCCACGCAGAGCGGGCTTCCATACTCGCTTGGCGACTGGAAGATCGCTCGGAACTCGACGCCTAGCGCAGCGCGAACCGCACTTGGAGTTGAGGACGCCGCCGCTCCGCACGCTGGCAACAGCTGTGTTCGTCAGTGGATCTTCCGCGGTATGCGGATTGAGTTCCAGGAGTCGCGCCCTGGAAGGAAGGCTTGCGTGGTCGGAAATGGCTTCGCAACCAGCTTCAGTGTCTTTGGCGAAGCGGGCAGGGCGAACTGGCAGACCGGTCTGCGTCTGCGGGTCGGCGATTCTGTCGCTCGACTTCGCATCCTCTACCCGCAGGCGGTCTTCACGGCCGGACGCTGGGTGCTCGCCGACTTTCCAAAGCTTCCACCTTGGGGTCGGCTCAGGGGTGCCACGCTTACAACTGGTGCATCTGTTGTCGCCCGGGTCAGCGCCGGCCGCGTTTCGAGCCTCGTCTACTCGGTTGTTGCGGCAGATGCGCTTGAAGTTGGAGTCATGCCGCACATCACCAACTAGATTCGTAACTCAGCGCCGGGTCAGGTGCCACTTGCCGCAGTACTGGCAGCGATACGGGCTCATTTGAAGAGCCGATGGATCTTGAGCCTTAACCCAGCCAGCGGCACGGCTCGCCTCGGCCTCAGTCGCATAGCGGCCACTCTTCCCCTCACACTGAAGCTGTCCTTGCACCGTCTGGCGCTGACGGCTCGCCTCGGCTGCCGACTCACGCGTAGCCCGTTTTGATCTTGCTTTGCGCCTGCCCATGAGTTAATTCTAGGCGCCGATTAGGCAGCCGAAGGCGGACGTTCAAGATCACCCGCGAGGCTTACTCGTCGTTAGTGAGGTCGGATCTTGGCTAGGGTCTCCGAATGCCCGATACCGCCACACCTCCTAGCAGCGACTCCGCCGCGACTCCTCCAGTCAGCCTCGCCGACCAACAGCTTCCCCACGACAACCCGCATCACACACGTCGCTGGACGATCCTCGCCGTAATCGGCGTCGCCCAGTTGATGGTCGTACTCGACGCAACGATTGTCAACATTGCGCTTCCTTCCGCCCAAGCAGACCTGGGGTTCAGCGATGCATCGCGCCAATGGGTTGTTACCGCCTATGCGCTTGCATTTGGCGGTCTACTCCTACTCGGCGGACGCCTGTCCGACCTGTTCGGTCGCAAGTGGACCTTTATTGGCGGCCTTGTCGGATTCTCTCTGGCATCGGCACTTGGCGGGTCCGCTGACACCTTTGGGCTGCTCGTCGCCTCGCGGGCACTGCAGGGAGCCTTCGGCGCGATTCTCGCTCCGGCTGCGCTCTCCTTGCTGGCAACAATCTTCACCGATGGGAAGGAACGCGGAACAGCGTTCGCGATATTCGGCGCGATCAGCGGTGGTGGCGCCGCCGTCGGGCTGCTGCTCGGTGGCGTACTGACCCAGTACCTCTCCTGGCGCTGGTGCCTGTATGTGAACCTTCTCTTCGCACTGCCGGCGGCTGTGGCAGGACTCTTCCTGCTGCACAACGTTCGCTCGGCAGTACATGCCTTCCTCGACATCCCAGGGACGATCCTCGCCTCTGCTGGGCTGATAACGCTCGTCTACGGTTTTGCAAAGGCTGAGAGCGATGGCTGGGGTGCGACGGTAACGCTCTGCTTCCTTGGCGCTTCAATCGTCCTACTCGGGCTGTTTGTCTTCTGGATGACGCGCGCAAAGCACCCATTGCTGCCGCTGCGAGTCGTGCTTGATCGCAACCGCGGAGGCTCCTACCTGACGATTCTGCTCGCCGGACTTGGAATCTTTGGAGTCTTCCTGTTTCTTACCTATTACATGCAACAGAATCTCGGCTTTTCGCCGATCCGAACTGGCTTTGCTTTCGTTCCCATGCCAGTGTCGATCGTGACTGCTTCGATTGTCGCCCAGACTCGGCTCCTGCCACGCGTTGGTCCGCGACCGCTCGTCGTGTTCGGCATGTTGATGGGCGTTCTTGGCATGTCCTACCTTGCCCAACTTGACCCAACCTCTGGCTACTGGGTTGATGTACTTCCAGCACTGGTGATCCTTGGAATTGCCTTTGGCAACATCTTTGCCACGGCAATCAACACGGCGACGCTTGGCGTTCTGGCTGAGGATTCCGGTGTTGCATCAGCGCTGGTCAACACCTGCCAGCAGGTCGGCGGTGCCGCGGGCACGGCGCTGCTCAGCACAATCGCCCTGACAGCAACAAAGAACTTCGTAGGCGGGAAGTCGGCAGCCGAGGTTCATGGCTACACGGTTGCCTTCTGGTTCAGCGCAGCGATCTTCCTCGTCGGCGCAATTGTCGCCGGATTACTTCTGCGCCCAGGCCGGATTGATCCGCAGCACGGCGGAGCCGTCGGAGCTCACTAACTTTCAGCAAATCAGCGGATCAGAACGATTCGCGTAGCGGGCGTTGGGTCAACATTGCCAGCGCGGTCAACGGTTCTGACCCTGAAGGTGTGGTAGCCCTTAGTCAGAGCGGCAACTGGCGACCAAGGCGAGCTACAGCGAGCAAAGGCAGCGAGGTCAAATGTGCAGCTGTAGTAGTAACGGTCGCTGTTCGCAGAGGTGAACGTGTACGCGGGACGTCGGCTGGTGGTTACCGTCGGCCCGGTCAGAATGCGCGTATCGGGCGGGATCGTGTCAACCGTAAAGCTGCGTATTGCCGGCGTTGGATCAACGTTGTTGGCGGCATCGATTGCCCGAATTGAAACGCTGTGTGTTCCCTGCCCGAGTGAGCTGTAGGTCTTAGGGCTCGTGCATGAGTGCGCCGTACCACCGTCAATTGCACATGTGAAGCGCGACCCATCCTCAGAAGAGGCAAACCTGAAAGTGGCGCTAGCTGTCGCAATCAATCCAGATGGCCCAGCTGTGATTGTTGTCTGCGGCGGGGTTGTATCTGGTCCGGGCCCAGCTGAACAGCTATAGATGCTGACATCATCGATAAACCAACCCTTCGGTGATTGGTTATCACCCCAGCTCCAGTTCTCATTGGCCGTGTCGGTTGCCATCCGGAAGCGGAATCGGATACTCCGACCAGCAAATGATGAGAGGTTGATTCGCGTCGCAACATAGCCGTAGCTTTGGCCGACGAATGCGCTGCGCCCAGATAACGGGCTGTCTGAGAGCGTCGACAGACTGCCGCCGTAACCGCCCGCCTCGATTAGCGGGCTTGCGTCGCTCCATGTGCTGCCAGCGTTCGTCGAGTACTCAATAACTCCACCGTCATACGTACCGGAATCACCGACACCAGCTGTGCCGGGCGACTGCTGTTCGAAACCGTAGGCGTGCCGGAAGTGGAAGTAACCATTGGCTGGAACGGTCACATCGGTTGGCATCGAAATTACATTGTCGCTGCGTGTCACTTGGTCGTCTATCCATAGGTTGGTCGTACCGCCAGTCGCATAGGTCGCATCTAGGCCAGGGTCAGATGAGTAGGTCCAGAACTGCGACCCCAGCAGCGACTTAGTAGCCCAGCGGCTTCCGGATGGGTTCTCAAAGCCATCGCTCCACGTGTTTGTCGATGCGCCCGAAACGCAGCGAACCGCCTTCACATTCGGCGCGCTTGGCGGTGGCGTCAGTAGTTCCGTCGCGGCGACGGCAGCGTCAACTTGGAGGCAATCGCTTTCGGATATTCCATCTGTACCGATCAGGGCGCGACAGGCCTGCGGTAGTGCGACGCCAAGGTCTGAGTAATCAGATGCTGAGCGAAGCAGCAGTGCTGTCTCGTACCAAAGCCGCTTCGACTTAACGAGTCCTATTCCGGTGATCGTCTGACCATTAAAAGTTCCTCCATCAGCGATCAGGAAGGCTGTCTTGTTACCCACTCCACTGTTCGTATGGACGCCACCATCATCGCTGGCGCTTGAGTCCTGCGTGTAGCGCGAACTTGTCATCTTGTCCGGGTCACCCAACTGCGTTGGATCAGACATGCTTCGAATCGCTCCACCCGGCAGATCCTCGCCCATCTGCCACTTGACTCCAGCTGAGTCATTACCACTTGAGTTTGATTGGTCAACGAACTCTCCGAAGATGTCGGATAGCGACTCGCTGATTGCGCCTGATTGGTAGTAGTAAAAGAGATTTGATGTGTACTGAGTGAACCCGTGCGTTAGTTCATGCGCCGTAACATCATCAGATGAGGCATAGCCCGAGCCAAAGACCATCTGCGTCCCGTCCCAGAAGGCATTTTCGTAGGGGCAGGCGCTCTTGCAGTAGCGAACGGTTGAGTCGAGCCTGAGGCCCTTGTTGTCAATGCTGTCACGGCCAAGTTCTTTGAAGAAGGCGTATGTATTTCCGACGTAGTCATAGGCGTTGTTGGCATCGGCTACAGCAGTAGTTGATCCGCCCTCAGTGCGGATCGGGCTTGTGCAGGGCAACTGTGCCGACGAGTTGTTCGCGTCGCAGACCCGCCTGTTTAGCGCGGTCTCAATCATGTTGATCCGAACAAGAACCGCCCCACTGTTTGCGTCAATCAGGATCTGCTTGCGCAGCGGCGAGTTGCCAGTGCGCGAAACGATCATCGACCAAACGAGTCGCCCACCTGGCCTACCTGGGCCTCCGAGGATCCGTGGATCGAAGATCGCTCGCTCGGGTTTTGTGACTGATATTCCAGCTCGACTGCCAGTGCCTGCGGAATCATCAAGAGCACTCTTCGCCGCCGCACGACTGTCGATCTCAGCTTTCGTGCTGGGAATGCTGCCAGCCAGCGTCTCAGCGCTTGCGGCAACAACTCTTCGATCGGCTGACACCGCGAGGACTGCTTCGCCACCGAGCACCTTGACTCCCGAATGAACCTCTGCGAAGCGGACGATCGTCTGCCCGGCGGCTGCTCCCGGTTCCTGACGAACTGGCCGTAAGGCTGCGACGGGCGTTGACCCGCGGATCTCAGGGTGCTGATCCAGCCACTCACGCGCGACTGCAACCGGACTGCTGGCGGCTGTCGTGCCGAGCGGAGCTGAAGCTGTAAAGCGATGATCAGTGACAGATTTCGCAGCAGGCGCGGACTCGCTCTGGGCGCTGGTCCCGGCCGTCGATCCAGTGCCGTGACCACCATCAAGGGCGACAGCCACTACTGCAACTGTCGCCGCCAACCCGGCTACAACGCTAATTCGATTACTGACCCTCACGGAATGAGTCTAGGGACTAGTTCACTGGATGAGCGTCGGTTGACAGACAGGGCAGCTACCATCCGCAGGCCTGCAAATCAACGAATTGGAGCTGCCGCATGCCACTCGCCCTTTCCACTCCCACATATGGCCTTTTCGCTGTCATCTACTTTGTCCTGCTGGTCGTGCTGGGCGTTACATCGCTTCGCAAGGGTCATTGGGTGATGTTCATTCTTGGCATCTTCCTGCCCCTCTTCTGGATCATTGGCGCCGTAATCCCACCGGTTGACCGCGACTAACAGGCCCCCAACTGGCTGCCTAGCGCAGCCAGCTGTACCTGTCTGAATATTTCCGCGCCCCCGAGCGTCCGTTCGGAAGTTTGAAGGAGCTCTCGTACAGGTCGCTCCACTTGCTGCGTGACGCTGTTCTGTCCTCACCAACCTTGACGCGCTCGCGCCCCTTAGCGATTCGGTAGCCGGCCTGCCTGTCGGAGGATTGATCCTCACCCCTTCGCGACCGAACCGCTTCACCGCGACCGGAGTACTCACGAACTGCCGGAGAGCCTGATTCTGGGTCTTGGCCTGGGTCGAGTTGCGTTGGTGGTTCGGTAAGCCAGCCTTCTGCCTGCTCTACTTCGACCTCGATCCTGTCTGCTTCCTCCTGAGTATCGATGCGGTTCTGAATATCAACGAGGTCGCGCCGAGCCGCAGCTTCCTGCTGGGTTGGCCTTGCGACCTTCGCGATCGTCGCAGTCCGCGAAGCACGGGCAACCGTCGCCGCCTTTGCCGCCGCAGCGCGCAGGGTAAGAGCAGCATTGATTGATGTCGGCCAGAAGTTATTTACCCGCTGAAGTCCGTACGGAGTGCCCGGGCCGCTTCCGTTCACGGCCCATGTCATTAGTCCGCCGTACTCGGGGTGGAGAGTTGCCGCGTAAGTGAAGCGGTTGGCACCCGGATCAGGAAGTGTTGCCAGTGGCACATAGTCGCCAACAACCGGTCCTGTGCGATCAACCAGCCGATAGGCAACCACACGCCGACTGAGGAATGGCAGCTGGCCGACCATCCACCAACGACCGTTATCGTCAGGGATCACAGAGAACTGTCCGGAGATAAGCCCGCCCATGTTGCGAATTTCCTTGACGGAACCATCAGCGGAGGGCCAACCAGAGTGAGCGCGGTGAGCACTGTCAACCGCGTAGACGATTGGGTTTGTGCTCGACCTAGTCGCAGCTGCCGACCAGACCAATGCCGAGTTTGTAGGTGTTACCTCGGCCTGCCATGCCGCATTTGGCATGAAGGTTGCGCGAATCCCCCGAACGGTCTTGAAGCCCCACATGCCTGGTGACTCTTGGCGCATTTCGGCGCCGTACATTCCAATCCGACCATTTGGCAGCGCAAACGGAGCGCCGGGCCATACCCAGTGCGTGTCGGGAACATTCTTAATTTCGCCGCTGAAGTGGCCGCTCAAGGTGATCGCATTACGGATGAAGCGGCCGTCAATCCACGAGTCGCCGTAGACCCACATCGGGCCGGCGCTACTTGGGAAGCTGAAGCCAACATCACCGGCGCGAAGTGCCGCAGATGCACCTGACGGTGCGAGCGCTAGCGCAGAGACAGCAAGAAGCACTGCCGTTGCTGCAGCAGCAAGCTTGGAGCTACGACGGCTGGTTCGACGGTCTGCGGCGATCATTTAGTTGGCTTTCATGGTTTGGCTTCGGTGTTGCGAAGTCGTTTTGTAGTGCCACCCTGAAGGCCGGCCGCCTAAGTGCAGGTTTCCCAAAGGTAAGAGCGGGGTAAAATCCTGATTTGCGTCGTAGTTCCCCGGCTCGGCTGCGGGATTGCCACATTTGCACTCTGTGGCAGGCTGCTGCACTCAGGAAAAGAGGCGGCGACCACCCCACTTCAACAAGGTTGGAGCAGTCAGAAAAGGGCTATTCAGCCGGTGAATCTGCTCGGCGGACGGACCACCGGAGCGACCTTCAAGGCATTGCTTTGCGCCTTAAACGAAACTGCTATGCCCGCATAGCGAACGCTTACCCGGCAGCCAATTCGATGCCCACGGTCACGGTCAATCACCTTGTAGGTAAATGCTCTGGCTGGCTTAGTCGAGGCTGCGGATGCGATGAAGATCGGGTGTCCGTCGCGCAACCACTGGTAGCTGGTTTGCACTCGGGGCCTGTTCCAACTGCCGGCCGTCGTTCTCAATGTGTGACCAGGCTTTGCGACACCGCTGACCCTTGGACTGACCGTGTTTGGGCCGCTGCTAATCGCTGTAATGCGAGCGATCATGTCGGTGTTTGGCTGGGTGACCCAAACACCTCCATCGGAGCCAACGGTAATCCCCGTCGGCCCAGCGGCAGCGGTCCGCGTCGGATACTCAGTTATCAGACCTGTCGAGGTGGTCAGGCGACCGATCCTGTTCTCACCACTCTCGCTAAACCAGAGATTGCCATCTGGCCCTGTTGTGATGCCATTGGCACCCGAGTTTGGGGTTGGAATATTGAAGTGATCGGTGTTGACGCCGGCGGTCGTCATGCGAACGACCTGATTCGCGCTTTGAGCTGTGTACCAGAGCGCCCCATCTGGGCCGGTTGTGATTCCAATTGGTCCCGAGCTTGGGCCTCCATCGCTTGCAAACTCCGTGAGCACGCCAGCCGTGGTGATCCTGCCGATTTTGCCAGAGCCAAATTCGGCAAACCAGAGCGCGCCGTCAGGTCCAGCAGTGATTCCATTCGGCCCAGCAGCTACCGAACCGAGCGCGTACTCAGTAATCGTTCCAGCGGGAGTCATGCGCCCAACTTTGCCGGCATCGTGCTCGGTAAACCAGAGGTTGCCGTCAGGACCAGCCGCAATTCCGTACGGCGCCGCCGAAGCGGTCGGCGTCAGGAACCTAGTCGTTACCCCACCGGTGGTCATACGGCCAATGGCGCTTGAGTCAGCTTCCGTGTACCAGAGCCTGTTCGCAGGACCAGTAGCTATGCCCCACGGGCCGGTTCCAAAGCCTGCCGTTCGGAACTCCGTCACCCTGCCAGAGGTTGTGATCCGGCCGATCAGGCTTGCTGCCTCCACGAACCAGAGCGTTCCGTCAGAGCGAGCGGTAATCCCCTGCGGACCGAGATTGCCGGGCGCACCGCCTGGCGTATCAGTTCTGTACTCGCGGATACTGCCGACGGTCGCTGCCGAGGCTGCGACCGGAGCGCTGGCCGAAACAGCGAGTATCGCTAGCGCGACTGCACGGCCAACCAGATTTGTTCGCATTGATTCAGCCTAGTTGACTGAAGGGGACCCGGCAAGGCGGTTATTCAAAGCCTGCCTAACGCAATTGCCTTGCTAGTGAATCAGTCCGTTCCTGAGCGCGTAACCAACCATGCCGGCACGATTGCTGACCTGCAGCTTTTTCATAATCGCCGACCGATGCGACTCAATCGTTCGAACCGAAAGGTTGAGTCGCTCAGCAGCCTCGCTATTAGTGAACCCAAGTGCGATGTGACGAAGGACCTCAGTTTCGCGCTCTGTCAGTTCGCCAGCATGTCCATCAGTGGCAAAGAGGTTTCCAGCAAGAGTGGGCGACACGTACCGTTCACCCTCCGCCGCCTTACGGACTGCTTCGATGAGCTGCGAAGGAGTGTCTCTCTTGAGTAAGTAGCCGCTACACCCAGCCTCAATGGCACGCCGGGCAATCAAAAGGTCTTCAATCACGGTGAGGACCAATACACCTTGCCGCTGTTCGGGTGTCGTCGAGGCGACCAACTCGGAAAGAATTTGCTCGATACCCACTCCGTCAACAAAGCTAGGCAGGTCGATGATCATCACATCGGCACTCAGCCCCTTGAACCTGCGGACGGCTGTTTCGAGGTCCTCGCAGCTAGCAACAACCTCAATACTTGACTCGCTTTCAAGCAACTTCTGAACACCAGCCCGAGTAATTGGCTGTTCATCAGCCAGCAAAACTCTGATCATCTGGCGCCGTGATTTCCCGGCACTTTGGTCCGCTTGTGTCCGTAAGGATGATTCTGCTTTGACTTGTCTCACAGGAAAGATAAGAGTAAGTCTACTTTCCCGTTGCGCATGGGTAGAAACTACTGGTTTACGTGTAGTAACTACTTATTTAGGGAGTTACGCCAAGACACGGGCCAGCGTCTACAGTAGTGATGTGCAAATCGGTCATTAGGAGGAGCGAACGAAGTGAAGGCAAGTTGGAATAACACGGTGATCGCAGAAAGCGACGACACCGTCGTGGTTGAGGGGAATCATTACTTTCCTCGCGATTCGGTGGCTGCTGGCTACCTAGCTGATAGCGAATCGACAAGCGTCTGCCCTTGGAAGGGGACGGCTTCGTACTACTCCGTCGTAGTTGATGGCGCGACCAATGAGGACGCGGCTTGGTTTTATCCCGATCCGAAGGATGCCGCCGCCGAGATCCGTGACCGGATCGCCTTCTGGAAGGGCATTACGGTCAGCGAGTAGCTGCCGCCGGCGATGACGGCAACGATTGCAGCCCTCGCCGTAATGCTGTCGAGCGGATTTGCTCCGCCTGCCGCGACGACGGCATCGGTCGCTAAGCCTCCGATCCATAACCACTGGATTAACTACAACGCAAAGCGCCGCAGTGAGATGGCCGCCTACTCGATGCGCCATTACGGACGGCATAGCTACCACCTCGTGCCGCGGGTGATCGTTGAGCATTGGACTCAGACACGGACCGCTGCGCCGGTGTTTGCAATGTTCGCCGCAGACACCGCTGACAGCGAACTCCATGAGCTGCCTGGCCTCTGCAGCCACTACCTGATCGATACGACCGGAGCGATCTACCAGCTTGTGCCACTTACAGTGATGTGCAGGCATACAGTTGGGCTCAACGACCACGCGATTGGTATTGAACATGTGGGCATGTCGGACGGTGGAGTGATGGGCAATCACCGCCAGATAACGGCTTCAATCCAGCTAACCCGCTGGCTGCGCTGCCGCTACCGGATCGCGCTGCAGGACATCATCGGTCACAGTGAGAGCGTTGGTTCACGATTCCACCATGAGCGCATTAGGCGGTTGCGTAACCAGACCCACTCCGACATGCAACCAGCAACGATGCGCAGCTATCGATCGATCGTTGCTCGCCAGCGCTGCCCCTGACTTGAGCTTTGGCATGCGACGGTCGGCGGCACTTGGTTGGACCTGCCTTGGCCAAGGCAGCTTTCTCCTCAATGACCGGCGAATAGGCCGGGCGCTATGCAGATTCGATCTTGCGAACTAGTTCGTCGGCGTCAAAACGCCTCGGATCCGGCAGTTGTAAACCTGCTGGTAGCTCTACATGCAGCTCTTTAATCAATTCAACTCTGATGCTGCCGCTTCGCAAATCACAGCCGAGCACGTGGCCAGCCCGATTCCTGTCGGCGCTCAAGACATGCAGGTGGTGACCGACGACCTCTACCCCAGCGGCTTCGGTTTCAAAACGAAAACCAACCACCGTTGCTTTGATGTTGTGCCAAGTCCACTCAACCATGTCATTTGCGACCTCAGTGAGGGCTCGGTAAGGAGGAGTCTGACGTGGCACGGAGCGGGCGTGAATGCGATCAAAGTCGCCGTCAATGCGGATCACAGCATTGCCGGATTGCCCGGGGAGCAGTGCATCGATCCGCTTGAGTAGGTCGTCATTCAGTAGCCCTTCGCTGACAATCGAACCGTCCTCCTCGCCAATTCGCGTTACAACCGCGAACGGCGTCAAGCAGCTGCCGGAAACCCGCGTAACCGAACCGTCAGCCCCGGCACGCCATGCCTCGCCATCTACGATCACAAGCTCGCCGTCCAGACCATTGAGCGTGCCAAGACCGTGGTCGCCGTGGGCAAGCAACTCGTCGATCGTCAGCTCACCGTCATACTCGCCGTCGAGCAGGGCCGCGAGGGTCGACTCCTGAACGGCGACATGCTTAGCGCTTCCTAGCTCGGTGATGGAATCGTGACTTTCGCCGATCAGTCGTAGTGCGCGAACCAGCGCCGGATCGTGAGGCATTGCGACTAGCGATTCACGATCAGGTTGCCCACTGGGGGATTGTTACATGCCCGCTCGGTAGTCGCAGCAGCACTTTCGAGGGACCAGTTTGAGGCCCTAGGTCGGCGTCCGCGCGCTGCGTCAGCCTTTCAGCCATGACAACAAGGAAACTCGACAACCTTGGTTCAGCTGAGACCCTTGACTGGCTCTCCGCGAGCGAACGCTCAAAGAGTTGGCGAATCAGGTTCCTCGTTGTGGAGTGGCTGCGAAACAGCATCCTCGTAACGCCCTGCGCCTACCTGCTCGCAGTCTTGGTTCTGTCGCTGGTTCTTCCCCGAGTTGAGGGATCCAGCGACTTACTCAACATGAGGATTGACAATGACACTGCGCGGACCGTCCTCTCCTCGGTCGCAGGCGGCATGATCGCCTTCACCGGTTTGGTCGTTTCGATTGCTGTCGTAGTCGTTCAGTTTGCAGCCGGCCAATACTCACCGCGGCTCGTCGCCCGCTTCCGCCGCGACCCTGTCTTCAAACACTCATTGGGAATCTTCATCGCTCCGGCACTCTTCTCGCTGATCGCCCTGCGCAATATTGGCCGTGCTGGCGACACAATCGCGCCAAGCTTGACGATCGGTGTTGATTTCATCCTCTTGGGAATCGCAATCCTTGCTTTCTTCATCCTCGTTGGCCGCCTGCTTGATCTGCTCAGGCCAAGGAAACTGGTTGAGCGGCTTGTAAAGGCAGGTGCTCACGCGGCAACTGAGGTGTACCCGTTCAGGGCCGGTCATGCCCCACCTATTGAAGATCAGCATGAACTTGATGATGCAATCACTCTCTCGTTTCACGGTCGGCATGCGGTCCTTGTTGCCCTTGATCGCGGCAGACTTGTCCGGGCAGCAACCAAATCCAATGTGGTTATTGAACTAACCGTTGGCGTTGGCTCCTACCTGCCACGTGAAGCGCCTATTTTCAAGATCTACCGCAATCAAGACTCGAAGGCGGTCGACGAGTCGGAACTACAGCGATCGGTACTAGTTGGCGGTGGTCGAACAATCACACAGGATCCAGCCTTTGCTATCCGGGCAATGGTTGACATCGCCGTCAGGGCATTATCGCCTGCCGTGAATGATCCAACGACGGCGGTCGAAGTAATTGACGGTTTGGAAACATTCATCCTTGCGCTCGCCTGGCGTGACCTTGAACGCGGTCGGCTGGCAGATACAAATGGCAATGTCCGGTTGCTCTTTCCCAACCCTGCTTGGGAGGAGCTTCTCGACCTAGCCGTAACTGAAATCCGCAGGTTCGGTGTTGGGTCCCCGCAGGTTGCTCGCAGGCTTCGGGCACTTTTTGATGACCTTCTCAATCACACTCCAGCCAGCCGTAAGCCGGCCATCAAGGCGCAGATAGCTAGGTATGAAGCAGCGGTGGCTCGAGCGGTTCCAGATCCGATTGAGCGCGCTTACTCGATGACCGCCGACCGGCTTGGTATCGGCACCGCTGCGCCATAAACCCCATTTGAAAACGCTCTAAGTAGTTTCCACGCCTACTTAAGTAGTTGATGCGGTACTTGCGGCTTCATAGCGATGTGACACTTGGTGCCTAAACCGATGTCGATTGACACCAACAATGACAATGGCTCGCCCAAGCCAATCTCGGTTCTGCTGGTTGATGGCTACCCACTTGTCAGGCAGGGCGCTCAGAACCTGATCGCTGAGCACACCGAGTTCACAACGATCAAAATGGCGGACTCATACGAGGATGCTCGCCGATATGCGCTCGGCCACAAACCAGACCTTGCCATTATCGGACCGAACCTAGATGAAGGAACCGGAGGGAGTGGTCAACTTGCTGCGATTGCCGCCATTCACGAAGCGTCACCGAATACGCGGATACTCGTAATCCTCCTGTCCGACTTTGACACGGTGGGCGCCAGAGATGGCGTGGCAGCTGGTGCTGCTGGTGTGATTTCGATGGCAAGCTCCGAAGCAGACTTCATTGACGCAGCTCGAAGGGTCACCGCCGGCGAAGAGTATGTCTCCGCCAAGGTTTCGACGCTTGCACTTCGTGAGCGCGAGCAGGCGCAGTACTCCGGCCCCTTAACACCGCGCGAAGCCGAGGTTCTCAGGTCGCTGGCGCTTGGCTACACGAACTCTGAGATTGCCAAGGGTCTGCACCTTTCGGTTAGGACGATTGAGACCCATCGAGCCAATCTCCAGGGCAAGCTGCGCCTGCGTACACGTGCCGAACTTGTCGCACACGCGATTGAGACCGGCCTGTTAGGAGCAGCTGACTGAAGCTTGGTAGCCCCGGCCGCAACTAACCGCGCGGCTCAGCCCCAAAAGAAGAAATCCCCACAAAACCGGTATTGCCGTAGTTTGTACCTGTGCAATTAATTAATTTTCAATTAGTATTAGCATCTGGCTAATCACGGATCAGACCCGATAATCAAACCCTTAGATCATGGCTCGCAGCCGATCAGGGTAATGCTTGTTGACAGCTTTGCCCTGTTCCGCGCCGCAGTTGCTGCGTTGATTGAGAAGGAGCCCGGTTTTGAGGTCGTTGCCGTTGCCGAAGATCTTGACGCAGCAACTCGGGTCGCAAACGGTCACTGCCCCGAACTGGCGATCCTCGGACCGAACCTCAACCATGTTTCCGAGGACCTGCAGCAGGCGAATCTTGCCGCAGCGATCCGCGATGCTTCACCTACGACTCAGATAATGCTTGTCGTTATGACCGAGGCTGAGGTTGAGTTTGCAACCAGCGGCATGGAGGCTGGTGCTGCTGGGGCCATAACACTCAATTCATCAACTGAGGAGTTCGTCGAGGCGATGAACCGTATTGCTTTAGGTCGCGGCTACATTTCATCGCATCTTGCCCTTAAGCTGATGCGCCTGCGGGCCGTCCGTGATGAGTCGCCACTCTCTGATCGAGAATTGGATGTCCTTACTGGGCTGGCGTTTGGGCAGACAAACGCGGAGACGGCCGAGAACCTCCACCTCTCGGTGCGAACCGTCGAGAGTCACCGGGCATCAATTCAGCACAAGCTTGCGCTTCAATCGCGATCCGATCTCGTTGCCTACGCGATTGGCCAGGGGATCCTTGGCAGAGAAAATACATCTGGCGTGCCAACCAGCGACGACTAACTCGCAAGTCGCATAAGCAGCTTCGGGCTGCGAAGCCGAACTCGGATTCAAAGCCGACGGGGAGATTCGAACTCCCGACCCCTTCATTACGAATGAAGTGCTCTACCAACTGAGCTACGTCGGCAACTGTCGGCGCCTCGGCGAGAAGGCACCGACGGCTGGATCGTAGCCGCCAAGAGCTGGTGGGGTAATCACCGCTTGCAAAATTCAACCCCGACCACAAGGGTTGGGCCAGACGGCGGATTAGCGCGCCACCTAGCCCAACCGAATCTCTAAGCGCCAGCGGCGACAGGCGTGTCCGGACCATCGCCCCACTTATTAGCGGGCTTGCTTGGCGTAACCAAGAAGACGATTAGGACGATAAATCCGATCAGCGGGAAGAACGAGATCAGCACCCACCAACCACTGTGGTCGGCGTCATGAAGCCGACGAATGAGGACGGCAAGCCCTGGCAGGAACAGCGCCACGGCGGCGATTAGGTAGATGAAGCCTGTCCCGAGAATCGAGTCAATCAGCAGTGTTGCCGTATAGACAAGAGCGGCGAACAGCGTCCAATACCAGTAGGCCGAGCGCGACGAGCGACCGGAGAATACGACGTACTTTGCGAAACCATCGCTAACTGCCTCAGAAAAACTCACTTGCATCAACTCCTTGACTAGTGGCCATAGACCAAGGATTAGACCGCAGGCGGCGGCGACAGAGCAGGAAGGGTCCGACTAGGCGCTGGTCAAAGCTGCGGCAGCGACTTCGGCCCGCTCATCGGCTGCGTGCCTGTCGGCCTCGGCGCGCATCGCCTTGAGCCCCGGCACGAACAGCGCAGCAACGGCACCGAGCGCGAGCACTGCCGCACCAAGTGGCAGCGCTGCAACAACACCATCCGAATAGCTCTGCGGCGTTTCGTACGAACCGTTTGCCGCGAACAGAACGCCGAGCAGACTTACACCCATAACTCCGCCAACTTCGCGGATCGCATTGGTTGCGCCCGAGGCCTGACCGCTCTCGCGCTGGCGAACGCTCGCTAGCACCGAGTTGGCTGCCGGGGCGAAGACCAACGCCATTCCCCCACCGCCGAGAATGAATGGGATGAGTAGGTCAGAGTATGGGGCTGAAGGGGCCGAAACCTCCGCCAGCCAGGCGATCGCGATCGCCTGCAATGTCAGCCCAAGTGCCATCAGCGGCCGTGGGCCAATCCGGTCGCTAAGGATTCCAGCAATTGGCGCGACGAAAATCGGCATTGCCGTCCATGGCAGCGTGCGGATACCGGACTCAAGCGGCGAATAACCCTGAGCCGTTTGGAAGAACTGGCTGATGTAGAAGATTGACCCAAAGACGCCGAAGAACATCGCGAAGCTGACGATGTTCGTCGCGGCGAATCCGCGCGATCTAAAGAATCGCATTGGCAGCATTGGCTGCGGTGTGCGTATCTCCCAGAAGACGAACAAGACAAGCAGTGCGATCCCACCGAGGCCCGGGACAAGGATGTCTGGCGTCGTCCAGCCAAGCGCCTCACCGCGCACGACCGCATAGGTAAGGCCGAACAGCCCAAACCCTCCGAGCGCAATCCCCGGCAGGTCGAGCCGACGCGACTCGCCGCGGCTTTCATTCAATCGCCAGAGCGCCAAAGCTCCCAGCGCAATTCCGATTGGGATGTTGATGCCAAAAATCCACTGCCAAGAACCGGCGCCAGCAATAACCGCGCCGCCAACTACCGGCCCGAGCGCGACGCCCAACCCACTGACGCCCGACCAGATACCAAGTGCCAGGCCGCGCTTCTCACCGGGGAAGGCCTCCGCCAGCAGCGTCAGCGTAAGCGGCGTCACGACAGCTGCACCAAAGCCCTGAACTGCCCGGGCGGCGACGAGTGCTTCAATGTTCGGCGCGATTGCGGCAAGCAGGCTTGCCGCGGTGAAGATCATCAAGCCAACGAGAAACATCCGGCGGCGGCCAAAGCGATCGCCGAGTGCCGCTGCAGGCATCAGGAAGACTGCGTAGGCAAGTGTGTAAGCGTTGACGGTCCACTCAAGCGACTCAAGCCCAGCTCCGAGGTCCTTGCGAATGCTTGGCAGGGCCACGCCGACGACAAGGTTGTCAAGGGTGACCATGAACAGGGCGATCGAGACGATCGCCAGCGTCCAACCGGCACGGCGTGACGGGCCTTCGTGGAGTTCCTGCTCGGCTAGCTGAAGGTCAGCATCTGATACTGGGGCGCTCATCGGCGCCAACCTTAGCTGGCGCCTCCCGCATCACGGAACTCGCTGAGCTACTTGGTTACCTTGACGGTCATGTTCATCGTGTTCTTATGCTTTGAGCAGTAGAAGTAGTAGGTGCCAACCTTCGGCGCCTTCCAGCCCTGGGTCGGGGCCTTCGGCCACTGGTAGGTGTCCCCGAAATTGACGGCGATCAGCGGACTGGAAACAAACACGGCCGCCGCCCCCTTGGTGGCACTGGTCACCGACGTCAGGTGCAGCGCCCGCAGCTCTGCGGCTGAGAACTTGACGCTCTTCGCCGTGTCGAGCCGAACATCGTGCTGTGACCCGCCGTCAGGGACGCTCCAAACCCAGCGCAGCACCTTCGTGTTGATCTTGTAAGTCAGTTTCGGACCTGAGGCTGGCAGGAAGTATCCGTCGTTAAGCGCGCCAGCAACGGTTACAAGCTGAGTCGAGGCGGCGGCCGTTCGTGCCGGCTGGCCGCTGGCGATTGAGGGGATCATGATGGCTGCGGTGGCGGCTACTGCGAGCGGAATGAGTACCTTCAGCTTGTTTCTCATGTCGGGCAGACTAACCAACTTTCCGCCTGCATGCGCAGATTCACTTGCGGTGATCGAATCGGATCGAAATTACCTGCGCGTGATCGCCCGCACACAGGTAGATTTAGCGCTGAGATGTCACCGGGAGGAAAAAAGGGACTTGATCGCCGCGACTTTCTCGGCCTCGGCGCCGGCGCTGCCGGCCTGTTCTGCTCACTGAAGCTCAGTGATGTAGAGAAGCTAAACAGCCGCGACATCAAGCGGATTGATGCCGCCGCCGCAAGCCTTAAAAAGCCTCAGCGCAAAGAGGCCCGCGATGTTGTTGACAACTACACGTTCGCGACGCCGGAACCGGCCCCGGGTGGCCAGATCCGTGAATATTGGATCCAGGCGACCTCGGTGCTGTGGAACCCATCACCAACCGGTCACGACCAGTGGATGAACATGGATGTTCCTTCGAAGCGCTACCGCGCATTCGTCTATCAGGAGATGACAACCGGCTTTGCATCGCCGCTCAGCCCAGCGAGCATCCCCGGCCCAACGCTTGAAGCTGAGGTTGGCGACGTTCTGCGCGTCCACTTCCGCAATGCCGACCGCAAGTTCTTCCAAGCGGTAACGATGCACCCGCACGGCGTCCGCTACAACCCTGAGTACGACGGCGCCTACTACGGTGACTTCACCCGTGATGGCGGCTTCATTGGCCCGGGTGAGGAGTTCACCTACACATGGGAGGCAACAAAGGACAGCGTCGGCGCCTGGCCCTACCACGACCACGGTCCCAACCACGTACTCAACCTGACCCGCGGCCTCTACGGATCAATCATCATTCGCCCGAAGGGCGCACGCAAGCCCGACCGCGAGTACTTCCTGCACCTTGGCAGCGTCTTCCCATCGGTTAGTGGCCTTGACTCAATGATCCACACCGTCAACGGCCGCGCCTACGCTGGCAACACACCAACTCTTCGTGCGAAGGTGGGCGAGAAAGTCGCAATCCATGTCTTTGGCATGAACAACGACTTCCACACCTTCCACATGCATGGCCATCGCTGGCCGGGGCCGGGTGGCGCCTCAACCGACAGCCCGACTGTCGGGCCGAGCGAAACAGCGACGGTCAAGTTCACTGAGGACAATCCTGGACGCTACCTATACCATTGCCACGTCGCTGGTCACCAAGATGCCGGAATGTCCGGCTGGTACTTGGTGGAAAAGTGACGGGGAGAAATACAAACAAGGGAGAGCTGCACCTATGAGGATCACCCGCAGGATCACAACGATCGCCTGTCTGGCGACGGTTTCGGCACTGGCTGCCGTACCTGTCGCGAGTGCAAGCTACGACCCGCCCGCTGACCCGGGCACCGTCCAGAAACCATCTGGCAATCCAAAGACGATCAACGTCTCGAAGAGCTGCTCGGCGGCGACGCTGAACAGGACCTGCTTCTCGACGATCCAGGCCGGTGTCAACAAGACGAAGCAGTTCAACAAGTCAACTCACCAGGCTTTCCACACCTACGACTACACGGTGATCGTTGGCAGGGGCACTTACAACGAGACCGTTGCGATCGAAGGTCACGGCTTTGATGGACTGACGCTCAAGGGCGCAACCACCAACCCGCGTGATGTGAAGATCGACCTGACCGGACTTGATGTTGAGTCCCGCCAGAACGGCGTTCTTGTTAACGCAACATCGGGTGTGACGGTCAAGTACATGTCAACCTTCCACTACAGCGGCAACGGGTTCTTCTTCAAGAACATCGGCGTAACACCAGCCGGCGCTCCAGAGAAGCTGTTTGGATCGAGCGCGTTCATCGCCGATCACCTGATTGCAGGATTCAGCACGGGAACGAACGGTTACGGGCTCTATGAGTTCAACTCAATCGGTGGAACATTCTCCAACGATGAGGGCTACTACAACAGCGATGCAGGCCTTTACATCGGCCAGACCCCTGTGCAGACAAAGCCTGTTCGGAGCTTGGTTACCGGCGGACGCTACTGGGGCAATGAACTCGGTTACTCGGGTACCAACTCCAAGTATGTGACGATCACAAAGGGCAAGTGGTTCAACAACGGAATCGGACTCGTTCCGAACATGTTGCTCAGCGAGGCCTTCTACCCACCGGAGAAGAACGTAATTATCGACAACGATATTTACGGCAATAACTTCAACTTCTTCGCCGGTGCTCCTCACACCTTCCCCGTAGCGCACGGAGCGCTTGGCGATGGTGCGGACTACCCACCGGGAATGGGACTCCTGCTGTTCGGATCAAAGGACACGATCGTCCAGAACAACCGCATCTATAACAACCATCTCGTTGGCTTTGGCATGATGAACCCGGGTGTTCTGATCGGCGTCAAGACGACCGCACAGAGCAACGCAGCGAAGATTGAACGCAACCAAGTAATTGGTAACGCGTTCGGCAACGCCGGAAAGAACAAGAACGGTGTTGACATCTTCTACCTCGGTGGCCAGGGCGACGGAACCTGCATCGGCGGCGTGGGAGCGTATGCCAACACAGGTGTCTTGAGGACGATTGGCCAGGAGGGCGCAGGTGGCGCACTCGGCGCGACGACCTCACGCTGGAACAAGTGCCCAACGGCGAAGACATCAAAGAATGTTTACAGCCTCAAGGCGTTCACCCGTGCGGCTGACTACGTCAGTGATTCAACCCATCAGGCCTACTGGCAGAACACGGACGGCCAGACGGCAATTCCTGGCTACAAGCCACTTGAAACATGCACGGTCACCGCGCCATACCTCGGCTGCGATGGCCAGCAGGACGGCAAGCCATAAACAGCTGAACTAGAAACTCAGCTGCTAGGCAACCGGGCCATGGCTCGGGGCAAGCGCAGCCAACGCGACATCGTGAAGGTGTCCGTTGGTTGCAAGCCCCGAACCGTGGCCCGGGCCCTTGCTGCCCTCAAGTGAACTAAAGCGACCGCCAGCCTCCTCAACAATCAGCGCCGGAGCGGCAAGGTCCCAGAGCGTCGGGCCAGGCTCGGCACAGATCTCAGCCTTGCCCTCGGCAACGGCGCAGTAACCCCAGAAGTCGCCATAGCCCCGTGACTGCCAGCAGTCACGAATCAGGTTGATCAGCGGCTCGGGACCACCGACCGGATCCCATGCGGAGATGTCGCCATGCATAATCACAGCGCCTTCAAGGACGGAGACCGGGCTAACAGAGAGACGCTCTCCATCCGACCATGCCCCACCGCCCAGAGTTGCCCACCAGCGCCTGCCAAGCGCCGGCGCACTTACAACGGCACAGAGCGTCTGGTCGGCCTCGCGCAGAGCAATCAGGGTTCCCCATGATGGAAGGCCACGCAGGTACTGCTTGGTGCCATCGATTGGATCCAGCACCCAGACCCGATCACCGCTGCCACTCAGGCCATCCTCCTCGCCGAGGACCGCGTCATCTGGCCGCTCGCGGCTGATCTGTTCGCGGATTGCCAGCTCGGCAGCGCGGTCGGCCTCAGTTACCGGCGTGCGGTCCGGCTTCGTCTCAATCGCCAAATCATTGGCTCCAAAGCGGGCCATAGTTACCGCGTCAGCCGTATCGGCAAGTCGCAGGGCAAGCTCTAGATCTTTTGTCAGGTCAGTCATTGGCCGGCAACAGCCTAGCCGCCCGCCTCCCGACCACTCGCGCGAGAAGCCGATCAGGCGTACGATCCGCGGATGGCGACGCCTCCCAGATTTGACCTCCAATCACATTCGACCCATTCAGATGGTGCACTTCCGCCAGCTGAAGTCGTTGAACGCGCTGCCGCCGCCGGCGTTGAGCTACTAGCGCTCAGCGACCACGACAGCATCGCTGGGGTTGACGAGGCGATCAAAGCCTCTGAGCAGCTGCCGATCCGCATCCTTCCCGCAGTTGAGATCACCGCGATTGACTCAAAACATGAGGACATTCACCTGCTCGGATACGCGCTCAACCACCACGATCCGCTGCTCTCCGAGCGACTCAGCGAGGCCCGTGCCGAGCGCCAACAGCGTGGCTCGCGGATGGCCGACCTGCTCGAAGCGGACGGCTGGGCGGTTGACCGATCCTTGCTGCACAAGGTTGCGGAATCAGGATCAACAGTCGGGCGCCCACATGTTGCCGCCGCTGTCAGCAGCGTTGAGTCAAACAGCGGTCGACTCGCCAAACTTGGGCTAACCGACGATGGGAAGTTGATTGGATCGCTGCTCGTACCCGGAGGTACAGGTTATGTCCCGCGCGAACACCCGACGGTTGAGGAGGCAATTGGCTGGGTTCACGACGCAGATGGTCTGGCGGTCTACGCCCACCCGTTCTTTCCGCCCGAGCGCTATGACGAAGAGCTGATTGAAACAGTCCTGCGTCGCTACGTAGCCGCCGGCCTTGACGGCGTCGAATGCTTTTACACAACGCATAGCGAGTCGCAGACACGCTTCCTCTATGGGCTGGCCGACGAACTTGGCTTACTGACAACCGGGTCGGCAGACTTCCACGGACCGGAACACCCAAACTTCCGCGAGTTCAGGGCCTTTGCGACCTATGACCTTGAGCCGAAGCTTGGCCGCCTCGGCCGTGCCTAAAGCGTCTGTCAGCTGATTGCGCCGAAGGCGGTCAGCAGCAGAATCGATGTTCCAACGATCAGCCGGTAGATCACGAACGGCCGCAGATTATGAGTAGACAGCCAACGCAGTAGGAAGGAGATCGCTGCGTAGCCGGAGACAAAGGCAAACAGCGTTGCGATAACTGTCACAGGCAGACCCGGACCGCCTCCCTCACCAACCTTGCGGAGTTCAAAGAGGCCGCTAGCAACGACTGCAGGGATGCTAAGCAGGAAGGAGTAACGAGCTGCCGCAACCTCGTTCAAGCCGCGAAACAGTCCGGCGGTGATCGTCGACCCAGAACGCGAAACACCAGGTATCAACGCAAGCGCCTGCCAAAGGCCGATGAAGGCAGCGTCTTTGCGATCAAGATCCTCAACGGTGCGGCTTCGCTTGGCTGCGGAATCCGCCGCTGCCATTACCAGCGAGAAGAGAATCATCACGATCGAAATCACCCAGAGTGAGCGGGCCGCAGTCTCGATCTGATCCTTAAAGATGAAGCCAAAGATCCCAACCGGCAGCGTGCCAAGCAGGATGTACCAACCCATTTTTGCGTCGTGTGTCTTACGCACTTCAACATCGCTGAGCGAGGCAAACCAAGCCTTGAAGATCGTCCAGAGGTCCTTGCGGAAGTAGATGACGACAGCTGCCATCGTGCCGAGCTGGATGACGGCAGTGAAAGCGGCACCAGGATCCTCCCAACCAAGCAGGGCTGGCACGATCCGAACATGTGCTGTTGATGAGATCGGTAGGAACTCAGTAAGGCCTTGAACGATGCCCAGAACAATTGCTTCAACTGCACTCATCGGAGTGCTCCATTCAGTCGGTGGGAAAGAGCTTCAATAGCTAGTTCACGGCCGATATTAAGCCGCATTGCGCTGCGCGTCCGGTCAACCAGCTCGATTGCCCGACGCAGTGCGGCGGGGTCGGCCGAAGCCGCATCATCGCGAATTTCGGCCGGCAGTGCAGCCGCGTCCGCTCCAACCGCCACGAGGTGGACATCACGAAGCCAGAGCTGGGCAACATGCAGTGCGGCGTCGGCAGCCTCGCTCTCAGCGCGTCTGCGAGCCCGCTTGCCACGCTCCTCAGCATCACGCGTGATTCGAGTCCGTTCGCTCTTGGCAGCAACCTCAAGTCTCGCGGCCGTCGAATCCTCAATCACCTTCTGGGCAGCCTTGCCGCGCTCAGCTGACGCGGCGACGATCTCCATCCACGGTCGAGCGGTAGCGGACTGGCCTGACAGCGCTGCACGGGCAAGTCGCTGACCTGCATTACGCAGCGCTTCACCCTCCTCAGAGGCGAGCAATTCTGCACGAGCCGCGTCACCATCGGCGAGTCGCGCGCAGAGCTTTGCTGTTGCCGGGCTAACACCGGATCTTTCAAGCCTTGCCGCAACCGCCTCAGCGCTCGGACGCTCAAATCGAACCCGCTGGCAGCGGGAAACAATCGTCGCCTGGACGGCGGCTGGCGAATCGGCAATCAGAATGATGTGCGCGTAGTCCGGCGGTTCCTCGAGGGTCTTAAGAAAGGCGTTTGCTGCCGACTCATTCATTCGATCGGCTGCCTCAACGACGAAAATTCGGCACTCGGCCTCAAATGGTCGCAGCGGAACTGCGGCGACGATTCGGTCGCGAATGTCATCAACGAGAATTTCGCCATTTGCGCCCTCAGGGACGATCCACTCAAGGTCAGGATGGGTGCGACCCTTGACCCGGATTGCCGTGTCATCCCGATCAGAGCCGCGTGCGAGCAGCTCTACAGCCAGCGCCTCGGCGATCTCAGCGCGACCGGAGCCAGCCGGTCCATGAAACAGGTAAGCATGGGACGCGCCGCTGCTGCCACTGAACACAGGCCCAAGGACTGCCTTTGCCTGAGGATGGCCGTTGATCGCATCTAGCATCGGCAGCGACAATACGGCTGCGTCCGGCCGGGTCGGGGCAGTAGTGTCACCGAGCAATGACAGAGGGACGGTTGATCACGATTGAAGGCATTGATGGCTCTGGCAAGACGACTCTTGCCGCGGCGCTAGCACGCACTCTTCACGAGCAGGATGGGATCAACACACACCTGCTGCGCGAGCCGGGCGGCGTTGTCCTCGCAGAGAAGATCCGTGATCTCGTCAAGGACCCATCGCTGCACACGGGCGCCCGCGCAGAGGCACTGCTCTATGCCGCCGCGCGAGCGCAACTCGTTGAGCAGGCGGTGCTGCCATTGCTTGCTGCTGGCCGCTGGGTGCTGCTCGATCGCTACATCGACAGCTCGCTCGCCTATCAAGGGGCTGCGCGGGGCCTTGGCGTCAAAGAGGTACTTGCTGTCAACAGCTTCGCGACCGGCGGCCTTTCGCCTGATCGAACCCTGCTGCTTAACATCGACCCACTAGAGGCTCGCAAACGCCTAGCCAAGCGAGGCGAAGAAACCGACCGCCTTGAACAGGAGGACAACAGCTTCTTTGAGGATGTGGCCGGCGCCTATCGACAGCTTGCTGAACGGGAGCCAGACCGCTTTACGGTGCTAGACGCAACCTCAACTCGCGAGCAGCTGCTCGACGAGGCTCGCGCCGCTTTGGTCGCGCTAATGCCTGATTCTGACTGACCGCTCAAGCAGGCGAGTAACCGCGTGGCCGCTGCTGAGCGAACTGCCAAGCATCACTGATCATGCCTTCCAACTCGGGGCGCGCGGGCGACCAGCCGAGTTCGGCCCGCACAAGGTCGGAGGCAGCGACCAGCATTGGTGGATCGCCTGCCCTGCGCGGTGCTTCGACAACTGGAATCTCAAGCCCGGTGACCCGCTTGGCCGCCTCAATCACCTCACGAACACTGAAGCCATTTCCGTTGCCCAGGTTGTAGATCCGATGCGTCCCCGGCTCAGCCTTCTCAAGTGCCAGCAGGTGTGCGGCAGCGAGATCCTCAACATGAATGTAATCGCGGACCGCAGTGCCATCCGGCGTCGGGTAGTCAGTTCCAAAGATGCTGACTTGATCAAGTAACCCTTGAGCGGTTCGCAGAACATTCGGAATCAGGTGCGTCTCAGGCTCATGATCCTCGCCACATGGGCCACTGGCGCCAGCAACATTGAAGTAGCGAAGCGAAACAGCACCGAGGCCGTGAGCCGCAGCTTCAGCGGTGATCATTTGGTCTACCGCGAGCTTGCTCTCGCCGTAAGGATTGACCGGTCGAGTCGGGCAGTCCTCAGCGATTGGGACGACCTCAGGCTCGCCGTAAACAGCACAAGTCGATGAGAAAACGAGCCGCTTGATGCCTGCGGCACGGATTGCATCGAGCAGGTTAAGTGATCCGGTGATGTTGTTTCGCCAGTAGAGCTCTGGGCTCGTTACCGACTCGCCGACCAATGCGAAGGCAGCGCAGTGAAGGACTCCGTCAAAGGCTCCAGCAGAGAGTGCGGTTGTCAGCGCCTGCGCATCAAGCAGGTCACACTCAACAAACTCTGCACCTGCGGGGATCGCCTCGCGGTGACCGCGACCGAGGTTGTCGAGCACGGTTACTTCGTGTCCAGCCGCCATCAGCACGCGAGCGCTTACCGATCCGACATAGCCGGCTCCACCTGTGACGAGCAGTTTCATTGCGATCGAAGGCTACGCGAGATTCACGTTCAACGGGCGCCAACCCGGAAACAGCGACATTCCATTCAGGTCGTCCTAGACTGGAAACATGGAAATACTCGCTGTTTGCTGCAACTCGGTGTGCATTCCGTCCGACCTAAACGGGATGCTGCACGACCCGTTGATTCGCCTGCCACGCCCCCGGCAGATCGTTGATTCGGACATCCGATGAAGGCAATGAAGAGGAGCGCACGGCGATGACAAAGGCAACTGAAAACACAATTACAACGGAACTTCTTGAGGGAGACCGTCTCGCCGTAGGTAGGAGATTCACCACCGCTGGCGAGAACCCTTTCGACAGCGTCGAATGGGAGACCCGTGACGCGATCATCGGCCATGGCGGCAACATCTCCTTCGAACAGCGTGGCGTTGAATTCCCAACTAGCTGGTCACAGAACGCGACCAACATCGTCACTCAGAAGTACTTCCGTGGGCAGACCGACTCGCCGGAGCGTGAGCACTCGGTAAAGCAGATGATCGGTCGTGTCTCCGGGACGATCGCCAACTGGGGCCGTGAACGCGGCTACTTCGCAACCGACGATGCCGCCCAGTCATTTGAAGATGAGCTGACTTACATTCTGCTGCACCAGCTTGCTGCCTTCAATTCACCAGTCTGGTTCAACGTTGGATTTGAAGAGACGCCGCAATGCTCGGCCTGCTTCATTCTCTCCGTCGAAGACACGATGGAATCAATCCTCGCCTGGAACACAAAGGAAGGCACGATCTTCCGCGGCGGTTCAGGAGCTGGAATCAACCTCTCAAACATTCGCGGCTCGATGGAACCACTCAAGAAGGGTGGCACCGCATCAGGTCCTGTCTCGTTCATGCGAGGTGCCGACTCATGGGCCGGCACGATCAAGTCGGGTGGAAAGACCCGTCGCGCGGCAAAGATGGTCGTGCTCGATGTTGACCATCCAGACATTCGCAGCTTCATCTGGTGCAAGGCCAAGGAGGAAGACAAGGCTGAGGCGCTGCGTGACGCAGGCTTTGACATGTCAATCGATGGCGACGGATTCACCTCAATCCAGTACCAGAACGCAAACAACTCTGTTCGTGTAACCGATGACTTCATGGAGGCCGTCGAGAAGGACGGCGAGTGGAGCCTGATTGCCCGCGCAACCGGTAAGCCGGTCGGCGAGCCAATCAAGGCCCGTGACCTGATGCGCGACATCTCAGAGGCAGCATGGCGCTGTGCTGACCCGGGAGTCCAGTACGACACGACTATCAACCAGTGGCACACCTGCCCTAACTCGGGTCGAATCAATGCCTCAAACCCTTGCTCCGAGTACATGCACGTTGACGATTCGGCCTGCAACCTCGCATCAATCAACCTGATGAAGTTCCGCAATGACGACGGCAGCTTCGATGTCGCAGCATTCGAGCATGTTGTTGATGTTGTCTTCCTTGCTCAGGAGATCATCGTTGGCGCCTCCTCTTACCCAACTGAGGGAATTGGCGTCAATGCCAACGCATTCAGGCAGCTTGGCCTTGGCTACGCAAACCTCGGCGCCTTCCTGATGTCAAACGGCATGGCCTACGACTCTGACAAGGGTCGCGCTACGGCCGCTGCGATCACATCGCTTATGACTGGTCGCGCTTATCGCGCCTCAGCCCAGATCGCATCGGCAGTCGGCCCGTATGAGAAGTACGAGCAGAACCGCGAGCCACACAACTCAGTAATGAGGATGCACCGCGATGCCTCCTACGAGATTGACACTGAGAACACGACCGACGAGCCACTGCTCGCAGCCGCGCAACGCTCCTGGGATGAAGCTGTCGTACTCGGTGACGAGAGCGGCTATCGCAACGCTCAGGCAACGGTGCTCGCGCCAACCGGAACGATCTCATTCCTGATGGACTGCGACACAACCGGGGTCGAGCCTGATTTCTCGCTCGTCAAGTTCAAGGAGCTTGTTGGTGGCGGCTCAATGACAATTGTCAACCGCACCGTTCCACTCGCACTTGACACGCTCGGTTACAGCGGTGAGCAGATCGCTGAGATCGAGGCACACATCAACACCAACAACACGATTGTCGGTGCACCTCACCTCAAGGAAGATGATCTCTCCGTCTTCGATGTTGCCGTCGGCGAGCGGGCGATCAGCCACCTTGGCCACATCAAGATGATGGGTGCCGTTCAGCCATTTATCTCAGGTGCGATCTCCAAGACCGTCAACCTTCCGAGCACGGCAAGCGTCGAGGACATCGCCGACGCCTACACCGAGGCATGGCGTCTGGGAGTCAAGGCACTCGCGATCTACCGCGACGGGTCAAAGACTGCCCAGGCACTTCGCACCGATGCTCAGGATGAGAAGGCTGACGCTGAGCCCGCTGAGCTTGCCGGTCCGCGGCGTCGCAGGATGCCGCGTGAACGCCAGTCGCTTACCCACAAGTTCTCGATCGGCGGCCATGAGGGTTACATCACCGCTGGCATGTACGAGGACGGTTCGGTCGGCGAGATCTTCCTGACCGACATCGGTAAGGAAGGCTCAACGCTACGCGGAATGATGAACGCCTTCGCAACCTCGATTTCCGTTGGCCTTCAGTACGGAGTGCCACTTGAGACATTGGTGCGGAAGTTCTCCTACATGCGCTTCGAGCCGGAAGGCATCACGCAGAACCCGGAGATTCCATTCGCGAAGTCAATGCCTGACTACATCATGCGCTGGCTTGCATCGCGCTTCCTTGATGCCGAGATCCAGGAGGACCTTGGAATCATGACCGCCGATGTCCGCGCAAAGAAGGTCGCCGAGGAGACCGCGACTTCGATCAACTCTGACACGGCCGGTCCTACCAACGGCAATGGCAACGGTAATGGCAACGGCGCAACGCTTGAGGCAAGGCCAGCGGCATCAGCTATGACCGACGTTCCACCGGTCCAGCCAGCCGCAATCAAGGGATTGGAGCTTGGTCCAGCCTGCCAGCAGTGCGGTGGCATGATGCAACGAACTGGCTCCTGCTACACCTGCCCAAGCTGTGGCAACAACACCGGCTGCGGTTGATCGCAGTCGCAAGCGACTGATAACAGCCGGTCGTTAGCGGCTGTTATCCAGGGTTTGAAGTTCAGAGAGGGTCGCCGAGAGGCGGCCCTCAGCTGTTTAGAAGCTGACCGTCTCAGCCAGACCGTCAAGCACCTCGCGGTACATGACGCGCTTGATCTCGGCTACGACCGAGCGAGTCTTGCCGGTCAGCGCCTGAGCTCGCTCGATTGCGAGCGGCAAGACCTGATCCTCCGGAGCGGTCTGATCGGCAATCCCCGCGGCAAGCGCTTCAGCAGCGTCGTAGCGGCGGCCAGTCAGCATCGCTTCATGCGCATCAGCAGGAACGAGCTTCGCCTGGACGAGCTTTGCCATCCCAAGCGTGAATGGGATGTTGATGTCGACCTCAGGGAGGCAAAAGTAACCTCGGTCATCGCGCATTACGCGAGCATCACAGGCCAAAGCGAGCATTGCACCACCGGCGAAAGCGTGACCATTGACGGCTGCAATCACAGCGGTAGGGAATCCAACAAGCCGGGCATAGAGCTCCTGGAGTCCATTGACGACCTCTGATGGCCCACCCTCAGGAGCTGCGGCCATCCAATCGAGATCCAGTCCATTTGAGAAGTACTTGCCGCCTCCGGTAATGACAACTGCGGCTGCTCCCTCCGAGGCCTCAACCTCATCGAGCGCGCTCTTGAAGGCTCCCAGCATCGTTGGATTGAAGCGGTTCTCCTCAGCAACCATCCGCAGTACAAACACTTCACCGCTGCGAGTCGTCTCAATCACTTGCTGCTCCTTCGTCCGGGGTCAATCGACAGAGCGGAAACCCTACGCGTTGCGCTCCGCGCCCGGAGTTACCGCGTAGGAACTTCGTCGACTTCGCGCTGCCGCTGCTGGCTACGGCGACTTACAACCAGCAGCACGCAGCCAGCCAACCAAACAACAAGCGAGACGCCACTAACAGCAAGACCTGCCGTCAAACCGGGAACCGAGTACTGCCAAACAACCGTGTGGCTGCCTGCCTCAACAAATACGCCTCGCATCGCAACATCGGCATGGACTGCGTTTGCCGGCCGTTGATCGACGGTGACGCTCCAGCCAGGTGCCAGCCGATCATCGAGGACAACGAGCCCCGGCTTAGCGAGCTGGGCGCTAATCGCTACACGGTCGTTGCTTTCACTGACAACCTGTGCCACACCCGCAGACCTAGGTCCCCACCCTGCTGGCAGAGAACCTGTCGATGTCTCAACGATCGCTGTAGCTGGAGGACGGTAGAGAGGCGATGCGATCGCTCCAAGCGCTTCCCTCAAGCTCGCAACCGCTATCAACTGGCTAGCAACCCGGACGCGGGGCACGGAATTGCGGTTATCGTAGACCGCACCATCCTTGCGGCTGTGGACGAGCACCAAACCACTGCCTGCGGCTGGCGGTTGCGTCCCAGCCGGCAGCACAAGCCAGCGCGTGCCAAGCGCGCTTAATGCTTTGAGTCCGGCAGTTCGCTGCGCCTGCTCAGCCTTGAGATTGATCGTTTGGGCGAGCAAGATCAGCATTTGGCGATAGCGCTGATCGGGCTGAGGCGGGTCGTAGCCTCGCGGGCTGCGAAGACCAAACTTCATCCCAAAATCAGCTGGCAGTCCCTCGCCGAAAATTCCACCGCCGAGTGCGACTACGCGACCAGAGGACGAGCGTGGTTCAAGAAATTGAATCAGCGGGGTAGCTCCGGGCGAAGCGATCGCCGGCGAGGGAGCCGGCTGATAGCCATCGGCAAAACGAACCATGTCGACGGCAACAAGCAGCAGAACCGAAACCAAGGCGACACCAAGCCAGCTGCGGCGCGACTTTGATCTGATCACAGCACCAAGCGCAAGCGCAGAACCTGCGAGCAGCAACCACCAGAAAATCGCAACAAGCGCGACCGAACGAGCCGCCTGCGGATCAAAGCCGGAGAGGAAGTGGCGTCCGGAATCAGCGAACGTACCTCCATCCGGTCGGATTACCAAGAGGCCCGCAACAGCCACCGCCACCACGACGAATGCCGCCGCCCAAATCCGCCTCGCCGAAACGCGGGCATCAATCAGCGCTTGCAAACCAAAGGCCGCAAGCAATGTCAGCGAAAGCTGGAACCAGAGCGTCATTCGCGCATCTCGGGCACGATCAAATCCAGGCAGGCTGGTTACCAGCGAATGGATGCCCGGTACGCCAAACGCCACCGCGAGTCCAATGCAAGCGAGGACAACCAATGGTGCCTTGCGACGCCACCCGCCGGATGTGAACAGCGCAATAAGCGCGAGTACCGCCGTAACCGAACCCGCGTAGAGCGTCCGCTCCTGGAAAAGCCCGCCCTTCACCAGCGGTGGGAAGTGACTAAGTCCATCGGTAGCGACCGACGTTGGCCTGCCCCACCAGTCAGGGAAGGCGATCGTCGTAAGTGAGAAGTCCGGCAGCGTGAAACTTCCGCCGAGCCGTTCAAGTGCTCCAACCGTGCCGCTCGAGGCAAGACCGACCGGAATCAGGAAGAAGCCTCCGAGGCCAAGGCCAAGGGCTATGCCTCCCGCAACGCAGGCGATCCGCTTGATGCGAGTTGCGAGGGAAAGATCCTCAATCAATAGGCCACGAATCGGCGCATAGAGAGCGAGCGCTCCAAGCAGGTGTGTGAGCGTCCCTGGGTGACCGCCGAGCGCTGCAGCAAGAACAACCAGAGCGAGTCCAAGGATTGCGCGCGGTCGGCCACCGATCAGGATTCGCTCAGCAAGCAGCAGCGCCCAAGGCAGGAGCACAGCGACAGCGACATGCACTCCGTGCGACAGCCAGAGAACGTTGAACGCACAGAGCGAGAAGGCAACGCCAGCGACGACACCCGGCCAAAAGCTGCACCGCAGCTGCCGTGCGAACAGATAGGCCCCAATCCCAGCAATCCACAACTTCAGAAACGCCGAAAGCGCGAGTCCCGCCCCAAGCGGCAACAGCCAGACCGGCAGGTTGAACGGGCCAAACAGTGCGGCCTGGGCATTTGAGTAGAAGGGGGTCCCGCTAAGTACCAGCGGGTTCCAGGTCGGCAGCGACCCACTGCTAATTGCGTCACGCGCAAACAGCGTCCATGGGTGCATCTGAAGCGGAACATCACTCAGCTCCGGGTTGAGCGCAGCGATGTTCGCTGGCGCATCGGTTGACCATGGCAGCACCGTGTAGAGGAATCCACTAGGCACCATCAGTCCGCCACCAAAGAGCGCATCGCGCAGGACGAAGGCAATTGGTACGGCCAGCAGGGCTGCTGCCGAAAGCAGCTGATGCCGCTTAGCTGCCGCCAAGAAAGCGGTAATCCATGACTCTCCGCTGAAGGGGTCAGCGGCGGTCGGCCGATTGGCGCCGTTCGGCATCAGCACAGAATAGGCCGCCCCCGGTTGGACGGAACCTGCGTGACACGACCACCTGACCTGTCAGCATCTCGCAAATGCGCCGACCACTGATCGTTTCACTCCTTGCTTTGACCATCGCCTCACTCGGAGGCCTTGCTTCCGAATCAGGAGCAAGCTCCTCGAGCCCCGTCAAGTGCGGCGCTTCATTCACGGTTCTTCACAACGATCGCATTGGCTCAGTGACATTCCCACAAGGGCCCTACTCAATGACTGCAACGACGATCAGCTGCTCGCAAGCATCAACACTGTTCGCACAGTTCCTTCAGGACTGGGACGGCAAACTGCCGAGCGGCTGGAAGGTCAGCATCTCGGGCAACACAAGGCATTTCACTCGCAGCGGTTCGACACAGGCATTCACCGCCACCCCAGAGACAAAGCCAACTCCGACACCAACACCTGAGCCGACACCATCAAGCCTTACCTGCCCGGGTTCATTCCGAGTAATGCACAACGACAGGATCGGCGCGATGTCGCTACCAGCGGGCAACTACAGGATCACTCGCCTTACGTCCGGTTCAGTCTCCTGCCCAACAGCGTCCGTCCAATTCGCCTACTTCCTCGATCATGACAGCGCTGGCAACCTTCCATACCCATGGAAGATGAACACGGCAACAAAGACCTTCTACCGTGGATCGGCAAACAACGGCTTCCGAGTCAAGCTGATCTCAACGGCTGGATTCGGCGCTAGCCGCTACCCAGCGCCCGGCGAGGACAGCTGCACGTCCAACTACAAAGTCAACTACGGCGCCAATGTCGGTGGGCTCGACATTCCAGCTGGCCCATACGCAATTACGGCACTGGGCGGTGCAACATGCGCACAGGCAATTGCGGCCGCTAATAGCTTCATTGCCAGCGATTGGCTGCCAGGCCACTGGACCGCAAATACTGAGACTGGGACCTTCCGCCGACGTGGCAGCAGCTATGGCTTCAGGCTGGATCCGCTGTTTGCAAGCTCTGCCTTTACAGGCTAAAGCCTGATCTCTCTAACAATCAGCGGCTAAGCGGCATCGGTGGTATACGATGTTCGGGAATGCCGTAGTGCCCTGAACAGCGGAACTCGATGAACCCAAAGCCAAACAGCTACCACCTTCGAGCGATCCTTGCCACGCTTGCGCTAGCGATTACTCTGCCATCAGCGGCCATCGCCGAAGTACACGTTGACCCGGGCTCAGGCACCGGCGAGCAGTACGCGCCGCCGCTTGACACGGTCAGAACCCAAACAAAGGTCACCAAGCCAGCACCATCGGAGCCGCAGAGCTACGACAACAGTTACTCGCAGAGCACTCCAACACCCGCACCGCTTCCCACAGTCGCTAAGCCGGACACGAGAGCGGCCGATCGCAAGCGAGCCGTCGTTACCGCCCAACAGATTGCCGATGACTACAGCGGTTGGCTGATTGACCGTTTCGGTAACCGCGTACGCAATGGCTGAGCGGAGCCCAGCCACGCGTGGCCTGCGCTGGTCAGCTCTACTCGCACTAGTGCTTGCGCTCGCGCTGCCATCCGGCGCCATCGCAGAGGTCCACACCGACCCAAGCTCGCCTCCGAATGAGGAGTACGCGATCCCGATTGATCAGGCTCGCAACAGCGCAGGAAATAACGCCACAACAAAGACAACCAAGACCGATACCCAGGCTGGAGCGGCTGCAGGCGGATCAAACGGCTCTGGTGGCGATGATCTTGGTCCCGCGATCGGCATCGGCATTGGACTGCTCGCGATCGGCCTTGGCATCGGCTTCCTGATTCGCTCACGCAGCGGCGGAAGAGGCCCAACAGCACCGGACAGCCAGCAGTAAGCGGCCGGTACCGCACCTGCTGCGAACAATTTCGCATGCTGCTCAGTGACGCGGTGCTACCGATAGGCTCCCCGCCGATGACAACTTTGACAGGATCGAAGCGATGCGCGCGCTAATTACTGGTGGTGGCGGATTTATTGGTAGCAATCTGGCGCGTGGCCTGCTCGCAGCCGGTCATGAGGTCAGGGTGCTCGACAACTTCTCGACCGGCAGACGCGAGAATCTTGTGGAGATAAAGGGCGACATTGAGCTAATGGAAGGCGACATCCAGAGCGCCGGTCAAGTGACCGATGCCGTCCAAGGTATTGATGTTGTCTTCCACCAGGCGGCGCTTCCATCTGTGCCGCGTTCGATCAGCGACCCTGTCACTAGTAGCACTGTCAACGTCAACGGAACGCTCAATGTCCTTGTTGCTGCAAGGGATGCCGGTGTCACACGCACGGTCTTCGCCTCCTCCTCATCTGTCTACGGTGCGAACCCGGCACTCCCAAAGGAAGAGCAGATGGCAACGCTGCCGATGTCGCCTTATGCGGTTTCCAAGCTTGCGGCTGAGGGGTACTGCCGCGCATTTACGAATGTCTATGGCATGGAAACCGTCGCGCTTCGCTACTTCAATGTTTTCGGGCCGCTTCAGGACCCAACCTCTCAGTACGCAGCCGTACTCCCAAACTTCATTACAGCCGCGCTCGAGGATCGTCAGCCGACTATTTTTGGCGACGGCGAGCAATCCCGTGACTTCACCTTCATTGAGAATGTTGTCTCCGCGAACATCCTTGCTGCCACGGCACCAGATGCATCGGGGAGAACCTTCAATGTCGCCTGTGGAAAGGCAGTCAAACTCAACGAAGTGATCGAGCTGATCGCCGAGCTAACTGGCAAGACGATTGAGGCTAACTACGAAGATGCCCGCACCGGCGACATTCGTAATTCACTTGCCGACATCACCGCCGCAAGCGAAGTACTCGGCTATCAGCCGCTGGTTGACTTCCGCGAGGGGCTGAGCCGGACAATCGACCACTTCAGATAGTGGCGCTGCCGGCCAGCGAGGAGAGTTCACCAATCGAGGTCGCCTCGAGAATTAAGATCCTTCGTGTGATTGCGCGACTGAATGTCGGCGGACCCGCGCACCATGTCTCGCTGTTGACTGTCGGGCTTGACCCGGATCGCTTCGAGACAACACTGGTTACTGGCCAGGTTGGCGCCGGCGAAAAGGAGATGCAAACTGCCGTTGAGCGCGCCGGAAGCAATCTCGTCCGGCTACCCTCGCTTGGTCCATCACTGGATCCAGTCGAGGACTTCAAAGCGACTGCCGAATTGGTGAGGATGATTCGCACAACGAGACCGGCCATCGTCGCGACTCACACTGCCAAGGCTGGATTTACTGGCCGCCTTGCCGCACTTCTCGCTGGCCGACCGAGGCCGATCATCGTCCACACCTTCCATGGCCATGTCCTAGATGGCTATTTTGGCCGCCTCAAGACAACGCTCTACAAGACTCTTGAGCAACTGCTCGCGCATGTCACGGACCGGTTCGTCGCAGTAAGTCAACGCACCGTTGATGATCTCGTCGCACTGAGGATCGCGCCACGTGCAAAGTTCAAGGTAATCCCGCTTGGACTCGATCTCTCTGAAATGTTGAACAGCACGGCCGCAGACGGCGCTGGGTTCCGCGATGAGTTTGGAATTAAGCCAGAGGAAAAGCTGATTGTGATCCTCGGCCGTCTGGCTCCGATCAAACGGATGCAGGATGCAATTACCGCCTTCGCGAGGCTTTCAGCTAAGCATCCGGAGGCAAGGCTCGCAGTTGTCGGCGATGGCGAGGAACGCGAAGCGCTCGAGAGGATCGCGGCAAGCTTTGACCTCGGAGACCGGATTATTTTCACCGGTTTTCGCAGCGACCTAAAGGCCGTTCATGCGGCAACTGACATCGCACTGCTCACCTCAGCGAATGAGGGGACGCCGGTTTCGCTTATTGAGGCTGCTGCAGCTGCCACTCCAATCGTCGCAACACGAGCGGGCGGAGTACCGGAGGTCGTAACTGACGAGATGGGCTTTGTGGTTGGAATTGAGGATGTCGACGCGATCGCAAATGCCTGCGAGCAACTGCTCAACGACGGCGATCTGCGCGAACGGATGGGTGCCGCTGGCCGTGAACGGGTTCGTGTGCGCCACAGCGCCGAGCGCCTCTATAGCGATATCACCGAACTCTACGAACAGCTACTAAGCGAGCGAAATAGATGAGTGCCACGGCAGCTGTTCGCTCAGACCAGACGGCTGAGGAGACTTCGCGAAGCAGGCGACACTTCGGGAACCTCCTGAGTGGCAACCTGCTTAACAAGGGGCTGCGCTTTGTTGCTGCCGCGGTACTAGCTAGAGCGCTTACTCTCGATGAGTTCGGCGTCTTCAATGTTGGAATTGCTATTTCCGGCGTGCTTGTTGTGGCCACGAGCCTCGGCCTTCCAGAGATTGGAACGCGCGAGGTGGCGGTCAGCCCCGGACAGGCCTCCGACACAGCCGGCCGCGTTGTTGGCGGACGCCTAATTGCATTTCTGCCAGTCGCAATCATCACCTGCGCTATCGGCTCACTTGCCTGGCCGGGTCACCTAGAGATATTTGCTGCCGCAATGCTGATGGGCCTACCAATGGCGGCAGCTGCCGACTGGCTGGCTCGAGGGATGGAGCAGATGCGGGTTGTTGGCTACAGCGTCGCCGTCGGAGGGGCGGTAACGGCAATCGGCTCGGGTGCCCTCTATTTCGTCGGAGCATCGGCTACTTCGGCACTGCTTGTCTTCGGATTTGCTGAACTTGTTGCAGCCTCTATCTGCTGGATCGCGGTTCGCAGCAGCGCGCGACCGCGGATAAAGCTTTCCGGCCTAAGCAGCATGCTGCGGCAGTCTTGGCCGATAGCGCTCTCCTCAATTGCGATCTACTCATATCTGGCGAATATCGACACGATCATCATGGCGGGCACCCGAAGCACGGCCGAAGCAGGCCTCTACAGCGGTGCGTACCGGCTGTTTCTCGCCTTCAACATGATCCCCCTGTTCGCTGCCTACGCGGCATTTCCAATCATTTCGCGAGCCGCACATGAGGGCCGCTTGGCTGAAGCTCGCGTCACGCTAAGCGAGAACCGCAAAGACCTGCTCTGTTTCGCGCTTGTCACAATCGCCATAATTGAACTTCTTGGTGAACAGATGCTCGGCCTAATGTTTGGTGCGCCGTTCAGAGCAGTTGCTCCAACGCTTGTGTTGCTCTCTGCGGCCGTGGGCTGGTACTCAATCGGGTATCCCGATGGCTACAGCCTCGTTGCTGAAGATCGCAGCCGCGGATTCCTAGCCGGTGCGATCACGGCAAGCGTTCTAAGCCTTGCGCTTGACCTGCTGCTGATTCCTTCAATGGGCCCACCCGGAGCCGGCCTCGCGACGACGATTGCATTTCTTGCCGCAGCTGCGGTGTGGATGCTTTGGCGTGGTCGCCCCGACCGATCAACAGTGATCGTGATTCTGCTCGTTGCTGCAGCGTCAGCTGGCGCACTGCTGATTGGCTTGGCTAGCTGGTCAAACACTCTGATCGGATCAGTGACGCTGGCGATCGCGCTTGTCGGCTGTGTAATGCGGATATCGCAACACCGAGCACGGCGGCGGAAGCGATGACTGCCGAGCGCTGGGTTGCACTGCTTACAGCCCTGATTCTGCTCGCTGGCTGCTGGCGAGTTGCAGTTGCATCAATGAGGCGCGGTGACGGCCTACTGACAGCTGAAACAGTCTTCCTGGCCGTATGGGGAATGGCGCTTGGCCTGTTCGCAATTCCGTGGATCCGCTACACACAAAGTTCGCTCGAGGCGTGGGTCGCCATCTACGGCTCAATCGCGACTTTCATGCTTGGCTGCTGGGCTGCGCGACGCAGGCTGCAGGCAATGCCAGCAAGGCCAGCTGGCGAATCCTTGATTGGCTTTAACCAGAGGCGACTGGCGATCACCTGGCTGGTGCTGTTCGTACTCGGCCTGACTGGCTTTGCAGCATTCGTACTTGCTGTTGATGCTTCGCTCGGCTGGGAATCGCTGCTCACAAACCCACAGGCGACCCGCTCGCTGCAGTCAGCCAGTCAGACCTTCAAGAGTGACTACGGACTTTGGAAGCTGCTGACCTATTTCAATCAGGTCGCATTCCTGCTCTGGACGATTGGCTTGCGGGCCCGACTGTTTGGTGGCCGCTGGCGAATTGCCTACTTCGTTGGTGCTGTCTCGCTTGTTCCATATGTGTTCACTGGCGACCGAACGCTGATCCTCACCTCGCTGATCTGGATAGCTCTCTTCCACCTCCTTTGGCGACCACCTGCCCAGCCGAAACGCTTCGCAATGCTGATTGGGATCAGCGCGATTGCGCTAATAACCGTCTTCAGCCTGCTTGGCGCGAGGGTTGGAAAAACGATTGATGCCCATCCGGAGATCTCGACTCGTATGACCACGCAGACGCTCAGTGTGCTCGCGCTGCCATACGTCTACTTAACAGGAAACACGCCGACCTTTTCGCAACTGATCAAGGATCCAATCCGACCCCATACCGATGGCAAGCTGACATTCCTTCCGCTTGTCAAGGTTGCGCACAAACTCGGTATTGGAGCTACTCCACCGGAACAGGTCGGTGCCTTCTACCCGATTCCGTTTGACACCTTCAACAATTACGGCTGGCTGGGCAACATCTACCTCGACTTTGGGCTGATTGGCTGCCTAGTAGTGCCACTTCTATTTGGCTTCCTCGCCTGCTGGCTGGTGCTGCTTGCGCTGCGTAAGGGATCGCTGATCGCAATCTGGTTTGGCTCGCTTGCACTGTTTGTAGTTGCCTACACGCCGCTGATCAACAAGCTTGCGAGCACACTCGTCTGGCAGTACATGCTGCTCGGGCCGCTGATTGTTCTGATCGTGCGCGACAAACCCACTCCGCGCGAAACAGTCACGGCGCTTCGCAGGAAGTTTGCCGGCCTACCGAAAGCTGTTCGCATTTCAACCGTGGCGGCCAGCCTAATTCTGCTGCTGGTCCTCGCAGCGCTGGCAGCGACGCGCTCAGAGCGCCAGACAACGCCACCGCCGCTCGCCGCGACCGTTGAACACGCCAAGTTGCTTACCTTGAAGACTGCGGAATCGGGAGTGCTGCCAGGCGCCTATGCACTGGCTTCGCGACTGCACGCCGCCGATCCAGCCCACATTTATCGCCAAATGTGCCTGCAAGGCTCCGAACCGGCGGCTAACGGTGTGATTGGAGTTTTCACGGAGGGTCCCGTTCTGCGCCTCGCGACGCGGGACAGCAGCGGCAGGCTGCTCGACAGTGCCCCCGCCCCGATCGACCTTGCCAACGCGACTACGGCAACAGTCCTTAGACCCGTTAACCGCGACTACGAGCTGCTGCTAACTCCAGACAATGTGCTCGGTAATGCCGTCGCAAACCTCAGCCTGCCAAGTAGTCCGAAGATTGGAGCAACCGCCGAGCTCGAGTTCCGCTCTCGCGATCTTTCGCTCCTGAGAGATGCTCACCCATATGTAGTTCTGGGCTATTGCACGGAGACAGTCCAACCCGGGCGGCGCCGCAAGGCGTTGGCGATCCCAATTTCAGCCGGAGCAGCGAGCAATGGATCACGAACCTATCGTGCAACAACGAAAGCCACGAAACCCGGTTTCGCTCTAATCGGCGTCTTTGCAGACAGCCCTGAATCGGCCGCCAGGATGCGCGATTCGATCGTCGGTGGCTACCGGCTGACGATTAGTCCGCCGGCCGGCTGACGCTGACCCAGACGCCAACGCCAAGGCGGCTTGAATCAAGAAAGCGATTGACGATTCCTTCGGCAGAGAGCACCGAAGGCTTCGTGTCCCAAGTCGGCGCTGGAGCATCGCCGAGGTCAACAATCTCACCGGCAGGGCGTGAGGCCCGCGCGCCATCAAGGAAGGCTACGAGGTCGCGGCCAAGGCCAAAGTAATGAGTTCCGCTCACCTGCAGGCCATTGCTCTCAAGTATCCGCTCAAGCGATCGCCCGCTCCAGTAAGTGAAGTGGTCGTCAACGACCATTGACCAGCGCATCCCCCGCAACCTTGCGACAAGAGACTTGCGGTTTAGCGTTGTTATCTCACCGCTCCCACCGGGAGCGATCAGATTCGCGAAGCGCTTTGCAAAGTCGGTTGGTGTCGGCGTGTGCTCAATTGAGTCCCACGAACAGACAACATCGAAGCTTCCCCACTCGATGTCATCAACCTCTTCAAGAGTGCCCTGCCAAACGACTGCGCCACCCTCGCGAGCCTTGGCAACCGCTGATGGGTTCATCTCAATTCCGAACGGTTGCCAGCCGCGCTCCGCAGCTAGCTTGATGAATTGACCATCAGCGCAGCCAACATCAATCATGCGATTACGCCCAGGTGCTGGTGGGCCAATCGCGTCAAGTCGTCGTTCAAACAGGACACGCTTACGCGACTCAATTACTTCGAAATATGCGGCGACGTCGTACTCCTGATCAACATACTTTTCATAAACCTGATCGCGGGGCTGAGGATTGCTGTAGACGAGGTCGCAATCGAGGCAGCAGTAGAGCGTCAGTTTCGTCCCGATAGTGACCGACGATGAGCGACGCCCAAGCGCCGATGATGGGCGGGTACCGCGCTCGCCATGGAAGCGCTCCCGTTGCGATCCACAGGCTGGGCATGCCTCCAGACGAAATCCGCCAGCCGGCGGCAGTTGCTCAGACATACAGGTGAGATTACTAAGTCGCTTATCGGGCAATGCTTGGCAGTGCGCGAAACAGACCATTGCGCGCAACTTGCAGCGGCGCGTGTAACAGTAGTCGCGTGGGCTTTAGTGGAAAAATCGGCTATGCAGCCAACAGCAGCGACCTCCAGCACCCCGCGGACCGTCGGCGCTTCCCCGTCTGGGCCGAGAGCCGCGGAGTTGACTGGGAAATCGCCGACCCATCGAAGCAATACGACCTCGTAGTTGTTACGCCAAGGGCCGACCTAAACCTCTG
>Ga0194042_1000024_pt1 | contig 43859 bp, 40 predicted proteins | sample JunL4412m_MetaG_FD_148974 | JGI IMG/M metagenome (GOLD analysis project Ga0194042, IMG submission 148974) | Anoxic zone freshwater microbial communities from boreal shield lake in IISD Experimental Lakes Area, Ontario, Canada - Jun2016-L442-12m | ecosystem: Environmental > Aquatic > Freshwater >...
GGGGGGTTGATTGAGGCGGGTCGATCATGTTTGTTTTTAACGCAAAGGCGCTAAGAACGGTGAAGAGGGTAAGGAAAGACAACTCGCATGCGCTTTTTCGTACTTTTCGGGTGCTCGATACTCAATTCCAGCCGCAAATCGCCATTACCGCTCCCAAACATGCACATGTGTACGGTGTCGTCCAGTCTTCACCCACTACCTATAGTGGTATGAAGCCTACCACATAATCACCTTGTGCTATCCAGCCTGCTTCAGACAATTTAATTCCCATATACTACAACGAATCCAAATCTCAAAAGTCAATCTCTTTCTAACGAATCAAGAGCCGCGCACGTAAGTAAGCGGTAAAATACGACTTTCGTTTTTAGTTTCGTTTAGCAGCAACTACGAACCGCGCGCCGCTCCGCATCCTTATAGTGATCCAAAGCGAACCCGATTCGCGTCCCAAAAAACGACGACAGGATGATTCATATCGGATTTAAAATCGGCAAGCCCACAGAAATTATTTTTAATTTTTACTGACGTTTTCGATATATTATCGGACTAACATCACCTTAACCACAATAGGCTGTACTGGTTCAATTAATACACACAACCAATAGACATTTTGCGATCGTACTAAACCGAGCGAAATTTCACTAATCGTTGCGATTTCCCTCTTTACATTCTTCATCCATGAGGTAAACTCCTTAGCATGGATTAGTGAAGTAAAGAGCCAAAAAGCAAAACCAACGTCAGTCTGGGTAAAGCAGAGCAATCATGGCGAACGAAGTGGACGGCATAGTCAACGTCACCCTTCAATCGACCGCCAAGTCGAAAGAGCCGGTTCGCTTTTTCGGAACGCACACAGCAAAGCTCGCGACGGGCACGAACCAGGTGACGCTGCCGAAGGCAATTAAGAAGGCTGTTGAAGAAGGTGATGAAGGACATTTGATGTTGTTTCCACGTGCGGGAAAACAGTACTGGCAACTTTACACAAAAAAGGCTTTCAACCAACTCGTTGAGGATACAAAAAAAGACCCGCGGTTTCAAGCAAATAACTTAGGAAAAAATACGGCTCACGCCATGGTCGCAAAAGCCGTCGCAGTTGAGTACGACACACAAGGACGGTTTGTGGTTGGGAAAGAGTTCGCGGCGAAGTTGAAGGGCGAGAGCAATGATGTGACATTCGTCGCCGTTCACGAATACGTCAATCTCTGGACAACCGCTGATTACACCGCCGAACAAGAGAAGCTAAAGCCTACAGAAATGTCCGAAGAGATGTTGAAGGCGATGGAAGCCATTTTAGACCAGTAAGTCAATGCAGTATGTTCGGAGTAGGGCGCGGCTTTCGCCGTGAATAGAAGGAGGGCGGATCATGAGTGTTTCGAGTTCTGATCGTTCCAGTTTTGATTTTGTCAGCAGCCGTTTACAAACTTCAGGGGAGTATAGTGCCATGCGATTAGAAATGAGCGATGATGTGGAGTTGTTGGTCGAACGCTTGGAGAATGTCCGCAAGTTGGGCGCGGAATACGCCAAGATCGAATTGTCCCCTTATATGGAAGTCCTCCTAGGCGCGACGCGAAAGTCCACCAAGAAGGAATCCAAGGTCTCAGCGATGGTTGCGGTCGGCAGCTAGTCAAGCAGTTGCTCGGGACGTGTCGTGACGAACGCATTCTCGACCGACGCGTTCGCATCGCCTGCCCGGGAACAACTCCATGACTTTGCCCCACACGCCCGACTCGCTAAGCACTCCGGTGCCGCCCCAGCCACCCCATGCCAGTGTCCTCTTAAAGGAGGCGCTCGCCACGCTCAACCCGCAACCGGGTCAGTGCGCAGTGGACGCGACCCTCGGAGCCGGCGGACACAGCGCCGCCTTGATCGAGCGCCTTGGACCCGGCGGAATTCTCGTCGGCATCGACGCCGACACCTCAGCCATCGCCATCGCCCGCGCACGGCTAGAACCGCTCGCCGAAAAATTTTCCGTCACGCTCCATCTCGTCCATTCGAATTTCAGCCGCCTCCCCGCGATTCTTCACGACCTCAACGTTCCGCCACCCAACGCGATTCTTGCGGACATCGGCGTCTCCTCAATGCAGTTCGACGACATGTCGCGCGGTTTCAGTTTTCGTGCGGACGAACCGCTGGACATGCGCATGGACCGAAGCCAGCCGCGCACCGCTGCCGATATTTTGCGCGAAGCCGACGCTGAGGAAATCGCAGACATTTTGTTTCAATACGGCGACGAACACAAATCCCGGCGCATCGCACGAGCCATCGTTGAAATACGAGAAACAAATCCAGTCGACACGACTGGCAAACTCGCCGAACTCGTCCGCAAAGCGCTGCGTTTGCCCGGCCATCGTCGCGTTCATCCGGCCACAAAAACATTCCAAGCGTTGCGCATCGCAGTGAACCGTGAACTCGACGTTCTTGACGACCTACTGCGTGATGCCCCCGAACTACTCGCGACCGATGGAACCTTCGCCGTCATCGCTTTTCACTCGCTCGAAGATCGCCGAGTCAAACTTGCCTTTAAAGCTTTGAGCGCAACTTGCCGATTCAATCAAGGTGAAAAATTTGTCCGGCCCGGCGCGGAAGAGGAGGAATCCAATCCGCGCAGCCGGAGCGCAATTATGCGGGCCATTCAAAAAACCGCATCCCAGCGCAAAGGCCAGAAGTACGCGAAGGAACGCGACGACAGCGAAGACGAAGACTGAAGGCCGCACACGCCGCCCTCCGTTTTCCTCTCCGAACGCGTCCACCCCGCAGGCCCAAACAACTCTTGATTCTCGGGGCGAAACGCGTGCTAAACGGACGACACTTAATTCTCTTGGGCGGCATCGCCGCAGCGGGTCTGGTGTCCGTCCGCGAGGGCCAACGACAAGTCTCGTTGTGTTACCAAATCGCCACCGTCGAAAAAGAAATCCGCAGCACACAGGCTGACATCAAGCTCTGTAAGAACGAACATCTGTCGCTCCAATCGCCCAAAGCGATGATGGAAAAAGCCACGCAACTGCGCCTGCCACTCGCACCCATTCCAGCGGGAGCGGCCACAGCGGTCATCCCACAGCAGCAGAACACAAAAACAAATTCATCGAGCGGCAACCGCCACGCGCCACTTGCGCCCGCCGTCCCAACGTTGCCCACCATGCCACTTCAGGAGCGCCCGTAATGGCGACTGTGACTGACGCTCCACCTCCATTGATTTCTAATCCGACACCCGCCGTAAACGCACCCCGCCCCGGCCCCGTTCTGATCGATCCGCCGGCCGCAGCGTCGTCGAGTGCGTGCAAACACAGTCACTGCCAAAGCTGGTCCAAATCGCGCGACGCCGGTCCTGCCGCGCGCATAAAAAGCGGATTTATTTTCGCCGTAATTCTGCTGATGTTCGCAGGTCTCTCCGCGCGACTCGTGTATCTTCAGATCGGCCAGCACGACTATTGGAAACGTAAGGGCGTACTTCAAAGCTTTGAAACCCAGCATCCCGCCGCGATTCGAGGGCCGATCCTCGACAAAGACGGTCTGCCGCTGGTCCTGAACGACCGCCGCGAAACCATCATCGCCGACCTGCGTATTCTCAACGACCGCGAAGCCAACGCGAAGCTTCTCGCGCCGTTGCTCGGATCGACACCCGACGCCGTGTACGCTCAAATCAATCGCGACGACAGCCGCATCGTGTACCTCGCGCGCAACATGGAGATTGATCAGTCCGAGAAAATCCGCGCTCTGAAAATCCGAGGAATCGGCTTCGAAGAAACATACGTCCGAACCTATCCGCAGGGCCGGATGCTCAGCCACTTGCTCGGTTTCGCCGGAATGGACGGCGGTCAGGAAGGACTTGAAAAAAGTCTCGACAAATTGTTGCGAGGCGAGGCCGGCAGTCTCATGTTCTATCGCGACGCTGCCCGTCGCTTGATCGCATTTAACGGCGATATTCTGGCCGACAGCGCCCACCCGCCACGCGATGGTTGCGCAGTGACGTTGACGATCGACGCAAAACTCCAGCAATTCGCCGAAGAGCAACTCATCCAGGTTCACGACGAATTCGATCCGAAATCCGCAACGCTGATATTGATGGATCCGAACACCGGAGCCGTCCTCGCGCTCGCCGCCACGCCGGATTACGACTTGAACAAACCGTCCGAAGCGCCCATCGAAAACCGTCGCTGCCGTCCGCTCACCGACATCTACGAACCGGGCTCAACATTCAAAACGATCTTCGCCGCTATGGCGCTCGAACGTAATTTATGGCGGCGCAGCGAAATGATCTTCTGCGAAAACGGAGCGTGGCGCTTGCCTCAACGCACACTTCACGATTCTCACGCGCTGGGAACGTTGAGCTACGATGACGTGATCGCGAAGTCCAGCAACATTGGAGCAGCGAAGATTTGTCAACGCTTCGGGTTCCAAGCCATGTACGACATCGTCCACGATTTCGGTTTCGGCGACCCGACCGGCATCGGCTTTCCCGGCGAATCAAAAGGGATGGTTCGAGCGCGAGAAAAGTGGTCGCACGACAGTCTCTACTCCGTCGCGATGGGCCACGAAATCGGCGTGACACCACTCCAATTGATCACGGCATACAGTGCCGTTGTCAATGGAGGAACGCTGTATCGTCCCAAGATTGTGCAGCGCGTTGCAAACGAAAAAGGCGACGAAATCTACTCGCTCAAGCCTCAATCCGTTCGAAAAGTTCTCAGCGAAAAGACCAGCCGCGAGATGCGCGAGATTTTGCAGAAAGTCGTTTTGCCCGGAGGAACGGGCACGAAGGCATTCATGCCTGAATGGTCCGTTGGCGGGAAAACAGGCACGACCAAAAAGATCGATCCCGCTACGAAAACGTACAGCAGCACGCTCTACATCGGATCGTTCTGCGGCTTCGCGCCCGTCGAAAATCCACGCCTCGTCTGCCTCGTCACCGTCGACGAACCGCGCAAGGGTCGAGGCTATTACGGCGGCACGGTCGCCTGCCCCGCCGTCCGCGAAATGCTCCGAAAAGGTCTGACGGTCCTTAATGTTGCACCAAGAAGTGCCGATGAACAAGAGAAGGCGATCAAAGCTCAGGGCCCGCGTGGCAAGAACGATTAGCCGTAAAAGAGGAACCGTATCATGAAACTCGAAACGCTCGCCGTCTCCGCGTCAGCCCGGCTGGTTCAGAATGTGAACACGCGCCGCGCCGTTGACATCACCGGCATCACGTGCGACTCGCGCAGCGTCCGGCTCGGCGATCTTTTCGCTGCATTGCCCGGAGTGAAAATCGACGGTGCTCAATTTTCAAAACAAGCCGCACAGCGCGGAGCCGCCGCGATTCTATGTGAACATGAAGACCCTCAGATTGAATTGCCGCAACTCGTCTGCAGCGATGCACGCCTCGCGCTCGCCAAAGCCGCTCGGGCATTTTACGGCCACGCCGATCTGCGCATGCGCCTCGGAGCCGTCACCGGCACGAATGGAAAAACCACGTCCGCCTACCTCGTCCGCCACATTCTGAATCACAGCAGTCGGCAATGTGGCATGCTGGGAACAATAGAATACGACCTCGGATCAGAAGTGATTCCTGCGCCGCTGACCACGCCCGAATCGCTCGACCTCCACCGCTATCTTCGCACGATGGCCGACTCCGGCTGCGACTCGGCGTTCATGGAAACATCGAGTCACTCGCTCTGCCAGCATCGTGTCGCCGGGATTCATTTCGACGCCGCGATCTTCACCAACTTGACGCAAGACCATCTCGACTACCATCGCACGATGGCCGACTATCGCGACGCAAAAGCCACGCTCTTCCGCAATCTACTCCCGGATTCAACCGCAATTTTGAATCTCGACGATCCCAACGCGGACTACTTCGCGAACAACACTCATGCGCGCGTAATGGGTTTCACCATTCGCGGCGGAAACACCTCGCCGTTTGGATTGAACGCCGAACTTGCCGCGACGATCCGCCACATGTCCATTCACGGTACGTCGTTCGGCCTCGAATCGCCCTGGGGCAATCGCGAAATTCACATTCAGTCCGCTGGTGCGCATAACGTCCAAAACGCTCTCGGTGCCTTGGCCGCAGCCATCATTCTCGGAGCAAAATTTGATGACGCTCTCGCGGCACTCGAATCTTTTAAAGGTGTTCCGGGGCGGCTCGAACCGGTCGAGTTTCCGCAGGTAGGTCGCGCCCTGCCCTTCCGCGTGTTCGTGGATTACGCACACACCGAAGATGCGCTTCGGAGCGTCATGAAAGCCTTGCGCGAAGTGAAGCCGTCGAGAGTGATTACGGTCTTCGGATGCGGCGGAGATCGAGACCGCTCCAAGCGCCCGAAGATGGGCCGCGCTGTCGAAGACATGGCAGACCTTGGAGTCATCACGAGCGACAATCCGCGCACTGAAGATCCGAACGCCATTCTTGACGAAATTTGCTCGGGGATCAAATCGCCTGGAAAATTCATTGTCGAGCCTGACCGAGCGAAAGCCATCGCGATGGCGATCAACGAAGCCCGCGCGGACGACGTCGTTCTGATCGCCGGGAAAGGCCACGAAAATTATCAAATCTTCGGCAAAGAAAAGCGCCACTTTTCTGACGTCGAAGAAGCACTCGCAGCTCTAAAAACTCGTTTCAGTTAATCGTCATTACTTCAATTCAGCCCAAATCGGAATCGATACGCGTGATCCAAGAAACCTTCGAAACACTCGCCACCTCTGCCAACGGAAAGCTTCTTCGCGGCGGCAAAGAACTCGTCGTCAAAGGGCATTTCACCGACACCCGCTCACCCGTCCCCGGCGGCTTGTATGTTGCGCTGCGCGGTGAGCGTTTCGACGGCAATCTCTTCGCGCGCGAAGCTGTTGAACGATTCGGCGCATCGGCTGTGCTCGTGGATCGCGAAACTGCGTTGGAAGGAATTCCGGAATACGCCGGAGCCATTTTGGTTGATGACGCCCGAGCCGCGTATCTCAATCTCGCCGCCGCGCATCGCACAAAATTGTCAACATGCCTCTGGCTTGGCGTGACCGGTTCTGTCGGAAAGAGCACGACAAAAGACATGCTGTCGCACATTCTCTGCGCAGCGCTGCCCTCGCACAAAATTCACAAAGCGCCGGGCAGCTTCAATAACGAAATCGGATTATCGAAGACGATTCTTGAAACACCGCCAGACGCAGGCGCATCCGTTCTCGAATTAGGCACAAACCATCCCGGCGAAATCGAAGCGCTCACGTTAACCGCACGACCCAACATCGCCGTGATTACGTGCGCTGCAGAATCGCATCTTGAAGCGTTCGGAACTGTCGAAAATGTGGCAAAAGAAAAAGCCGCGATCCTGAAATTCCAAACACAATCGGACACCGCAATTCTCAACGCGGACGACACGCACTTTGAATTCTGGAAGGGCCTCTCCAAAGCTCGCGTCATGTCATTCGGCCTGTCACCCGCCGCTGATGTTCGGGCGACGAATGTTCAGATCGACGACATGGGACTCCCGCGTTTCTGCGTTGAATTCGCCGGTTCTTTCGCCCATTGTTCATTGCGCGTCCCGGGACTGCATCAAGTCTCGAACGCCCTCGCAGCCATCGGAGCCGCGTTGGCCGCAGGCGTGAGCCTTGAAGAAGCTGCCGTTTTCGTCGGGACATTTGAAGGCACCGCGCGCCGTTTCTCGGTCCATCGTGCAGGCGGCGTGACACTGATCGACGACGCCTACAACGCCAATCCAGCCAGCTTCAAGGCAGCTCTTAAAACACTCCAAACGCTCCAGGCCAACCGCCGCTTTGTGATCGCCGGAGGCATGCTCGAACTTGGCGAGCAATCCGAACAACAGCACCAGGAACTCGGTGCCTCGATCGCACAATTGGATCTCAATAACCTCACCGTTGTCGGGCAACTCGCGTGCAAGATTGGTGTATCGGCCATCAAAAATGGTCACGATGCGTTCGCTTTAAACGAATTCGAAACACCCGAAGAAGCCGCGTTCGTACTAGGTCGCATGCTCCGTCCCGGCGACGCCGTTTTGATCAAAGGCTCGCACGGAATTCAACTCGAGCGCAGCGTCGATGCACTCCTAAAAATCCTCCGGGCCTAGAAATTTGAGCCCAATCAGAAATCGCGGCTGAATTGAGCCGCGATTTCTCTTGACCCAGCGCTCAAACCTGCCGATGAAATAGTACGCAACACAAACATTTCCAGCTCCCGGGGGGGATCGGCGCGTGCTGTATTACTTGCATCTACTGTCGTCTCATTGGTCCGCGCTCGACGTCTTCCGCTCCGTCTGCTTTCGCGCCGCGTTTGCATTGGTATCATCATTCCTGATCTGCGTCGCCTTCGGTCCGCGCGCAATCGCTTGGTTGAAGCGCAAGAAAATCAACGAAAACACCGCCAAGAAAGACAGTGAGTTTCTCGCCAAACTCCACAATTCAAAGAAAGACACGCCGACGATGGGCGGCACAATTCTGATGGCCTCCGCGCTCTTCGGGATCGTCATGTGGTGCCGATTCGATGTCTTGTTTGTCACGCTCTGCATCTTCACCATGATCGCGCTGATGCTCGTCGGCCTCTATGACGATTACATCAAACTCACCGAAAACAAACGCGACGGTCTCTCGAAGAAAGAGAAGATCTTTTATCAAATGCTCATCGGCGGCGGCGTGGGTGCCGCGCTCTATTTATATGGCGACGATAAAATTGCAACCAAGCTCGTCATTCCATTTATCGATCCATCACACGCCATTGCGCTCGGAATGCTCTACCCGCTCTGGGCGATGTTCGTGACATCCGGCACGTCAAACGCCGTGAATTTGACTGACGGCCTCGACGGCTTAGCCACGCTCTGTTTCATTTCGTCCGTCGTCGCGTTCGGCCTGATCGCCTATTTCGCCGGACACGCCACAATCGCTGCGCACCTCAACATGCCACGCGTTCCGGGCGCTCAAGAATTGGCGATCGTGTGCGCTTCACTTGCCGGCGCGTGTATGGGCTTCCTCTGGTTCAACTCGCATCCCGCCGAAGTATTCATGGGTGATACCGGCTCGCTTCCGTTGGGCGGATTGCTCGGATTGATCGCGCTGTGCGTCAAGCAGGAATTGTTGCTGGTTGTCATCGGCGGCGTCTTTGTGGTCGAGGCGCTCTCGGTCATCATCCAAGTCTTCTCGTTCAAAGTCTTCAAGAAGCGCGTGTTTTTGATTTCGCCGCTGCATCATCACTTCGAAAAAGTCGGCTGGTCCGAACCGAAAATTGTGGCCCGCTTTTTCATCGTCTCCGTGTTGCTCGCCGTTTTCACAGTAGCCGCACTTCGGATTAGATAGGATTCCCGCGATGGATGGTGCCCGCCGCACACTGCTGATCGTCACCGGAGCGTTGCTGTCCATCGGCATGGTCATGGTCTATAGCTCCAGCTTCGTCATGGCCGAAAAATCAAAAGGTACGCCTACGTACTATCTCGAACACCACGCTATCTACCTCATCTTGGGGTGTATTGCTCTCGCCGTATCGAGTATCTATGACTACCACCGCCTCGCCCGGCATTGGAAGTGGTTCATCCTCACAGCGCTGGTGTTGCTCGCAGCCGTTTTTATTCCTGGCGTCGGCGCGTGCATCAATGGCTCGCGTCGCTGGATCAAGTTGGGCGCGTCGCTCACGTTTCAACCTTCTGAAGCCGCCAAGCCATTGATGATCGCGGGACTCGCCGGCTGGATCGTCCAAACGCGCGATGGTATCGGCACATTTACGCGCGGATTTCTCCCAGCCGTCGTCATTGCCGGGAGTGCGGTTGTGCTGACCGCCATTGAACCCGACATGGGTTCGGCGGGATTGATGGCGTCTGTTTTCTGCGCCATGCTCTTCGTTGGCGGGATTCGATTGACGTACGCGATCCCGGCATTTTTGATCGCATTACCTCTAACAGCGTTACTCGCCTATACAAAACTTGGCTACATCCGCTCGCGTATTGAGGACTTCATGAGCGGCTCGATGGATGAGCGCGGGGCCGCGTATCAAATTGTTCAAGCATTGATCGCGCTGGGAAGCGGCGGCGCAACCGGCGCGGGTCTCGGGCAGGGACACTGTAAATTGCTCTTCCTTCCCGAAGCACATAACGATTTTATTTTCGCCTCAATCGGTGAAGAACTCGGGCTCGTTGGAACGTTGACCGTCGTCGCATTGTTTATGCTATTCGTCATTCAAGGCTGGCGCGTCGCTCGCCGGGCACCGGATATGCTCGGAACGTTAATCGCACTCGGCGTCACACTCTGTACCGGACTTCAAGCCGCGATTAATATCGCAGTCGTCACACGTTCCATGCCAACAAAAGGTATCGCGCTTCCATTCATCAGCTATGGCGGATCGTCGCTGATATTTCTACTCGCGTCCGTCGGCTTGCTGCTCAATGTCGCGGCCCATCCTCCCAGCGATGCGGTACAACGCGATGCCGGGGCAACGCCTCGAAAGAAGGGTACGACGCGCCTGATTCCCAACCCCGTTTCGTAATTTATTTCTAGATGAATTAGACCATCAAAAAAATCAGCACGGTCCGACGCATTTTGCATATTCCGTGTGAACTTCCCCCCTGAAAAATGCCGATAAAGAAACAGTTGACGGCTCCCATCGAGTAAGAACCGCGCGGAAATGAATTTCATTTCACGTCGTGAGTTTTGAAATGGATGGCGGGTCGCGCGGTGAGGCGGGGGAACACATCGATGAAATTAGTGATTGCTGGCGGTGGCACGGGTGGACATTTTTTTCCGGGGATCGCGCTTGCCGAGGAATTGCTCGCGCGCGGGCCGGATCATTCCGTGCTCTTTATGGGCGCGCGCGGCGGTATTGAAGAACGCATGCTGCCGCTGCACGGCTACCGGTACGAATTGCTGCCCTCAATCAAGGGCGGCTTCTTCAGTCTCACTGGTCCCAAAAAGCTTTGGCTCGGATGCAAAGGTTATTTGCATGCGCGCCGCGCTCTGTTGAATTTCAACCCCGACGCAGTTGTCGGTCTCGGTGGCTATGCATCAGCTCTTCCAGTGCTCGCTGCATGGGGCGTCGAAATTCCGCGCATGATTCTCGAACAAAACGTGATTCCCAGCCGAACGAATCGCTCACTCACGCCGTTCTCAGATGAAATCGGAGCTCAATTTCCGGAAGCCACAAAACACTTTTCCCGACCCTTGCGCGTCAAGCACACTGGAAATCCGCTGCGCAAAAAAGTTCTCGACGCCGCAAATGTCTCGGCCCAGCGCAATACACAAATTCGCGAGACACCAGCTGAACCGACGCTTCTCGTCGTCGGTGGTTCCCAGGGCGCAAAGGCGCTCAACGACATTGCGATCAAGGCATGGCCGCGACTCAAGCAAGCGGTCCCTGGCATCCGCATCATTTTAGTCTCCGGGCGCGAAGATGAAGAGCGCTGCAAGGAAGCATTTGCGGTCAATAACATTCGTGGAAGCGTTGTCGGCTTCGTTGAGGCGATGGAAGATTTGTACATCCAAGCCGACGCGGTGCTCGCACGCGCCGGAGCGACGACACTCGCAGAAATTTCAGCGTTCGCACTGCCGTCAATTTTGATTCCATATCCTTACGCGGCCGACAATCACCAAGTTGAAAACGCAAAGATTTACAGCGAGCGCGGCGCGGGCTGGATGCTTCTTCAAAAGGATGTTGAAATTGATCGCCTGGCTCAGCGTGTTGCGGACGCAGTGTTGCAACCGGAGCGCCGAAAGAAAATGTCCATCGCTGCTCACGCTCTGGCGGTTCCAACTGCCGCGCGCGACATCGTGGATCGATTGATTGAACTCGCGAATGGGACGGCGACGCTGGCTCCGGACACGACGTCGCTCCAACAAAGCACACATGCCAGAATGCAACCCGTTGCACGAGTCGCTTAGAACACGCATTTGAAACACCGAGGCTTACATGACCACTGAATTTGATGTCCTAATCGAACACCCTGTGCTGCTGGAGTCGGAGCGCTATCGCGGACCGGTACTGACGCCGTCGCCCGTCCTGACCACGCTTTGGAACAAATCCAGTGCGGCGACGCGACGACGTGCCAGCGTTGATTTCGCCGGGCGGCGCATCCACTTTATGGGCGCTGGCGGCATCGGCGTCAGTGCGTTGATGGAACTCTGCGCGGCGCGCGGCGGGATTGTCAGCGGCTGCGATTGCTCCTCGAACACCTGCACCGACCGCTTGAAAGCCAAACAAATTCACGTCGATGCAGGCCACTCACCGGACCATGTTCACGGTTGCGATGAAATCGTTCACACAGCGGCCATCGGCAATGATCATCCGGAAATTGTCCGCGCTCGAAGCGACAACAAAGTCGTGCGCTCGCGCATGAATATGCTGGGACAACTCGCGCTCGGAACGCGCGCAATTTGCGTCACGGGAGCGCACGGCAAGACGACTACGACATCGATGATCGCACAGATTTTAATCACAGCCGGACGCGATCCGTCGGTCCTCGTCGGCGGCATCGCCCCGGGACTCAACAGCAATGTACGCATCGGGCAGGGCGATGAATTCGTGATCGAAACAGATGAGTCGGACAACAAGCTTCAGGAAATTATTCCAAGCATCACGGTCCTGACGAACATCGATAACGATCATCTTGAAAATTACGGTAGTGTGGACAACATTCAAAGCGCACTGACCCACTTCATGAGTGCGACCGATGTGTCTGATCCGTTCTCCGCATTGATCGGATGCGCAGATGATGTGCGCGTCCGCCGAGCGATGGCGATGGCAAGCGTCTACTGCCGCCGCCCCGTTTTGAGCTACGGCTTTGACTCACACAATACGCTGCGCGGAATCAATCTAAAATTACAGGATGATGGCATGGGCTGGAGTTTCGATGCGCTCGGACCGTTCGGCGTGTGGCAGGATATTCAGCTTCCGATGCCGGGACGGCACAATGTCTTGAACGCGCTCGGAGCCATTGCCGCTGCGTGGCATGTCGGAGTCGATGAGGCCAGCATCCGAAGCGCGCTGGGCAGCATGTTGCGCGTGGGCCGCCGATTTGAAATCAAGAAAGACGCATCGATCCGCATCGTCGATGATTACGGACATCATCCGACTGAAATCGCACTGACACTGAAGGCCGCGCGATCGTCCACGAAAAAACGCCTGGGCGTGCTTTTTCAGCCGCACCGATACACGCGCACGGCGACATTGATGAGCCAATTCGCGACGTCGTTTGCCGATGCAGACGCAGTCTTCTTGCTTCCGATTTACGCCGCCAGCGAAACACCCATTGAAGGTGTCTCGCACCGCACACTGCTCGAAGCCATTCGCGCGGCAGGGCACACGAACGTCCGGGCATTCGACGATTCGGAGAAAGCAATCTCAGCAATTTTAAAATGGTGCCGCAAGGGCGACACGATTGTGACTCAAGGCGCAGGCGACGTGACAAAGGTATCCAATGACTTGGCATCGCGGCTTTGAATCCATTGTTCGGCAGAACGTTCCGCTCGGCCCGATGACGACGTACAAAGTCGGCGGCCCAGCTGAATTTTTCGCAGAACCCACCGACGCGGAAAAGCTCGGTGCTTTGTTGCGCCGCGCGCATGACGAACGGATCAACGTTCGTTGGCTGGGACATGGAACGAATTTACTCGTCTCGGATTCAGGTGTGCGCGGATTGGTGCTGCGCTTGCCGAAGCCAGGTTTTGGGAACGTTGATTGCGATGGTTTACGTGTTCGCGTGGGAGCGGGACACAGTTTGCCGGGATTAGTGAAGTGGAGTGTTTCGCACGGACTTTCCGGACTCGAATGTTTGCAGGGAGTGCCTGGAACTGTAGGCGCGGCGCTGCGGATGAATGCCGGCGGCAAGCACGGCGAAATAGGAACGAGCGTTCGTCACGTCGCAGGATTTGAGCGCGACGGATCGCCCTTTCGTTTCGATGTTCGTGACTGCGGATTCACGTATCGCAATTCGGCACTCGGCGGGCGGATTGTGATGGAATGCGAATTGGAATTAAGCGCGGGCGATGCGGAGAAAAGTCAGCAGGCGCTCAGCGACATCCTTACAGAAAAATGCAGGACGCAACCGATGAACGCTCGTTCGGCGGGATGTGTGTTTAAAAATCCGAAGATTCTCGGAGTCCCTCCGGCAGGTCGCTTGATTGATGAATTGGGTCTCAAAGGCGCACGTGTAGGTGGTGCGTCGGTGTCGATGAAGCACGCGAATTTTCTAATTTGCGAACAGGGTGCGACGGCGAACGATCTCGTTCAATTAATCCGGGTAATCCGGACACGCGCATTGAAAGAACGATCTGTGGAATTGCACTTGGAAGTTGAGGCGTGGGGTTTTTCAGCAGGCGAATTGAACGCGGTTGCATAAAGGAATTCACATGCTCAAGTCATCGAATCACGACAGCTTAAAGAGCCTCTCAATCGGCGTTTTGTACGGCGGCCCCTCGTCCGAACGCGAGGTGTCTATCGAGTCCGGCGAAAACGCGGCGAAGGCTCTGGAAGGTGCGGGGCATCAGGTTCAGCGCGTGTTACTCGATGGATCCTTCAATGTCCGGGACGCGCGCGCACTCGGCATTGACGTCGCACTGCTTGCATTGCATGGTGAATTCGGCGAAGACGGACGTATTCAAAGCATTCTCGAAGACGCCGATATTCCCTATACGGGCAGCGGGATCGATGCGTCATCGCGCGCGTTTGACAAGGTCCTCGCCAAGCAGGCATTCGAACGGCATTGCGTCCGAACACCGGCATGGATGTCGATCGATATGCCGCAGATGGTGCTTGAATCCGCTGTCGAAAAGTTGAACGATTTGAATCCACCGCTCGTCATCAAGCCAGCGACGGGCGGGTCGAGTTTGGGTGTAAGCATTGTCCGTGAACGCGAGCAGATCGCAGATGCGTTGCGAAAAGCGGCTGAATACGGCGACTGCGTTTTGATTGAGCGATTTATCAAAGGACGCGAATTAACAGTCGGCGTGATTGGCGAAGAGGCATTGCCGGTGGCAGAGTTGAAAGTGCCCGGCGAATTCTACGACTATCACGCGAAGTATACGGACGATCGCACGAACATCGTATGCCCAGCCGAACTCGACCCCGACACAGCAGCTCGGGCTCGGGCGCTGGGACTCACGGCGCACCGAGCGCTGGGATGCCGGGACGTGTCTCGAACGGATATGATCCTCGATGAAAACGGCATGTTGTGGGTCCTTGAAGTGAACACGATTCCTGGCATGACGTCGCACAGTTTGTTGCCCCGCGCAGCGAAAGCAGTTGGCGTCAATTTTGCTGAATTATGCGAAGGACTGCTGCGATTGGCAGTCGAACGCGCGATGCGGAACGCCGTAAAGCCCGTTCTCGAATCCGTCATGTAGCGACTTGATCGCTCCTTTATCGAAACCAAATTTGATCGCGGCGGCAGAAAAGCCGCCGCTCTCGTCTTTAGCCGGCACTCAAAAATGCCGAATAAAGAATGCGGGATTCAGCGAAAGGGACGGCATGGCACGAAGCAACGATTCAGATTCAAACAAAAAGAAGAACGCGCGGGTCGCAGACGGTCCAAGCGCGCCAGGTTTTGCACGGTCAGCGGTTGAAACGGTCGGTATGTTTCTTCGTCCGCTCATTCCGTTGACGATCTTGATCGTCGTCTACGCCGGAATTTCATTCCTTCTGTGGCGCCCGCTCAACGGCGAATCCGGGGAGTTTGAATCGTCAGCGAAAGCGTTGCTCACGGAAAAATCGGTGATTGCGGCGTTCAAGACCAATCAAGCCCCACCGTGGATTTCAAAAACCGATCTTGCGCAATTGAAAGCCGAGGGCACCGCCGCTGTAAAAAACCATTCTGTGTTCGAAGCTGGATTGAGCCGAAAACTAGCTCTTGCTTGCGAGCGAAATTCGTGGGTCGAACGTGTCCGCGAAGTGAAGTTGCGTTATCCGGCTCAGATGGAATTGGAACTCGATTATCGAAAGCCCGTCGCGAAATTAAGCCAAGGCGCGGTGCTGGACCGTCAAGGCTTCGGCTTAAATTTACCGACCGATACTCCCGGCGCGCGCGAACTTCCGACGCTGATCGGTGTTGCTCAAAAAAATCCAGCACCCGGACAGCGGGCCAGCGAAAAGACGGTTGTGGATGCGCTGGATTTGTTTGCCATTGTTCGCGACACGCTCGCCAAATCGCCGGGCAATTTGCGTGTGACAAGTGTTGAACTCAAAGACGGCATGTGGCGTGTGGCGACAGACCGCGGGCCGATGATTATGTGGGGCGCGTTCACGGACGATCCGCCGATCGATGAGCCGCGCACTCATGAAAAAGCGGACGGGTTACGTCGGCGTTTGACCGAGTGGAATCCAGCGTTGCTCGACTACATCAAATTGTACATTGCCAATCCGCCGGTGAAGCTCCGCGCAATGGCAGGCACACAGGAATTTTCGACACCTCCTGTCTCAGGCCGGACACAACCGTAAACGTGTACAGATCATCTTAACTTAATTGAACCGAAACAAGACTTGGCTACGGACATCATGCGCAATCGAAACAACCGAAATTCAAACGCACCGGATTCACATGAGCCTAGTTTGCTCGTCGCGCTCGACGTGGGTAGCGCCCAAGTGGCATGCGCCGTCGCCGATGTCGGTGGGGCTCGACCCATGATCGCGGCGATTGAAACGGTCGCGAGTTACGGCATTCGCGGCGGAGAAATCGTCGATCTCGCCCGAGCAACGGAGACGATCCGCATCGCCATCGCAGCAGCGGCGGATCGCGCGGAGGCCGATGTTCGCTCAGTGGTTGTCGGCTTGTCAGGCGATGTGAAATTGTCCATCGCGAAAGCTGCGATTGCATTGGACCCAGAACGGCGCAGTGTCACCGCCGACGACATTGTGCGACTCAAAAAAGGGATACCGTTTGACCAGCCGACGGGACGCCGGGCGATTCACCGTTTCGACGGGCCGTACAGTATGGGCGATTTGCAGGGCATCGAAAATCCGGAAGGCTTGAGCGGTGATAGGCTAGACCTTCAATCGTCGTTTCTTTCGGCTCCTGTTGACCGCATGGACTCAGTGTTGAAAGCGGTTCGGGCGACGGGCGTTGGGATTGAAGCGGTTTCGCTGGAACCGATGTCGTGCTCGCTGGGAGCACTGTCTATTGATGAACGACACGTGGGCGCGGCGGTTTTGGATTTAGGCGCAGGCGCGTTTCGCGGAGCGCTTTGGGAAGCGGGACGTTTGCGTCAAGTTCACGTCGCAACTGGCGAACCGGCGACATCTTCGTCCGGGCGCGCGATGGCTGGCGTACAGACTCAAGGCTGCGGAATGGAAGCCGTTGCGCTTGCTGCGGCGCGGCGTTTCCGGATTGCACCCGCGACGGCGGAACGATTGATTTGCAGTCATGGCGCGTTGAGTGAAGCAAGCCTCTCGGCACTGCCCTCGATGGTTGAAGTCAGCGCAGTCGATGGTCTCAGCGTAGTCCGAATCGAGACGCGCGAATTGTCAATGACGCTCGAAGAATTGCTCGCACCGTCAGCTCGCTCACTTCGAGAAGGATTGCCGGGGTTTTCATCCGTGCACGCAGGCGGAATTGTGCTAACCGGCGGAGGCGCACGGATTCGCGGGATGTCCGAGTGGATGTCAAAACGCTTTGGCGGGATGCCTGCGCGTCTCGGTGTGCCGCGTTGGGATTTGCAGGAAGGCACAACATTGCCGGATGAATTGAGTGATTGCTCGGCGTGTTCACTGGCGGGCTTGATAGCGCTGGGAGCCGAGGGACGTGCTCGGACAAAGCGACGTTCGGGATCGACGGTCATTGCTAAATGGGCGGAGCGGTTTAAACGGATTGCAGCGTCATTGTAACGGCATTGTTTCGAGTTTCGGGTTTCGGGTGTTGCAGTGCAAAGTGTGTTTAGATTTTTGGGCGGTGGTTTTGGAACTATGAGCACACTGTTTACACAAGATTATTCGCGCGCGCTGGTCGTTGGCGCGGGATCTCTGGGGTGCTTAGCGGCACGCTTGGGGGATGAGGACGGCGAGGAATCGGCGGCTGTGTGGAGTGCCGCGCATATTGATTCGGCGGAATTGATCGCCACCGGCCTCGAGCGCAAATTATTTCTCAAAATGAGCGACGGGCCTTTCGCAGCTCGAAGCATTGCACAGAGCATCGATGAAAACAGCGCGGCGTTGGAACGTCTTTCGCGCGGACGTGATGCTGCGATTTTATGCGGCGAATTGAGTGATCCGGTCGCGATGCGATTGCTTGAAGCGATGAGCTACGCACTGACGGACTTCGACATCGCTGTCTTCGCGTTGGTGATCGAACCGTTTTCTCCGAATGGCGAAGTGGATTCGGACAGCATGGAACACGAACTGAAACGGTTGTCGCAGTCCGTTCCGTTTGTATGCGCGTTGAATCCCGGGATGGAAAATGTGTCGGCTGGAATCGCGGTGAAACGCGTTCGGAAAATTGCAGCGGAGCGATTGGCTGCTGTCGCGGAATGTTTTGCCGGTGCGCTCACATCCGAGCATGAACGTGCGCCGCATGTGATGGCGTTGCGCGGATTACATCGCGCGGTCTATGCGTCGGTCCCGCATGTCGCACGTGTCGCTCCGGGCGTTAAAACAAGTTCGTCGCAACTTGCGTTTGATGCAGCTATCCGTTCGTTTGATGTGGATTCGGCGGAGTGCATTCAAGCGGCGATTGTGTCGTCGGCTTCTGAGATTTCTTTCCGGGACACGCAGGCGATTACGCAGCGATTGCCCGGCGGTGCTGCGTTGCTGGCGACTGCAAACCCGGCGCGGGTTGGGCTGGTTGAATGCTTGCTCTTAAGTGGGCAAGAACGAGCTGCGAATGTCGTGAGCATTGGCGCGGCGTTTGGAACAGCGCGCGCGTTTTCCGGGGCGGAGATGGCGTTGGCGGACCACTAGATCGCGTGATGACCGATGATGTCGGCGATAATTTTCTGGTGATGTTCGATGTGGATTTCAAGGAAGCGAAGCCACTGCATTTTGGTCAGGCCGCCGAGGCTGGGGTGCGCGTAGAGTTCGTCATCGCTTGCGATTTGGCGGTGGATGACAGTGAGGCCCTCAACAAGATTTGTGTTGCGTTCAACGTCGTCGGACAAGTCCACAAAATTCGTCATCTTCGGCAGGACGGATTCGGGCGCTTTTGCAACTCCGCGCGGAATGATTCCGGACTCCAACATGTTCAAAACGCGCTCGCTGGCTGGGACGACTTTTCCGGGGTCGGTGGCGAAGCGGTCACTGGACAAAATCAGAACAGCTTTTGCATTGACGGCAAGTGTGTGTTCGATGTGCTGACCGACGGACCAGGCGGAGACTTTATCGTATTTTTCGCAGGCGTATTTACAGCGCGGTTTAAGCAGTGACGTGAGTACGAACACACGACGGCAGGCGTCGTATGATTCGTTCAACTTGCGATCACCCACGTCAGTGCTCATGCGTTGGACCTCTTCCCCACCCTAGTTCAAAATTGCGATGCGAAGGTTTTCGCTTGCCCGTGCCTTTAGATATTTTAGAGGACCGAGGCGGGATGACGAGTGTATTCTTTCACTTTCGCCAGCGGTAATTTCGCTGTAAAAAACGCGTATGACAACTCCTTGCACACCACCCCCTGATTCCGTTTCACAACACCGCCAGTCCGCGCCGAAATTGCTTCGTGCGGCGGTGATGACGCTCTCAACCACGCGCACGAAAGAGAATGATCTCGGTGGAAAATATATCGCCGAAACACTCGCCGCCGCCGGGCACACGATTGTCTGGTACGAGGTGTTGAAAGATGACGTGGCGACGATTTCGGCGGCGTTGGGAGAACTGCGTGATCGCTCGGATGTGGACATTATTGTCACGACCGGCGGGACAGGAATCAGCCCGATGGATGTGACGATTGATGCGGCACGGACATTGTTTGACCGCGAGTTGACTGCGTTCGGCGTCATGTTCACGATGCTGAGTCATGAAGAAGTTGGGATGGCGTGCTTGCTCTCACGAGCGACAGCAGGCGTGATGAAGGACAAGGTCGTGTTCTGTTTGCCGGGCAGTCCGAAAGCGTGCCGGCTGGCGATGGAGAAAATAATTCTGCCAGAAGCCGGGCATATTGTGAAACATGCGCGCGAAGCGAAACGATAGCGGCTCTACTTTTCCGGATTCGCGATGCAATAGAGAAATTTTTCGCCACGCAAAAAGAGCTCTTTTCCAACGAGGGCTGGCGTGGCGCTGAAGACGTCATCGAGTGTGTTGGTTGCGAGAATTTCGGGCGCTCCGTGCTTGATGACGGTCGTGATGCCTTCGCGCGAGACAATGTAAACGCGTCCGGCGGCAGCGACGGGAGACGCGTAGATTGCATAGATGTTCGGCAATTTCAGTGGGCCGAAAATGGTCGCGCCGGTCGGCCCGTTCAGGCAGAAAAGCCAGCCTTGATAGTGTTTCAGAAAATAGAGTTTGTCGTCGTAAAGCAGTGGCGATGGGACGTAAGGCGTGTCGCGGTTGCGTGACCAGAGGACGCGATCGGTACCCGTGAGATCGCCGGTTGCGCCGCTGAGTTTGAGTGCGAGCATCGCGCGTTTTTCGTAGCTGCTTCCGGCGTACAAAATGCCGTTAGCGGCAACAGGCGAAGCGACAACGTTGGTGGACATCCCAGCGCACTCCCAGACTACTTTACCGGATTCGAGGTCGTAGCCTCGAATGCGGTGCGTGGCGCTGACGACGACCTGCTTCTTACCGTCTACGTCAACGACCTGCGGAGTGGACCACGACGTGACTTCATCGCGCTCGGCGCGCCAGCGTTCTTTTCCGGTGATTTTGTCCAGCGCAACGAGAAACGAAGGGCCTTCGTGGTCCCAATTAATGAGTAGCAAATCACCTTCGAGCGCAGGCGAGTTGCCTTCACCGTGTCCGTGGAGCGTGTGCTTTTTTCCGAAGTCGGCTTTCCATTTTAATGCGCCATTCATGTCGAGGCAGAACAGTCCGGCCGAACCGAAAAAAGCGTAAACGTGAACGCCATCAGTGACCGGAGAATCGGACGCGAAGCTTGCGGATTGGTGCGCGGTTTCGTGCGGGACATCGTTGAGAGCGAGCGTGTTCCAGAGGATTTTTCCGTCGCGGCGGTCGAAGGCGATGACGCGATATTCCTGGCGTGTAACGGTGTTGACGTTGTCATGTGCCCCGGGACGAATGCCGACGGGCGGAGGCATCGGTTCGCCAACAGCAACAGCCGTCGTAATAAAAATACGGTCGCCCCAGACGACGGGGGACGAGTGCCCTTTACCCGGAAGTTCGGATTTCCAGCGGATGTTTTTAGTATCGCTCCATTCAGTCGGCGGATCAGCAAACGGCGCGACTCCAGAGCTGAGAGGCCCTCGCCACTGGCCCCACTGTCGCAAAGGATCATCGCTGGCTCGGACGAGTACAGATAGAAGGAGACAAGCGGTCAGTACAACGTTGGGATGTGCAAGCATGTCGGTCACTCCGGGGCACGAGTTTAAAACTCGGAATTGATTGTCATCGGTTTGCTGGAATGTAAACAAGCAAATGTGTAAATTGATTGTAAAATCGATGACTACATTTTTTCGAATCTAACATGGACTCGCTCGCGAATTCTGGTTTCTTTCAACATGGGAAAACGACCGATGACTACTCTTCAGGCAAATCTTTACATTGTTGCATTAGTGGTGTTGGGCATCGTGACGTGCACGGTGTGTTTGAAAATTGTGGTTTGGGCACTGAACGGGACGGTATATGGAACCGATCCTGCGAAGGCTCTACCGTCGCTCAGTTTTATGCGCAGTACAATCATTAATCTGGCGACGTTCGGCGTGATCGCAGCGCTTGGATACGCGTGCATTTTGTATTTGAATTACATCCCGCGCGCGGATTCGTTTAAGTATGGTGTGTCGATCGAGTGGGCGGTGATTTACGCGGGGTTTGTTTATTCAGTGTTTGTATTCTGGCGCATGCTGCCGACAACATTTTGGCGGGCGCTGGTTGTGGCAATCGCAGATTGGACATTACTGTTTCTTGTCGGGGGAGTGTACTTTTTTATAATGATGGTTATTGCGTTTTCGGGTCACAAAAATTAATGCATCTCGGGGTATTCACACGGGCTAAAAGTTCGTATTATTTTTTCGAAGTGGTCACTGATCTTGGGAGACAGAAACATGCGGTTTGCTCATTGGGTTGCAGTACTTTTTTGCGTCGGCTTGATGTCATTTGCGCGCGCTGAAAATTGGAATAATGTCCCGGCAAAATTGCCTCCGGGAATTCAGCATCTGACGTTCAAGAGCGCGTCAATGAACGTCGATGTCGGGTACTGTATTTATCTGCCGCCGGGCTACGAGAAAGAGACGACGAAGCGCTATCCGGTCATCTACTTTTTGCACGGGCGCGGCGGCACGGAGAACGGGAATTTTTTTATTGATGACATGCTCGATAAAGCGATCAAAGCCGGGACCGTTCCGCCCGTGATTTATGTTCACGCGATGGCCGGGAAGAACAGCGGGTACGTCGATTCAGTTGATGGAAAGATCATGGGCCAATCGGTGATTGTGAAGGAGTTGATTCCGCACATCGACGCGACGTACCGAACAATTGCATCTAAAAACGGGCGGGCGATTGAAGGTTTTTCGAAAGGCGGACAGGGCGCGTTGTTGATCGCGTTCAAATTCCCGGAGATGTTCGGATCGGTGATCGGATACGGCGCCGGGTTGGCCAATGGTGTGGAGTTGAAGAAGGAGTTGCCAGCGGTTTTCAAAGAGATGCATAACGATGACATCAAGCAATTTGACGACACGTCCGCGTGGGCGTTTGTGAAAACAAATGCGGATAAAATTCGTGCGACGTTGCCGATTGAATTGACGTTGGGTTCGAAGGATCAGCATTTGAAACGCAACCAACACATGCACGCGGTGCTGGATGAATTGAAGATTCCGCATGGCTACACCGAGTTGGACGGCGTCGGGCATGATACGAAAAAGGTGTACGAATTGGTCGGCGTGAAAGGGTTTCAGTTTCACGCGAAGTATTTTGTGACGGAAGAGAAGAAGTAAAGTAGGACGGGCTTACAGCCCGTCCCTTTTAAATTGATTTCGGATAGATGGACGGGCTACAAGCCCGTCCTACTTTTTTTCTAGGCGAAGAGCACGTGGCGCTTGAGGAATTTTTCGAGAGCGCTGAAGTAAGCCTCGATGGTTTCGGGTTTGCGCCACCCGTGTCCTTCTCCAGCAAAGACATGGTATTCGTGCGGAATTCCGCGCGATGTGAGTGAGGCGACAATCGCGTCGGATTGGTTCTTCGGGACGACTTCATCGATCTCGCCTTGGAAGATCGCGATGGGATCAACAATGCGGTCTGCAAAGAAAGCGGGAGAGCGCTCGTGATACAGCGCACTGGATTCAGGCAGAGGGCCAATCAGCGAATCGGTGTAGCGCTCTTCGAATTTGTGAGTCTCCATTGCCAAGGCGAATTGGTTTGAAACGCCGTACAAATTCACGCCAACTTTGAACAGACCCGGATGCGTGACGAGCGTTTGCAGCACCGTAAACCCACCGGCGCTGCCACCCATGATGACGAGACGTTTGGAGTCGGCGAGGCGGAGATCCGCGAGATGCTTCGCTGCACTGACGGAATCATTCACGTCATGAATGCCCCAATTTCCGCGCAAAGCGTTCATATATTCGCGACCGTATCCAGTGCTCCCGCGATAATTCAAATCAAGGACCGTGTAGCCGCGCGTCGCCAGGAATTGGATCTCAGCGCTATACGCCGCGCGGGCTTGAGCGGTTGGACCGCCGTGAACTTTGATGATCGCCGGAGGCAATCCCGTCGCGCCGTCGCGTTTCGTTGAGTACAGCAGTCCGTGAATTTCGACGCCGTCAAGACCGTGCCAGGAAATGGGGCGCGGTGCGATGAACGCGGCGGGGGCGATGCTTTCACTGGTCGCGCGTTTGACGATGACGGCAGGCGCTGACGTATCGAGATTTTTAACAACGATGCGCCCGGGTTGTGTCCCTGAGGATGCAGCGCAGGCGACGCGGTGATCAACCGGATTAATCGCGAGTTGCGAGACATGTGTGCACCCATCAATGCTCTCAAGCGGCACGGAAACGCCAGACGCGATTTCGATGCGGTGAAGATGTGTCACGCCGCGTTCATTGCGCTGGTAAATGATGTGTTTGGAATCGTGCGTCCAGCCGTAAGTACGGAGGCCCTGCACCCAACCGGGTTCGCCTAGTTGCGCGGCGCGTTCGTCGGTGAGACAGCGAATCGTTTCCTGTTTCAAATCGTACAGATAAAGATTGTGCCAGCCGCCTTCGTCGCTGAGGAACGAGAGCCAGTTGCCGTCAGGTGAATATTCGGGCTGAAGTGTAGCAATGTCGGTCGCTCCTGCAACGCCTCGACTATCTTTCAGACTGGGCAAATCGCCATCGTGCGTGACGACATTGGCGACGTACAATTCGGAGCCGTCCCAGGGCATGTTGGGATGGTCCCACGCAATCCAGGCGAGACTTTTCCCGTCGCGGCCCCACGTTGGCTGCATGTAAAAGTCATGACCTTCGGCGATTTTTTTGGGCCAGTGAAGACCTTCGGTATCAACGATGGCGAGGCCATCACGGCGGTCATGCGAATAGACGTAGACGACGAATTTTCCGCAGGGCGAGACGACGGGGGACGCGGCGTTTCCAAATGGCGGCGTGAGCGCGCGAGCGCTGCCCGACGCGAGACTGCGGCGGAAGAGTTGGCCGCCGGAACAGAAATAAACGCTGCCATGGGCGACGGTGAAATCGCCACCGCCGTAGCCGACACGTGCGCGGACGGATTGGTCATCGGTGAGATCGCACGGAGCATTGCCATCAAGGCGCGAGGCGACAAGTGTGCCGCGGTCGCCCCGACCTTCCAGCCAAACGAGCGTTTGACCGTCAGTGTCCCAGAGCGCGTCGCCAAGTCGTTGCCCCAAGGCAAGACTTTTGGGCTTGAGCGGACTATTCCAGAGTCCGTAGGATTCAGTGGCTGGGGAGGTCATAAGCAGCGGTTCCTGTTCGATTCGAGTGATGCGGTGAGATGGCATTATAACTGTACTGGAATACGCCAGCGGCTCCAAGTCCGAGCGTATTTTTCATTGAGTTTTTTTAGGTTGTTCTGAAACGGAATCTTCATTCATTCCTGCACGTATTTTTATCATTTTTTTGATAACGCTTTGGCCTGCCGAGACACTTAGAATGTGAACCGGGACAGTCTGTTATGCGCGGAGGGTTCCGGTTACGGTTTTACTCATCTTGTTAATGGAACACGAATTCGTCATGACGATTCTTTATCGCTCGTTGCCCCGAGCCCGTTTCGGGATTCTTACACTACTGACCGTATTGTGCTTGGCACGGGTTGCTGTTCCTGCGACTGCAAGTGCGGCCTCCTATTCGATCAGTAATTTTGCCGGGCCTGGCGGTAATACGGGGCCGGATGATGCCAACGGAACTGCAGCGCGATTTTTTGGGCCAAATGCTGTAGCTGTCGGATCGAACGGAAATGTGTATGTCGCGGACACGTCGAATCACACGATTCGCGTGGTGTCGTCGGGCGGAGTTGTGACGACGCTCGCCGGGTTGTCAGGATACATTGGATACGCCGACGGTGCGGGCGCGACGGCGGGATTTTATTTGCCCTACGGCATCGCGACGGATTCGACCAACAATGTCTACGTCGCCGACACTTATAATCACACGATTCGAAAAATCACACCCTCGGGCGTCGTGACAACACTGGCTGGGAGTGCTGGTCTCACCGGGACGACAGATGGAACAGGAAGTACAGCGCGATTTAATTACCCGATCGGGATCGCGGTTGATTCAGCAGGCACTGTCTACGTCGGCGATTCGACGAATCATACGATACGAAAAATTACAGCAGCAGGCGTGGTCACGACGTTAGCCGGGACAGCCGGAACGAGCGGCACAACCGATGCTACGGGGACGGCGGCAAAATTCAACAGTCCTCAAGGACTGAGTGTTGATACCAGTGGCACTGTGTACGTTGCAGATTGTTTCAATCATGCAATTCGTAAAATCACTGCGGCGGGAGTGGTAACAACGGTGGCTGGCAAAGCCGGGACCTTGGGCTATGCAAACGGGACAGGGACGGCAGCAACGTTTTATTATCCCAGTGGACTGCATGTTGATAACGGAGGCACGATCTATGTTGCTGACAGTAATAATCTAGTGATCCGAAAAATTACATCGACGAATGTGGTGACAACGTTTGCAGGCACAGCGTTTTTCGGCGGCACGGATGGCGCTGGAATAGTGGCTACGTTTAGCTATCCCAGTGACATTGCCGGAGATTCTTTCGGCAATCTATACGTTTCTGATTCCGGCAATAATACGATTCGAAAGATTACATCGGCAGCGGTGGTCAGCACTGTAGCGGGAGCGCCTTCGACAATCGGTTCGGCGAATGGCAGCGGCACGTCAGCGTATTTCTATTATCCACAAGGGATCGCGACCGATACTGCGGGCAACTTTTATGTATCGGATACTGCTAATCATGCGATCCGAAAAGTGACACCTGCAGGTGTTGTGAGCACCTTAGCTGGATTAGCAGGTACCTTTGGAACGTTGGACGGAACTGGAACGAATGCCCTATTTGACTATCCTCAAGGATTGGCATTAGACAGTACAGGCAATGTATTTGTTGCAGATTATTATAATCATACGATTCGCAAGATTACGCCTGCTGGAGTTGTTACGACGTTCGCTGGGACGGCTGGAACATTGGGTAGCGCAGATGGAACGGGCACGGCTGCGAAGTTTAATTATCCGCTGGGCGTAGCGATAGATTCATTAAACAATGTTTATGTCGCTGATTCTGGTAATTACACGATTCGCAAAATATCACCCGCAGGTTTAGTGAGCACGTATGCTGGGACGTCAGGTGTCGTAGGGAGCGCGAATGGAACGGGTCCGGCGGCGAGCTTTTATGTGCCCAGCGGTTTGGCAACAGACACGTCCAATAATGTATATGTTACGGATCAATATAATCATACGATACGTAAGATTGCTCCCGGCGGTGTGGTGACAACTGTTGCGGGTCATGCAGGGATAAATGGCAGCGCTGATGGCAATGGGACTGCTGCCTATTTCTATCTACCCTATGGTATTAAAGTCGATGCCGCTGGAAACATCTATGTTGCTGATTTCGGGAACCAGACAATCCGATTCATTACACCTGCAAATGATGTGACGACTCTAGCTGGTTCACCACTTGCCGTCGGGAGTTTGAATGGTACAGGGACGTCTGCGCGATTCTACAATCCGAGTGGGATTGCTTTGGATGCCAGTGGGAATTTCTATGTTGTGGATTCAGGTAATCAGACCATTCGCGTGGGCAAGCCGACGATAACAGACGCCGCGATAATTGATTCAACATCCGGATCTATTGGCGTGGCGCGACAATTGGATACTGCGCCGCAAACAGCTACCTCTTGGAATTGGAGTATTTATCGCAAGCCTGCGAATTCAACAGCCGTGCTTTCGTCGACAACGATTCGCAACCCAACGTTCACGCCTGATGTTGCAGATGTCTATGTGTTCAAACTGACAGCGTCAAGTGTGTCGGGATCGTCCACGACATTAGTCGGTCTCTCCTCTGCGGATGCAGCTCCGTCGATTACTTCGGCACTGACGACAACTGGTGTTGTCGCGCAAACGTTTAGCTACCAGATTACAGCAAACGGGTTTCCTGGCGCAACGTATACAGCTTCGCCGCTTCCGGATGGGTTGACTTATAGTCTGGGGTATATATTCGGGACGCCTACTTCTGTTGGAGTCACAAATGTAACGCTAACTGCCACTAATAGTGTTGGTACCGATACAAAGAATTTGGCTATTACAATCAATCAGGCCCCGACAATTGTTAGCAGTCTGGTTGCAACGGGGCAAGTAGGGCAAGCATTTAGCTACACACTGCAAGCACTGGGATCGCCAGCATCGACGTTTACGACGGGTACGCTACCTGCGGGGCTTACGTTGGTTGGAAACAAAATCTTGGGGACACCAACAATTGGTAGTATCACGAATGTTACGCTGACTGCTAGCAATGGTATTCTACCGAATGATCAGAAGACATTGGTAATTACTATTAATCAATCGCCTGTCATTACCAGCACACTGACTGCGACAGGCTCCGTAGGAAAAGTGTTCAGCTATACGATTCAATCAACTGGCATACCCGCAGCGACGTACACGGCAGCACCGTTGCCGACAGGATTGAGCTTGGTCGGCAACATTATTTCCGGGACGCCCACATCGATTGGGAGTACGGATGTTGTTCTGACAGCCAGCAATGGCATCGCACCGGACGATGCGAAAACTGTGACAATCACCGTGACGCCCGTAGCGCCGATTTTCAGCAGTACTCCGTCGGCGGCACCGAACCCAGCACTCGTTGGCGCGCTCATTCAATTCAACGGAGCCGCGACGAATCCGCTGCCCCTGACGTATGCCTGGGACTTCGGGGATGGATCCACTGGGACGGGCGCGTCGGTCAGCCATGTGTATCCTCACACTGGCACTTTTACGGCAAAGATCGTCGTGACCAGCAGCGCGAATGCGACGACGGAAGCGACGATTTTGGTGACGATCAATCCACTGGTCGGCGGCAATCCCGGCGCGGGTTCGGGGACGTTGGTCGGAGAAACGGACTCGGACGGCGATGGCTACAGTGATGTGATCGAGACGGCGGCGGGAACATCCACGACGAATCCGGCCAGCGCACCGGGCGGCTTCTCGTTCGCTCCGGCAGCGATTGCCATCGTCAAACCGGTTGTGAAAATCTCTACAACGAAGAAGACTCTGACAATGACCGGCACGCTACAAATCCCGCCCAATTTCGTGCCGCTGGACAAAGTCTGTGTCATCGACATCGGCGGATTCACCCAGCATTTCACACTCGACGCGAAGGGGGCTGCACTTACGGTGAAGGACAAACTCAAGATTACGTTGAAGCTCACGAACGGCGTAGCGGCGGAACAGTTTTCGAAATTCTCGATCACACTGAACGGTATACCTTCGAACATACTGAGCACTTCGCCGGCGATCATTGTTTTAAACGGAGTTGTATTCTCACGATGATAGCGATTATGCGCTGAAATCCTCAAGTCCAAAGAAGCGCTTGATGTCGCTCAAGACGTGCTGTGTGATGGACTCCATGCTCTCGGTCTTTGGGCCGCTTGAACGTCCCGTTCTGGCCGCTTCGAGTCCCACCTTGCGCTGGGCGAGAATCACGGCGATTTCCTCCGCCAGCTCCGGGCGCTCGGTGATGATCGTTTGGAATGCGGCTTTGTCCAAGCGATAGCATTCGACATCCGTCAGCGCGATCACAGTGGCCGACCGCGTTTCGCCCGTCATTAACGACATCTCGCCGAAAAAATGTCCGCTGCCGATTTGCGCGACTTCAACGTCGTCGGTCTTACCTTCAAGCGTCACGCGAACCGACACGACGCCGGACATGATGATGTAGAGCCAATGCGCGGTCGCGCCTTGCTTGGTCAGGATTTCATTTTTTGTAAACGGCGAATAAACCAGCGTGTTCGCAAGTCCGAGGCGCTCCGCGTCGGTCATGTGTTTGAAGAGATCAACGCCAGCGAGCGCCTGCTGGCGTTTGCTGAGATTCTTCGGTTCCAACTGCCCACGCCTTTCGGCAGACTCGTCGCGGGTGGTAACGATCGATTGCGCCGGGATGGAAAGCGGAATGCCGGCGCGTTTGAGTGCGACATAAATCCGGCAGCGAACGGAACTATCCGTCGGGTCGTCGGTGGCGATATCAGTGAGCCAATACCGGACGCCGTAGCGCGCGGAACTTTCGCCCAATTCAGTACAGATGCAATTGATCTGCGGATCGGCAGCGACGCGTTCGATCGGTCCGGAACGCAGTTCATGCTCGACGACCTCAATGACTTTCGACGGCGCGAATCGAAAATCGACGTTGAAGTAAACCCAACGCCGCCACTGCTGCGGCTTGTCGCTGCGTCGTCCCAAGACGAGAACTTGGCCCTTCATGAGGATCGAATTCGGAACAATGATCGTTTCCCAATTGCGCGTTTCGACGGCCGTGTAGCGCCAGCGAATCATGACGACTCGTCCGTTGATCGGTGTGGTCGGATCGTTGACTTTGATCCAGTCCCCGACGGCGATGGAATTGTCAAGCGTCAGCGACAGACCGCCCATGATGTTGCCGAGTGTGTCCTGCATCGAAAAACCGATCACGGCGGAAAGAATGGCGGAAGTCGCGAATACATTCTCCAGCTTCGTATTCACGGCACGCAGCGCGTAGATCACGGCGACGAATGACGCTCCGGCCAGCACAAGATCACGAAGCAGCCGCGGCGCACGGAAATGAAACCACGGCAGAAACAGATCAAAGATCAGCGTCTCCGCCATAAAAATTGCAGCAAGTATCGCAAAGAAAATGGACAGGAATTGCGCATCAATGTAGAGCGCGGATTGGTACGCCGCGAACAGTCCGGCGATAGGCACGACGATGACGTGGCTGAGATAAATCAACACGATCCCACGAACGCGTTGAACACCGCCAGACTTTGCCATGCGCAGCAACGCGATCGTCGCGATCAGCGCAAAGAACAGATAATGCGTCCGCCCGTTTGCAATCTCCGCTTTTAGATGAGTGAAGAATGCAACGGTGATATCGACAGCTTTGTCGATGGCTTTCGGCGCTTCCTCAGCGCGCGCGGTGCTGACAGCCAGCGCCACGGAAAACGCCAGCGCACACGCGGATCGTATGTGCGTGATGAGGGCATGTTTTGATTGTGTTTTCATTAAACATTAATATACGAAACAACGGGCGGCGCGTCAATCCAGCGAATGCGCCGGGCGTCTTTGAGTCTTTGAGCACTCTTTGAATCAAATCCGGCGTTCAAAATACGATGCTTTATTTCAACAAGGACTCTGACGATCCAGTCGCTTTGTGATCTTCCGCATATCCAGCCTGTGACGCCGCAATGCCTTTCCGCACGTCGTCCGTCTCACCCACAATTTGCAACAGGCGTTTATATACGTTGAAAGCGTCGTCCCACTTCTTATCTTTCAGAAACGCCGCACCCTTTTTGGTCAACTCGTCAGATTCAATCCCAAGATTCGCGCTATTAATTCCATCTCGAATAATTCGAATGCCGCCGAGTTTGTCGGAGACTTTATTGAACGCATCAATCGCGTCCTTCCACTTTCGTTCCTTCAACAACTCGCCTGCTTTTTTCAGCCCTTCGTTTTCACCTTCGATGCCAGCCCGACACGCCATGATGCTCGTGCGAAGCGTCTCTGTTTCACCGTTGACATCCACGACTTTGCGGTACGCTTCTTCCGCTTCGGTCCATTGCTTCAAGCGTACCAATTCGCCTGCGGTGAACAACGCATCATCCTTAATCAAGAGCCGCTCTGCTTTATTCAAGAGAATCTGCGCCGTCGATTTGCGCGCGTCATTCGCCTCGCCCAACGCTTTCAATGCACTGCCCATTTTCGATTTCACGAGCGGCCAGTTCTTATCATTGAGCGCGACCAGTCCTGCATCGTAATCCGCGTCAAAAACCTTCTTGCTAGCTTCATCAGCTGGTGCGTCGCTTTTCTTCTTGGGCGCTTCAGTGGGAATATCTTTAGGAGCAGGCTTTTCTTCGGCCCACACATCCACTACCATCACGAGTGCCAGTACAAAAGTCGCTGTGAAACGTGTCATCATTATTTTTTCCACGATGCTCATTGAAAATGACTATTTAAGCAAAATCTTAATAATTGCCACACCGATTTCAAGCATTTTCCATGCTCACCGTTCTGACGAATCCCTCACTTCTTAATGCCCCACATCTTCTCAATCATCGCCAACCCGTCCGGATCATAAACGTTCAATTCCACCCGATTCACTGGATGGTAGTCGCATTCCACGAAGTACATGCACGTCAATTCCGCAAAATATTCCAATTGATTCACCGACGCATACGCCTTGTCAATCGTCTTACCCTTCCGGTCTTTCACACCAAAGTACAACCCCAAATTCATCGCGTTTTTCCAAGCACCGTGCGTGTTTGAAAATCTTCAAGCAGCAATAGATCTCATTCGCTATTTTCCGGTTTCGCAGCAACGCTCAATGAAGGCTTTGATACGTTCGACGGGAATAGCGAAACCAGCGGCTTCGATATTCCCCTTAATCGTCACTAAACCGATAACGTTACCATAGCTATTAAATAGTGGCCCACCACTGGTGCCAGGATTGACGGCGGCAGTGATTTGGATATACGTTGAGCCATTCAATGTACGTGATGGATTCGATACAATACCCTGTGTCATCGTATTAGATAAGATTTCGCTACCCAATGCGGGATTGCCAATGACTGTAACTTCTTCTCCCATTTGTAGCGCGCGATTGGCCTCAAAACGAATGTACTTGCATTGAAAAGTCACGGGTGCTTTTATTAGCGCAAGATCCAAACTTTCGTCCCGCATGATTATTTGAGCTTCAAACGGGACAGACTTACCGTTATTTTGAATTTGGACAGATACGGTGTTTCCATGGCTGGGAAGAACGTGTGCGCAAGTTGAGATTAAACCGTCTGAGTTGATCAAGAATCCTGTACCAGAAATTCCACGATGTGCTACTTGCACGACTGCTTGATTATATTTTTCTGCCACGTCTTTTGGCGGCATGGGGCTCAGATTTCCCCCCTTTGTAATCCCGTCGATTTGGCTCAATTTGATTTTGATAAGAGGATTCTTCGAGGCACTAATGCCCCACATCTTCTCAATCATCGCCAACCCCTCCGGATCATACGCGTTCAATTCCGATCGATTCGCCGGGTGGTAGTCGCATTCCACGAAGTACATGCACGTCAATTCGGCGAAATACTCCAATTGATTCACCGACGCATACGCCTTGTCAATCGTCTTGCCCTTCCGATCTTTCACACCAAAATACAACCCCAAATTCATCGCGCTTTTCCACGCCCCGAAAATATCCGGCTGTTTCTCAGGCCACTGCTGTAAGTGATACGCGTGAGCAAATTCATGGACCGGTGCTTTCAGCGCCCATAGCTCCGACAAGCTCACAAAGTTCTCCGCCGAATATACGACGATATTTCCGTTCCAGCGCGGATCAATCAGTGGGTTATGCTTCGACGCGATCTTCTGAAAATACTCGAACCCGTTGTCGCGACCGCCATTCTTCGCTTTAGGACCGTACATCAAAAAAATATCGATTTTCTTCAAGCGTTCACGAGCAGATTCGGGTAGTTTTTTCAAAGCTTCGGTCAGCTTTTTTTCGAGGCGCGCTTTGGCTTGAAGCATGAGGCTTGGCGAGTCGTCGAAAAGCTGCTTTTCGAGATAAATATTCCACTCAAGTGATCCAGCATTGACATACTCCCGTGGCGGATCATTGTAATTGACACGCTTGACTGCGGGGGGCGTGTTGGAGCGGGTATCGTCCGCAGCAAAAGACGAGAAGACCGCACACAGAACGAAATAGCAAAATACAACACGCATGACCGAGCTTCCCTGAGAAGTCGTTTGAGTCGGAGCGGCGAAGTAGCCGCCGCTCCTGATTGCAGGCCTACTTCCCGAGATTTCTCAGCAAGTCATTCACATAAATCCCGCTCGCATGTCCGTCGCTGAACACAGGATTCTGCCCATACCGTCCAACAGGCCGTGTTTCGAGCACCTTCACATCCTTCGGCACGTCCTCCTCGCGCAACGTCTTGACGCCCGTCATTTCGTCGCGACACGCCGCGCACGGACACGCCATCCGCAACTCGAATGCGTTGTAAACCAGAATCGCACCGTCGTCCCAGACGATCTTCGGTGGATCTTGATCGTGCAGATGCATCTCTTTCGGACGGTTCTTGACCATGCTTTCGTTGTAATTCACAATCGAAATCTGAGCCGCAACGCGCTTGGCTACGGCTTCAAACGCCAACGCGCCGGGGCTATTTTTATCCAGCGCCACCAACGGCTTCCCAAGATCGCCAGCCTGCACCATTAGTGGATCCAACGGGATCGTTCCCAACAACGGCACCGCCATATCCGCCGCCGCCATTTCGCCGCCACCCCGTTTGAAAATATCATGCACAGCGCCGCAGCTTGAACACACAAATCCCGACATGTTCTCAATGATTCCGAGAATCGGAACATTCACCTGCTGGAACATCCGCAAGCCCTTGCGAGCGATGCGCAACGCCACGTCTTGAGGCGTCGTGACAATCACCGCTCCATTGATCGGAGCGGATTGAGTCAGCGTCAATTGCACGTCTCCGGTACCGGGCGGAAGATCCATCAACAAATAATCCAACTCGCCCCATTCAACCGCGCCGAGGAACTGCTGCAAAATCCGGCTGACAATCGGTCCACGCCAAATCCCTGGATCGTTGTCGCCCATCATCATCCCAACCGACATGACCTTCACGCCATACGCTTCCGGCGGAATCGCCTTGCCTTCGTCGTTGACGCGAGGCCGTTCCGTAATCCCCAACATCCCCGGAACACTCGGCCCATACACATCCGCATCCAGAATCCCAACTTTCGCACCCGTCGCCGCAAGCGACAGAGCCAAGTTTGTCGTCGCCGTGGACTTCCCCACCCCGCCCTTGCCGGACGCGATGGCGATGACATTCTTGACGCCCTTCAACACGTCCGCCGAACCCACCGGCCGACCGCGCGTCTGAGCCGTCATTTTGACTTCAACATTCGTGACCAACGGCAACGCCTTGACCACGTCATGAGCCTGCTGCTTCAGCAACTCTTTGACAGGACACGCCGGCGTCGTCAATTCCACATCGAACGCGACGTTGCCATCGCATATCTTGATATTTTTGACAAATCCCAGCGACACAATATCGCGGTTCAAATCCGGATCATTTACAGCCTTGAGCGCCTGCAAGACCTGAGCTTCGCTGACCAATGGCATAGTAGTTGACCTTCTCCAAAAAACGTGAGACCAAACGCAACATCCAAATTCCAATAAATTTTAGCACACGTCTCCGAAAAGAGAACACGAGAATCCTAAATAGTTCCCCAGTCAACCAAGCTCTCACGCGTGCCAGTGCCCTCATCCTTCATCCCTTATCGTGTCCTTGCCGTTTTCGCGAAAATTCGCGTAAATTCGCGGTTAAGAAAGCCGTTCGCAGTAGCACAATCCCATCCTTCCGCTACGATCTTGCACGTCCATCACCCATCTTTCATCGGAGCGTTTCATGATCATCAAAGACGGCGAATTCGTTGATTTACCTACCTCCACCGGTCCGATGCGCACACACCTCTTCCGTCCCGTCGCTCCGGGAACCTATCCGGGCCTGCTCCTCTTCTCAGAAATCTTCCAAGTCACAGGCCCCATCCGCCGCACCGCCGCATTTCTCGCCGGACAAGGCTTCGTCGTCGCCGTCCCCGAAATCTTTCACGACATGGAGACGCCCGGCTGCGTCTTGGCCTACGACACTGCCGGCGCTGACCGAGGCAATTCCGACAAGATCACGAAGACCATCGACTCCTATGACGAAGACGCCCGAGCCGTCCTCGCCTATCTGAAAACCGATCCGCACTGCACAGGCAAAATCGGCGTGATCGGCATCTGCATCGGTGGCCACCTCGCCTTCCGAGCCTGCATGAATCCCGAAGCCTTGGCCGGTGTCTGCTTCTACGCCACCGACATCCACAAGCGCTCCCTCGGCAAAGGCATGAGCGACAACACGCTCGACCGCATGAGTGATGTGAAATGCGAAATGCTCATGATCTGGGGCCGCCAGGACCCGCACGTCCCGCTCGAAGGCCGCGTGCTGATTCACAAAGCGATGGAAGACGCGAAGCTCAACTTCACGTGGCACGAATTCAATGGAGCCCACGCCTTCATGCGCGACGAAGGCCCGCGCTACGACCCCGCGCTCGCCAAAATTTGCTACGATATGACACTTGAATTGTTTAAACGAAAACTCAGCTGCGGCGATCTCCCGCTCGAAGCCGCAGCAAGCAAAGAAACGAAACACTAAACGCCGCAGCCACTTGGGTGCCGAGGAGCAGTACCCTGCTCCTCGCCTTATCACGCATTCGACCGATGAAAATGCACATGCCGCCACGCCCCATTTAAGCGCTGCCACACCCGCGTCTCATTAAAGCTCGCCGTCACCGGACGACCGTCGGCGTCGAGCTTCTGAATCAGTCGCGTATACGCCACAACCGCCACATCACCCATCACGCGAGCGTTCGGCGATGCCATCGTGGCATGGCGCGAAGCCGACGACTTCGGCAACTTGAAATAATACGCGTGAAAATCCAGCCCCTCGACCAACTGCCCCTCAGCCTCCGGCTCAAACGCCGTCAACGTGGGGTCGCACAATTCAGCATACGTCAGCCAATCGTGTTCGGTGATGCTGTTCAACAACCGCTGGTTGAGCGCGAGCAATTCTTCAGTGACCGCATCGTTCACGAAAAGCGCTCCTCTTCCCACGGACACGCGTGATTGTGATACCCGCGCACTTCCCAATAACCGAGTTGGTCCTCAGCCAAAAACGCGATCTCTTTAATCCACTTCGCGCTCTTCCAAAGGTAACGCTTTGGCACCAAAATCCGCACCGGCCCGCCGTGTTCAGAATCCAACGGAGCATCGTTCCACGAATGCATGATCTGGACATCGTCGTCCATGCAACATTCCAAATCGAGGTTCGTCGTATACCCGTCATAGCTCGTGAAGAACACAAATTTCGCGTCCGCTTGCACACCGACATGCGACGCAAAATCCGAAAACTTCACGCCTGCCGTTTTGTTGTCAAACGTGCTCCACGTCGTGACGCAGTGCATATCGCAAACTTGCTCATGCTGAGGCAACGCACTGAACTGCTCCCAATCAAACGACTGCGGCCGGTCCACCAACCCCGACACCTTTAACATCCAGCGCGGCTTGTACACATTCGGCACAAACCCCAGATCCAGCCGAGGCCACCCCTTCGGAATATGCTGCCCCGGCGGCAAGCGCGGTTTCTCAACATGTGCCGCAGCGACTTGATCCGGATGCAACACCTGCCCCTGATTCTTAGCCGCCCACTTCTCTTTATTCGCATTCGGATCTGACATGAGGTGTTCCATAAGTTTTTAAAAATACGTTTACTGCTTGATCCTAACGTGTGCTTGAATCAATCAAACAGACTTTTTGCGAGACTTTTTTGGAGCAGATTTCGAAGCCTTTTGCTTTCGCAATTCGCTACGTATCCACGTTCGAAATTTATGGTTGAACGACGTCGAGTCGTCAATTCCGCTCGGAATGAAGTCAGTAATTTTATGCGCGAACAGAATTTCAGGAAACGCCAAGCTCACGTTTGATTCAAAATACTGACCACCCTTTAAGAGCCTTATTTCAAGTTTCTCGCCGTCGAACCGCCAATGCTCCGGAACACCGAGCGCGGCGCAAATCGCCAGCTTGCTCATTGAATTTGTGTTCATATCAACTTCGACCATCAAATCCGGTGCCGGGTGAATAGTGAAATCCAATTTTTTCAGCCCTTTGACTCGGTGCAAATTCTGGATGTAAAAGCATCCATCCGGTTCAATCGCTTTGCCTTGGACTTCACATTCGCATGTCAGAGCACCCAACGCACAACAAGGAATGCCGATTTCCTCCGCCAGCATGAGCACAATCCGCCCAATACTCAATTGTGAATTTTCATGTGGAATGAGTGGCGACATAATCTCCAGAGCTCCTGAATCAAAAGCCAGCCTGCACGACCGCGAATCCCCAATGTCGCGGCTCAGCGCCTTATACGTCTCCCACGAAACCCCGTGAAGCACCACGCGCCGCTCTGCCTGTTCGGTACGGAGCGGCGTCTTCACACCGTACGGCGCTCGGGATTCCTGGACCGTATTAGCAATCATCTCCTACTTCCCCTTCCCCAAAAACATCTTGATCGCGTCGTAAATCTCATCCTTGCTCTTGATGTCCGCCGTCAACAAATTCTCGACATCCATCGCCTCGTCCAACTTCCGTTTGAACTCCCCCGACCCATACAAACTTCGCACCTGCCCATAACAAAAAAGATTCACGCTCGGCAGCACTTCATCGCGCAGAATCTTGAAGCAGACTTCGTTGTCGCTCAACAAATTGTCGCCATCCGAAAAATGGAATGTGTAGATGTTCCAATCCTGGGGCGAGTAGCTTTCCTTGATGATGTCCGCACACAACCGGTACGCCGTCGAGATCGCCGTCCCACCCGATTCGCGCGTTTTATAAAACGTCTCCTGATCGACCTCGCGAGCCGCCGCGTCGTGCGTGATGTAACGGCTCTCCATCGTCTTGTACTGGCTGCGTAACCACGTGTCGATCCAGAACGCCGTTGTCCGCACGAGCTCCTTCTGCTCGTCGCCCATCGAGCCCGATACGTCCATCATGTAAAAAATCACCGCGTTCGATTCCGGAACATGCGTGATCTGCCAGCTCTTGTAGACCTTGTCCGCTTTGATCGGAATGATGATCGGATTATCAGGATTGTAATCGCCCATCGAAATCTGACGGCGCAGCGCTTTGACAAACGTCCGCTTGAAATGCTTCAGCGATTCCGGCCCTTGGCGGCGAATCGAACTGTAGCGTTCCTTCTCCGCCATGATCGTCCGCTTGCCCTTCGGCTGGATGTTCGGCAACGCCAATTCTTCTCCAAGAATCTTCGCCAGTTCATCCATCGACAGATCGACTTCCAGCACGTGCTCACCCGGCTGGTCGCCCGGCTCGCCGTTCCCATCCTCGTCCGACGGCTGCCCGCCGACAGGATCGCCCGGCTCGCCTTCACCGCTGGCGACGCCGCCTTGATTTTTTCCAAAACGAAAATGCGGCAGATCGATTTCAGGCAGAGGAATCGAAACCAGATCCTTGCCTTTTTTGCCGATCAATTCGCCCTGCGTCATATATTTCCGCAGATCCTTCTTGATCTTCCCGCGCACAATCTGCCGGAAGCGCCCATGGTCGCGGTCAATTTTATTCGTTGATTCGTAGATCGGTTCGGTGGAAGACATGATCGGTACCTCGCTCTGGCCTCACGCAATTTGAGTCACCGGCGCCACTGCATCCCTCATCGTAAATCGCGGGTTGTTCAACTGCCAGAAAATTTCCTACACCCCGGCTCTACAATCGTTTTGAATTTGTCTCATCTCCGCCATCGGATAAATTACTCTCCATCATGACCTATCCCCGTTTCACGATCGTCACGCCGTCATACAATCAAGCGCAGTACGTCGGAATGACCGCGCGTAGCGTCCTCCTCCAGCGCTACCCCAACCTCGAATACATCGTCATGGACGGCGGCTCGAAAGACGGCACTCAAAAAGTCCTCGAACCCTACCTCGACCGCTTCGCCTATTACGTCTCCGAAAAAGACAAAGGCCAGGCCGACGCAATTTGCCGGGGCTTCGCACGCTCCACCGGTGACTACATGGGCTACCTGAATAGCGACGATATGCTCGCCCCCGGAGCGCTGCAAACTGTCGCCGATTTCTTCGCCGACAATCCCGACGTCGACGTCGTCTACAGCCACCGCTGCACCGTCGATTCGCGCAACAAAATGATGTGGTACTGGATCCTCCCCGAACACAGCAACTACCGCATGATGCGCTGGGATTTGATCCCGCAGGAGACATGTTTCTGGCGTCGCCGTATCTTCGAAAAAGTCGGAAACATCAACCCCGAATTCCAATTCGCGATGGACTACGATCTCTTCGCGCGCTTCATGCTCAACGGAAAATTCAAGCGCCTCAACCGCTTCCTCGGCTGCTTCCGTCAACACGAAACCGCCAAGACTTCGACCCAACTCAACACCGTCGGCATGCGCGAAATCCAACGCGTCTGGCACACCTACGGCGTCAAATCCCATTGGTGGGACCGCTTCGTCGGAGTCCGATTCACCTACTCCGCCGAACGCAACGGTTCCAAATACATCGCCAGCGGCCAATCCCTCCCCGGCGCACTACCCGGTAATGGTTATGATTACGACGACGTGTGGGGCGGTCTCTTGCGCAGCGACAAAATGCCATCAAAATAAGTCTAGGATTTTAATAATGATGTCCGTCCCCCACGCGAGCGCAGCGAGCCGTCGCCGTTCCCCTCTCCCCTTGAAGGAGAGGGCCGACGAGCCTGCCGTTCGGCTCGCGGGGTGAGGGGTAGGCGCGGATCAACCAAGAATCGTTCGTACACGCTTAACTAGTCTCTTTAATTCGGAGTCATGATGCAACCCAGCAGCAAAATCTACATAGCCGGCCATCGCGGTTTAGTCGGCTCCGCTATCATTCGCAATCTCAAAGCACGCGGCTTCGATAACCTGGTCGTCAAAACTCGCCAGGAATTGGACCTCTGCAGCCAGGCCGCCGTCAACGCATTCTTCGAACACGAGAAACCCGACTACGTCTTCCTCGCCGCAGCCAAAGTCGGCGGCATCCACGCCAACGACATCTACGGCGCCGATTTCATTCGCGAGAATCTGCTAATCCAAACCTTCATCATCGACGCCGCCTACCGCAACGGAGCGAAGAAAATCGAAGTCCTCGGATCGTCCTGCATCTACCCGAAACTCGCGCCGCAGCCCATGAAAGAAGAGTACCTTCTGACCGGCCCGCTCGAACCGACAAATGAATGGTACGCCGTCGCCAAAATCGCCGGCATCAAAACCGCCCAAGCCTACCGCAAACAATACGGCTTCAACGCGATCTCGCTGATGCCCACAAACCTCTACGGCCCCGGCGATAATTTCGACCTCAAAAACTCACACGTCCTCCCAGCACTCATCCGCAAATTCCACGAAGCCAAACTCGCGAATTCGCCCACCGCCGTGATCTGGGGCACCGGCTCGCCCCGCCGCGAATTCCTCCACGTCGACGACCTCGCCGACGCCTCCGTCCATTTGATGCGGACCTACAATTCGCCCGAGATCGTCAACGTTGGCGTCGGCGACGACGTCTCCATCAAAGAACTCGCGCAGATCGTCGTCGAAACCACTGGCTATAAAGGAGACCTAGTCTTCGACACCACCAAACCCGACGGAACACCACGCAAACTGCTCGACGTCTCTCGCCTTCATGCGCTGGGATGGAAAGCCAAAATAAACCTGCGCGACGGCATCCAAAGCACCTACGCGTGGTTCTGCGAAAATAATGAGACAGCGAAAAAATAATACGCCACAACTTCGGCGAGCAAAGCGAGCCGTTTATCCCCTCTCCCCTTGAGGGAGAGGGCCGACGAGACAGCCGTTCCGTCTCGCGGGGTGAGGGGTAAACGCTGATTAATCCCGTGTGCCAAGAAATAGAAAATCTATTTCACTTCAACTCCGCCTCAACGCCTCAACCACCTTCAACCGCGCCGCCTGAATCGCCGGAAGCAACCCGCCGATGAACCCCATGCACAGCGCCAAAAACGTTGCGCCCATCAAAATCCCCGGCGTGACGTGGAACTCAAACGCCGTCTCCGAAAACGTCATGAAATTCGTCGTCCCCGTCCGCATCCCATCAAAAAGCATCGACGCCGCACACCCCAAAATCGATCCCAGCAACGACAACAGCAGCGATTCCAGAATAAACGCCATCCATATCGATTCCGGCGAAAAGCCCATCGCCAACATACAGCCGATCTCGCGCTTGCGCTGACTCACCGCCGCATACATCGTGTTCATCGCACCCACGACGCCGCCGACTGCCATGATCACCGTCAGAATTCCACCCAGACTATTGATCACACCCGCCATCAATTTCGACTGCTTTTCGTAATACGCTTTCTCGACCTGCACTTCAATCGACTGAAGTCGCGGATCGTCTTCAATCGACTTCTTCAAAGACGCTTCAGCATCCTTCGCCCGCCCTGCCGCCTGAAACAAAAACGATTGATAAATCGTGCCGCGATTGAAGACGCCCTGCATCGTGTTCAAGTCCAACCACATCTCCGATTCCAACCCGCTCCCGCCCGCATCGAAGACACCCACAATCTTCCAATCGCGCCGCCCGGCATGCATACTCTGCCCCAGCGTCAACCCCTCCAACCGCCGCGACAACGCCAGCCCGATCACCGCCTCATCCGACCCCGGCGTAAACCAACGCCCTTCTTTCAATTTCACTTCCCGCCGCACTTCCAACACATTCGGAGTCGTCCCACGCACCGACACATTCGTGTCGCCCCCGTCCGCCTTTTTCCGAACAAGAATGATCACCGTCTCCGACAGAAACAGCTTCTTCCCGCCTTCACCTGTCGCGACAATCGGCAATTCGCGCAACACATCGCCGGTATCTTTCGTAACCTGGCTCTGCAACTCCGCATCCGCGCCCTTGCGCAGCACGATCAAATTATCCAAACTCCCCGACGCCGACACCGCCCGCTCAAACCCCGCCGACAACGCCAGCAACACCGTAAACACCACAACCACCAACGCAATGCCCAACACAGCCATCATCGATGACCCTTTGCGCACTGCGATACTGCGGAAACTGTAGACGAATGGAATTGGCATAAAGACGATGTAGGACGGATTCGAGATTTGTCAAGTTCCCCAAACCAAATCCCCCTCTAAACGCACTCCCGCTCCCACACAATCACATCGTGCACAAAATCACCCTCAATCCCTCAATATCTCCGCTCCCTCGCTCCCAACAATGCACTCGTGCATGAATCAGTATTTATATGATATTTTATATCGACCAACTTTTCGTGCTGTTTCACCCCTTATATACAACGAATCGAAGCGCCAAATTACTACCTCGTTTTTCTCTCTTTATCTTGCCGTCCTTTGCACCTCTGCGAGAATTCCGTTCAGCGCCCAAATCTTGTCTCACGCACGGAGAAATGCCAGTCGGTTCCATCCAACTTGCTGGAAACCGCCGCCGCGTAGTATGGCGGTGGCTCATGTCATTTGTTAGTGTTACTTTTAAACATTTCTGCCCACTGTCTCTGCGATTTCTCCTGTATTTGTTTCCATTCATCTGCGCGTACTAACTTGTATGAAAATGCGCCGAGAAGTGTGCCTTCATTACATTCGTGGCAACCAATGCAATCTTTTTTCGCACGAATCGCGCCGACTATACTCACACGCTCAACGTTTTCCGAAACGATGATCTCCTCGCCTTGTCGCAACTTGTCAAGTGCTGCGGTTTCGTGTTTGTCCAGGCTTCGAGTCTTCATCTGTGCGTTTTTCTTGGTACGTGTAAAAGCGGCAATGTTTTCAATTCCAGTCGTATCATAAGCGACCGGTTTCTCATCCAGAAGAATCCCGATCAACTCCCGCTTCAACATGAAAAACGAATCGACATCGTGACGTGTATTTGGCAATGAAACGATGGGTTTGTTAGCAGGCGCTACCCATATTCGACTACGCCCGTTGCCTGCACTTTCCTCAAACTTGTTCACATGAAACACATGAAAGGTCTTAAGCTCCTCTGGAGAAAATAGGATTTTATCAGTCGACTTTTTCTCAACGGCATCGTTCTCCAAAGTAAGTGTTGGCAATGTAAATGGTGAAGAGTTTGCATGAGCTATGCGCGGACCGTTCTCAATCTCCGCCCACAACACAATCGCCAACACAAGAAGAATTATAACCATAAAATGTCGCATACTGTTTGCTCCCTAATGAACCCGCGTTCAATAGTTCTCACCTTTTCGTAGCATGACTCGCCTTATCACAGACATTTCCACCTCTTTTATTCTTCCCATTATTTTTGAAAACTCAAACGCTTTACATTCATTTTACAAATCCTGATCGCCGAGCTCCTTAACCCCTTTAATAATCTTCCCCTCATTTTTTCTAATCCCTTCCTCGCTCTTCCTCGCCTTCCCTTTCTCCCTTTTTTCTTGCCGTTCTTTGCGCCTCCGCGGTCCTCTGCGCCTTTGCGTGAAATCCGTTTCGTTTAGCCCCCGACTCCGCTATAATCCCCCCATGGCTCTGCTCTCACTCTCAAAT
>Ga0194042_1000025_pt1 | contig 43097 bp, 61 predicted proteins | sample JunL4412m_MetaG_FD_148974 | JGI IMG/M metagenome (GOLD analysis project Ga0194042, IMG submission 148974) | Anoxic zone freshwater microbial communities from boreal shield lake in IISD Experimental Lakes Area, Ontario, Canada - Jun2016-L442-12m | ecosystem: Environmental > Aquatic > Freshwater >...
GTATGAATATATATATATATATATATATATATATATATATATATGGAAGGTCATACGAAGGAATGTTGATGCAGAAAAGTTGGAGGGGGGGGTGGGAGAGAAAAGCTTAAGTACCAGACCGAGTTGACTAAAATAAGAGTGTCTGTGTACAAATTGATCCATGTCATATCAACTACACTTTGAGTTTATCTCTGTCATATCTGCAGAAATTTATTCAGTAAAAATTTGACTGTCTGTCAAGAAGCGAGAAGATAATGATTACTGGCATATATGACATATAAACGTGTATAGCTGTCCAGCTATGTCGGCAACCACATGCATGCAGCTTGTCCCACAAGAGCTGCTTGCAGAAGCAAGGGCGGACGTGCTGAGATTTTGCGAGTCCATTAGTGCCATTCCAGATCACGAGTCGCACTGCGGGAAACTGTGCGGCGAAATCAGAGCCTTGAATGGAATGATGCAGCAGGACCCTCTTGATGCAATGGTACTGTTGCCTCAAATTTTCTGCATACGTACCATGGCAGATGTCACCGACGAACATGACCACAGACATGTTTTCGCAAAGAACAGGAATGCCGAATTCCTCTACAAAGACCAAAACGGGAACACAGCCACTAAGAATATCATGCATGTCATCGATCGCATGGAGATGGTGCTGATCGATTTGTGCTCACATTTTAGACTTGTAGAGACCAACTACAACTCCAGCCGCTATTTACTCGGAAAACTCAGGTCTCTGAACAGCACACAGGAGCTGTAGCGAAAATGTCAGTTTTTTGTAAAGCTGGTTCCCACTTTACTTGAATCAAATCCCAAACATCCGATGAAAGACTATATAAGATATATTATTAGAAAACTATGCCTGTATACGACAACACAAGCTTGCATGAAATGAAGGAACTCTTGGCACAAATGAAAGAATTGCATGCACCCGATCGTTGTGAGGGTCTTGGGAATGATGCTTGGCAACTCATGCAGCCCAGGTACTATTGGGGTGATACTCCACAGCAGAAAATTGAAAAGAAATGGAAGAATAGCAATAACCTTGAGGCCCGTAAAATCCTTATGAAAGCGACGACTTCTGGAAGTGGAGCACGTGGTGATTTGTGGGATATCTGCAAAAAGGTCGATTCATCGCGAACACCAACCAGTGACCAGGCACAGTTAAATGCATTCATTGACGGTTGTACTGAAGTATAACTACAAGACATGTTCGAGATAATGATCGTACAGATGACCTGGAGAAACCGCTTAATAACATGTTGGGACATAAAGTGAGCCCCACACTCAGCACATGCGACTATAACGGGTTATTCGAGATTTTTTTGTAAACTACCCATGTGTCACTCAAGCATCCAACCAACCAACCAACCAACATGGCAACGCCCTCGCCGCTCCCCCTCGTGCAGTCCTACCCCCTCGACATGCCGTCCGACCCGGCCGGGCGGGCCCAGTTTGACGAGGAGGTGGCGCACCTCTTCCGGCGCATCACCGGGCGCTTTCCCAAAGGTTACCTCCCGCCCGCCAAGGCCACCAAGGCCACCAAGCCCGCTAAGCCACAGAAGCGCAAGAGGGAGACCCTCTGATCAGCACTCGTATTTTCAAGACTTGTATATAAAAGACTTTATGGTCCCATGCATGTCTGTCTCTGAACATGCAAATCATACAACAACGATGCATCGCATTTTTGAAATTCAAGATGGCCTGCGGCAGATTCATCGCTTGGCTCCGATTTTGTCGGAACGTGTGCAGATAGAAAAAGACATTAGCAGAGATATTCTTGGAAGTGATGAGCTCAAAAGAGATACCATCAGTAACTATGAAGCAAACCTGTTTATTGATATGCAACACGATGAGGAGGCCTACCTCCCAAAGTATACAGCATTTCAGGTTTTGGGACAAAAGTTGCATTCGTTTTCGACACAAAGAGTAATAGACTACGCCATGCCCCCAGAGGACGACTGGTCTCAGCCCTTTTACGACAAGGTGAAGCTCGCGGCTTTCAGTGTGTCGACACCTACGACAGATTTTATCCGCAGCGACATGGATCCGGAAGAGTTCTGGGCGTCAACCAACAACATGCAACAGCAATTCGCAGAGTTGCTGCGTTTTGTGTATGACTGTAACATATCAAGACAAGATTCGACACACAAACAAATGATACAAGACAGTGCGGAGTGGAGTGAATTGTGTGAATGCTGTGTCTGGATTCTGACGCAGGCGCATTGTGCAGCGTGCATAGGTGTGTATACTGATTTTATGACAAAAAGACACGATCTGAACCAAGAATTGCAAGTACTTGTCCTTGAGATTGGATTCTACAAATACGGTTTGCAGTCCACGGTCGATACGCCCCCCACAGCTGCAGGACGTGAGGACGAGAGAGATCATGGAATGGGGGAGCACAGACTTGGGGAGGAACGATTGGTGTGTATGAGCAATTTACTGGCGCGAATTAGGGGTATTTATCCGTGACAAGCCCGCCAAGCCCGCGAAGCCACAGAAGCGCAAGAGGGGGACCCTCTGATCAGCAGTCAGGATCTGTGGTGAACTCTATTAAACGGTCTAGTAGCGTGCGTACGTCAGTTCTTATGAAGTACTCTTGGTACATCTCAATGAATTTTTTCAAGAGCCTCATGACTTCTGTGATCTCGGATCTACAGCCGCATTTCTGTGTATTGACCAACACCACGTATTGTTGAAAGTCTATGATCACGAGCACGCCTCCCACAGTCGCCGAGTCTGGACGCTCCTTGTCTGGCTGTACGTGTTCCCAGAGGGTGCTGCATAGGTCAGCACTGTTTGAGTCATTTGGCTCGTTCTTGTACTTCTGGTAACACGCACACACGTCGTCTGTGTCCAGTCCGGCATAGCGCACGAAACCTCGAACGGTTGCCTTCTGCGGCAGTTGTTTACATTTCTCAATGAGTTCTGCCGCCGCGGCTGCACACTCGGATAGTCGAGGATGCTCTATGCACCCGCAGTGCTTTTTATCCACTCTCTTGCCCGCCGTGCAAAAGTCATCGCCGGTTGATGTCATGGTTCACGTGCGCAACTGTTTAATATGATTCGATATCATAAATCGATCAAGAAACAGGACAATCATATTTAAGACGGACTTTACTATCTTATAACATCACGATGGAAGAGCTCAGGCTCGCGATGAAGGCTGAGGGTATCCCTCGTCAGTGGCGTGATCGCCTTGCGACTATTCTCGGCATCCAGAGCCTCGAAGACCTCGCTTCAATGCAGAGGGAAACTGTGGACCTCGCGCCGAGGATCTACCATCGCCGGATCATCAACCTCTTCAATGCCTACAACATCGACAGGACGTTGTGGGAGGAGCCTGAAGACGACAATTGATATCTTTACCTTGTCAATAAATTCAAATGCCCGTGTTTTCGCTGCCCTTTGCCATCATATTGATGATGTTGTCTTGCTCCTCCTCGCTCAGAGCCTGCCACGCCTCGCTGCCCACCTCCCACTCCGGGCGCGTGAAGCGGCGTCTGGTGGTCGCATGCATCCCCAGCGAGCGTTTCGCCGCAGCCGCTTCGTACCGGTATTCTTCGGTCTCGACCTGCAGCTTGCTGTTGAGCTCGCGCAGCTCGGCCACCTTGACGGTCAGAAAAAGCACTTGTTCTTCTAATTCCGCGCTCTGCTTGATGAGCTTCTGGATGTACTGCGTGGCGTAGTTGAGCAGCACGAGCACTGCCACTGCGCAGACGATCTCCTTGAACATGGTGGAGATGGCGGTGACTGGTTTTATATCGGCACTCGGTGTCTTGAAAGTATAGAGTGCAATGTAAATGAGGAATTGATATAAAGGAAATGTGTGTTCCCGTCATGAAAGTATTGAAACCGAATAAAATACAGATAGAGACATTAGAACAGGCTGTAAAGGCCATGGGTGATGATATGCAAAGTTTAAAGTCTGGAATTCAAGGAATTACAAATATTCAAACTGATACTGATCCAAATAGTCTGCTCTTCACATTAGGCGACGTCATTACATGGCAGGCCACTATCAATGGCAATGATGGATGGAAGTGGTTTCTAAACAACTGGAAGCTGATGTATGATAAGTTGTGTTCTATCCAAAAAAAGTTGAAAACTATAACAAGTAGTCTAGATACTCAGGCAATTCGACATGTAGTCAGTCAGTGTGATACTTGCATACAAGCTATGGATCATTACAAGACCACATGTGAGAACATTCCTGGGAAAGAGGTTAATTCAGTAGAAGCTTTAACAAAAGAGAAAGGTTTCTTGTCATGGATGGGTCTTAAAACCAACTTAGACCAACTAAAGGCCCTCGCCTCTTAAAACCCGTGCCAGAACCACGGCAGATCAGTGGGATGGTAGTGGTGGTGATTCGCGAGTTTCTCGTTCACGTAGTCCCTCAGACGGTTGTGGGTGTGTTCCTGTTCGTGCAACTTGACTTTCAATGACGCTACCTCGTCTTGGAGCTTCCGGATTTCCTGTATCAGGGGATGTCCCTCGTTTTTGAAGTGGATATGAAACATTCTCAGATCATCGAGTCACGTTTTATATAAACCCTGCAACTCACTCAATAATCATATATTCTTTACGTCATTCATTTATATGGTTTACACAGACGAAGACAGCACGTGCACAGGTTGGAAGTCGATTGCACGCCAGCTTTTCAGTTGCTGCTTTCGCTGCCTCCAGGGTAATCTGTCGGTGATGTGAGCCCTGAACGAGTCGGGGCTGCATTCAGACCACAGGCAACAGCTGACACATATCAGGCCCACCACAGCCACGCTCATTACTATGGCGAAAATCACCTCACGCGAAAGCGGTGGTTCAGGGTCTTGTGATGACATCCCCGAAATAATCGCGTCTTAAATACACAACACCAGGGTCGTGCTTGCATGGATTGGATATTATATCTTCACTGCTTAATTAGATCAAAATGCCTTCTCCGACACATACTGGAGCAGGGGCATGAGGCGTTCGATCTGATTATTTCGGTTGAAGCCCAGGCTCTCACACCTGCGCATGAAAATCTCTTCCGGGAATAGTGTGTCGATCTGCATCATTTCTTTGCGTTCGTATATTGTGTCTTTTGCGTGCTCACATCCATGCTGAGTCGACACGACGGTCCCGCGCGGTTGGAATTTTTCGTGATAACGGAGGGTGCTGGTGGGAAAGCATTTGAGGTCACCATGATAGTTGAAGATCGTTCCAAAGCAATTATAGCTCGCGTGATCTGGTGGACCGCAGAAGAGCCACAGGCCCTCTGAGGCATGCATCTCGAATAAAATTCCGTTCACACTATTATGCATGAAACATCCTCCATCGACCATGTGCACCCGGCGTGTTTGTAGGTCGATCGTAATGTCTGACTTCATGGTTATGGTTGTGGGGTGCGCACTGCGGCGCTGGTTTGTGGGGTCTTCGGTATCGATGAAGCAGCGGACTGGGAGTCCGAGTGTGTCTGCTACACGTGCAGCCACGCGGTTGTGGTTTCTGAGCGTCGCAGATCTGAACCATTGTAACTCTTCAGACTCGAGGAGTTGTTCACATGTCGTGAACGTGTTGCAATCTTGCCAGAGCCTGTGGAACTCTTCGTCTAAGAACTTAAGCGAGCCTGAGACTATTATGAATAATTTATGATCTATAGAGTCTTTCGTATGCGGACGTACAAATGCGTGATACAATCCCACTTTGTTGGGTGTCTGATCGTCCCACACTTGCCTGTCACATACGTGTTTGCAAAATACGAGCTCGTCATCATTGAGGGCTTCGTCCTCGTTATCGTCTGGCATGGAGTGAAATGCTGGTATGTTGGTCGTATTCGCCATGAGTTCTTTCATTAAAGTATCCAATTTTGTCTTGTACTCGTCTATATTCTGTAGAATGTGTAGCACTGTGTTGTTGAAGTTCATGTTTGTCTCGTTGAGTACCTCATACGCGACAATACAGTCGAAGAGGTTGGTCGGGATGGGCAGGACGTTGGCCATGTCGCATCCGGCTGCCTCGAAATGAAAGCCTGAGAGCTCCATGCGCTCGTTGATGTGCACGTTTGGTAGGAGTTCTATTTTTGTGTGTTGTGACAACTGAAGAGCAGCATCACATGCCCCACGCTCTTGATCGGTCAGCGGAAAAATGGAGTGCTCGACGCAGCATCTGGAGTCCATGTTGGAAAGAGTCATTTCTTTTATAATCAAAAAGCGGGACTGTCACATTATGATTGGAAGTTGTTTGGAATATATATAAGATGGTGTTGTCTTGGGTATGCAGGACGGACTGCAGGCTTATGGTTCTGAAACTGTTTCGAGAGGGGCCACAGCATTGTGGAATATGGCAACAGGCAGGAAGACAGCCAAAATCACAATCCAAATCCAATTCTCGACGGTAGCCGACCCCTGGAAGCTTGAGGTATCAAACACAGATACCATTGGTGATGTCAAGCAACAGATTTTTGAAAAGCATAAACTTTCATCTAACGAACAGATTCTTTCATTTGGTGCTCCCGATGCGATTGAGTTTACAACGGATACTGATACGCTAGAAAAATGTGGAATAAAACACCATGACACCCTTCTCTTGAAATTGAAGAAAATGAATCGTACGATGACGATCTATGTTAAGTACAGACAAGGCGCCGCAGTGCCGGTTGATGCACATGCGCATACCTCTCTCAACGAGGTGAGGGCAAGGATATTTGATCAAGACGTGAAATTGCGGCCGACACAAGCCGAAGATGCTCTTGAGTATGATTACACCTCGAGTCTCAAAGTACTCAATATCAACAACAAAGACACTATTTATGCAGACAGTGATACAGCGAAGGTAGACATACCACGCGCTCCTGCTCTTGACGTTGCTGATGGCGGTGCGGCAGGTGGAGCTGTTGTGGATGCTGTGGTAGGTGGCGGCGATATTGACGTCCGTGATCCGGCGATAGGTGTTGTGGGTGCAGGAGACGACGACCTACAAAATTTGGCGGCTCTGGCTGACGAAGTCCGTCGTCCGCCGAGTCCTCGTGATGAGATACAACTTGTTGGAGGAGAAGGTAATAATGATGTTCCACGAGACGATGCGGGTGGAGCAGAAGCTGAACGCGCAGATGGTGGAATCGTGGCAGTTGAGGCAGGTGGTGGTGTTGAGGATTCAGAAGACGATGCGGGTGGAGATGAAAACCCAGCTGATGAGCCGGTAAAAAAAGGATTACTAGCTTTGGCGGATATGATGAAGGAAGAAAAACGTCCGCCTATTTCTGATGAAGAAAATTTAGCTGGAACTCGTGCACAACCTCTGAAACAACCCGTTGAAGAAGAAAATCTTGAAGCCGGTGCGCGAGGACATGATGACAGACGCAGACGGAAAGAAGATCCAAAAAATGGTGCTGCAACTCGTGAAGAGAAACCAGTAGAAGACGATGATAATGCTAAATTGAAGGCCCTACTGGACACAGTAGGTCTAGCTGATCAGAAAGATGCAAAAAGTGAAAAGAGCAGAAGATCTTCTGGTGCTCGTAGTCACAAAAATGAATTTCACACAAAAATGGAAGCAGTTAACGCATTGCACGAGCAGAAAGAAATTTATGACATTAAAATCAGAGATTTGAAGTTGAATTTCAGACAACAGGTAGAAGGATCACAGGATAAAATACGGGGTTTGTTGGGCATTAAAACTGCTGAATGGACTACAAGTGAAATGGATGATGTTGACCACAAGTACGCTATAATTTCAAAACACATCAAACAAATGCGCACACAATTGCGTGATTCAGAGGCATTTGCTGACAATTTGCATCAACTTTTCTTTGATGATGGCGTTGTTGAAGTTACAGACGCTATCCATGCTAAGTTACTCGCAAGTGCTAAAGATCTATGTAATGATTTCATTGAGACTGTATCAGTATTGGAAAAAGGGAATACCGATCCCGGCACTCACTTGGCGCAGGCCGTTTTTAAAATCAAGAAAGAAGCAGCTGATCAGAAGGCAGCATTTGATAAATTGACACATGATTTTCGAGATGCACAAGCAGCAGTACTAGAGAAAAATGCCAACGTTGCAAGTTTAGAAGAGGCAAATGCTAAGTTATTAGCTATTGACACCGCGGGTGTAGATACAACAAAGGCAAACCTTCAGACAGCGCAGCGTGAGATTGTTGAACGACAAAGAAACATTGATCATCAAATAACACAGATAGATGCCTTGAAGAATGAAGTTCACGACGTGAGGGGTGATATGGCAGTACTCAAGACCAGGGTAACAGTATTGACATCATCACTTGCAGATGAACAAAAAAAATATGCAGATAATAATAAGAAACATATCGATGAACTCCGCAAAAATCTGGCCACCATAAAGGATTTGAATGGAGAAATAGAAACTCTGAAAAGTTCACAGATTGATCATGACGCATTGAAACGTGCAAATGCCGATCAAGTCACACAACTTCAACGTGCTGATGCAAAAATAGCAACTGATAAAGCACTCCTTGAGAAGCAGAAAACAGATCTTCAGGGATTTGAAAATCAAGCCAAGGATGCTGTTGTATATATAGAAAAACTCAAAAAAGAGTTGGATCGAGCACAGACATTGGCTCAGAGACATGCAGACCAAAATAAGACTGATGCTGGAGCTATTCAGGGCCACCTGTTACGCATACAGCAATTGGAGGGTGAACTGAGGACGGCAAAAGCACCACGACAAGATGACACTGCAGAAATTAAAAAACGTGACGCAACAATTGCGCAGAAAGACGGGGAGATCAGACAACTATCGGCAAGAGTGCAGGATAGGGATACAATGATTGATAAATTAAATCATCAAATAGTAGCCAAAGATGCGGACATTAAACGATTAACAACTGAGAATTCACAGCTGAGACAACCTCGTGCGGCATCTAATTCAAATGTCATGATTACCAGACCAACAACTCCACCCAAACCTCGAGATCAGTCCGGACCCCCAAGGCGTGCAAATCAATCCCATTATAGTGAAGCCGGTGCCAATGTGGCCCACAGAGGAAGTGCAGAGCAATCTCAAGGGCGTGGAAGTCGATACCCTGTTCGTGATGATGCTTATAATAGTGATGATGATTTTCAGAGTGCTGATGAAGTCTATGATGACCACCACCAAGCGCACGGCACAACTGGGCAGAGAGACCTGGCTGCTCTGCACTTCATGCATCTATTGGCAAGATTGCGTGTGCTGACGAGAGGTGGTGAAGACGACTTTATTGCTGATCTTGTCAGTGTATTTGAAAATCATATCAGAGACCCTAACGATATACGTGCACTCTTACAAAAACTTCCAGCCCGGATAGTTGCTGATCATGACAATGACTTTCATGACTGTTTATATCACTATTTACTTTCGGATGACGAAGTGACCCCAATCTCACGTGGACATACAGCAAGACCACATGCGTCAGTTTGATTTTCGTGTAACTTCTGTGGATTCTATATATAAGAGTGTAATTTTACTGTTATATCGGAAACGTGATGGACGATCTCGACGAGGTATCCGAAGCCATACACTTCAGTTTCGGATCAAGCTCCTCTTCGGACCACGGGTCATTCCAGACACCTCCTCTCCTACTCAAACATGTCTTCGAGGCTGTCAAGGAGGGTCGGGATGAGCAGACTGAGCATACCGAGAAGGTGCTCAATGCGATCGCGGACGCCGTCACGGCGGTCGGACGTGACAAAACAGCGCCCCAGATCGCGGAGATCTTGAAGACTCTCAAACAGGGTCAGGAGCAGCAGAGACAGCATGACAAATCGCTCCGTGCAATCTGGCACGCGATCCTTGTTGTCGGCTTTGGTTTGGGTGTGCTCATGTTCGTGTGCACAGTTATGCTCTTCATGAAGCCGTGCGCGTGTGCGCCCGTGGTGAACCACACGTGTGCGCCGGTGCTGAACTGCACCACGTGTGCGCCGCCGGTGCACCGCATGAAGCGTGCGCCCCCGAAACGCACCACGTGTGCGCCGGTGGTGAAGTGCACCAAGTGTGCACCCCCGGTGTACCGCATCAAGCGTGCGCCGGTGGTGAACTCCACCACGTGTGCGCCGTGTGCGCAGCCGGTCAACCACACGACTGTGAAGATTGTCGTGTATGTGGATGTCAATGGGATGAACTCAACGTCCTTCATGGACACCCCGAAAAATCAGTGCGCCATCGACGACAAAGAAATGTGCGAATTCCCAGAGAACAAGTGTTCCATCGACAACAAGCATAACATGACCAACGCTCAGCAGAAAATGATTCTCGGTGCAGTTATCACTGGCCCTTCGTTGGTGGCAATCATCGGGACGGCTGTGGCCACTGCGCTTGGATACTAGAGTATCTATTTGATGCGATTTCAGATAGCTAATGTACAGTTTGTCAAATTTGTAATAAACTGTCGCATCAATTCACATGAAATTATATAAAAGACTCTTTGTTCATTAACATATCATGTATCAGCACCCGTACACCGCTCCTCCAGTTGGCACGAAGCCACCGAAAGTGGTTCGTCCGAGGACCTTCCGCGAGCCCGTGGCCGTGGATGCGAGTGTGCACTCTGTGCTTGTCGCATTCATGACACAGAACACGGGAACTACGAATTGAGTTTAATAAACATTGATGTACCCTTGTACATAACTCGTTCATTCAGCGAGTATATGATTCAATCGTGTTAATAAATGTGCATGTTTTCCCGGATCAGAATGAGGATGTGCACCAAAATGTCCAGCACGCCCATTCTGCAGAGCATCAGCCTCTTTGATATCACTGATATCATATGATACATCATTTGCATCTCCTTCAGATCCATATTTTATAGTATCTGCCAAACGCCGCCATGCATCGGATACACTCATATCCACTCCATTATGAGTCATTATGATTGATATATCTCTGAAAGTCCATAGAAGTTTTATGTAAAGTTCCTCGTGACTCCGCACATCAATACACGTCAACATGGTAGTTCTGATTATTTCTTTGTATAGTGTCTCATTGAACATGAATTGTTCCATTATTTCTCTGGTCCGTCCTGGTCTTATTTTCTTCCATATAGAAATGTGTTCTTTCAGAGCCTGGATGTACACTTGTTCAGTTGAAGGCATTGGAATAAAGAGTACACTGCGTTTATATCATTCCTGTGTGTTTCATGACTCATTCTGTTTTGCCTTTGCGATGAAATTGTTTACCGTGCTGCTAACTGATTTACCTATACATTTTACCTCGTGGTAAATTATTATTTCGTTGTGCGTTCTGGCTTATCGTTGCCCTCACCAATTTTACCATTTAGGTAAACCTCTCCCCAGATTTACACAGTTTCTGACTGAGAGATATTTCTTTGTGTGACTCAGAGCGGGGGAGGGTGTGTATACACGCATATTAATTGGAATGTTGGTGAATGTGGGTGAATGCGGGTGAATGTGGGTATATGTGGGTAAATGTGGGGAATCCCCGAAATGCCCGAAATGCCCGAGGTGGGAGAGTGCGGGCGAGGGCGGGCGAGGGCGGGTAAATGTGGGGACAGTGGGTAAATGTGTGTTTATGTGATGGATTTTATTCAAAGACTGTGTAAATCTGGGTAAATGAACATCGTCATCATATAAATGAAGAATGAATATATCATATGCCGGCAAGTATACAAACACTTGAACAACTGATTTGCGATGTACTTCGACAAGTTAAAGATTTCGTTGAAGAAGCTTGTTGCATTGAAGCAGATCCCAAGGATTTCCAGCCTTGGAACGCAAACATCAGAGAAATGATGCAGAGTACCAGGAATCCAAGCTATATTTGTGAAGAAAATCTTGAAGTTTTGATGAATTTTCAAATTAGTTTCACTAAACTGTGGACAGATCTGCAGACGACCTTCAGAGAGAGAGAGATGGACAGGTACAACAATTTTCAAATGCAGATGAATAGCATCATTTCAAGAATGCAATTGAAGATTTTATTACAGCATCTGGAGCGTTTGCATCATTAAATCAATGCGGTCAACGAATTGCCAGACTTTAAAAACGTTATGCACCAGTTTCGCAAAACTCATTCAAGTTTATTCATGCTGTACTAGAAGAGACTCGTAATAAACGGATGTGCGTATGACATCGGAATCAATTCAACAAAGATTGCATTCGGACGAGCAAGGCTTCAGAATTGAAAGAGTTGCCGGCTGGGGAGAGAGAAGTCTGCAGAGCTCTGCGCTTGGCGAGTTCTGCGTCGATGAAGCTCAAGAGCCAACAGCAGCCCGGACACTTGTTGGTGAAGTCCTTTATCATAAAATCCGCACACATGATGAGCATGTACTTGTGCAACAGAGCCGACATGTTCTCGCTGATAATGACGTTTTCTGGAAACATGTGATATTTCAGATAGGGGGAGATATTGTTTAGATTGATCCATTCTGCTCTGGATTTTTCGTCGCGAATGCTCTCGGTTTTGATCGAATCCACGGCAATGAAAAAGTCTGCAGTGATTGTCTGCAACTTGGATAGATAGAAGGGATCCATGTATGAGAGTACGTTGTGTTATATAAGTTCTCTTACGCATAAGCCTTCAATTCATGTAGGAAACGCCAGTCTTAGGTTTAGGGTTTAGGGCTGGTCGCGTTTATTCAATAAACGTCTACATTTCTACAGCCATCCACTGCGTCTAGGCCCTCCCCTAAGGGTCGGATGCATAGTCTCCCCTGTTGGCCCTCGGGTTGTAGTCGGGCACGAAGACCCGAAGGTCGCGAATCGCGCGCTCGAGGTTGTCGAACGTCCTGCACTCCTCGTCTTGGGCGGCTGGGGTCCAGTTGTGCTCGGTTTCGTGGAGGGCCTTGTGCCAGGCCTCGCGCGCGGTGCGCAGGGCGTTCTTCGCGGCTCCGAGATCAAAAGGCATGTCGATGCGAGCATTCCGAGGCTGCTTTATACTAAAAGTATATTTTTGTCCCCGAAAACCCCGAAATGCCCGAAATGCCCGCGATGCCCGCGATGCCCGAAAACCCCGCGATGCCCGCGATGCCCGCGATGCCCGAGGCGGGCGAGGCGGGCGAGGCGGGTAAATGCGGGGACAGCAGAGGGTGATAGAATAAATTGACGAAATATATATACGAAGAGAGCGAGTTGAAGATGACATCCCAGAGTAACCAGAGCGTTGCGAATTGCGTTGTGTATTGTCCAGGAAGAAGAGAGAAGAACATTGAAGATGCGTGAAAGCTGCAGACCATCCAGTGGAACGAGACATCAAGACCATGTTAGCCCTGTTGGAGGTGGAGGGGCAGCTCGGCGCTCCGGAGGGTTCTGCGCCGTCGAAGGGTACTTTGCGAATACACGTGCGTACTTTGGCGAGGTAGCAGCACTGAAAGCACAGAAGGCGGCGCTGGAGGCAGAGAAGAAGGCGCTGGAAGAGGAGCTCGCGACGGTCGAGAAGGAGAGAGATCACGCTCGCGCTGATGCAATCAGGGCCGCTGTCGAGAGAGACAAGGCCAGGGCGCAGTTATCGCAGCTCAAAGCTGACGTCGCGAGGGAGAAAGCGACAAAAGAGGATCAAGCACGCGCTGCTTGGGAGGCGGAGAAGGCTCAACATCGGGCGGCGGCATCGGCTGCTGCGGCGGCGGCAAAGGCGAAAGCCGACGCCGAAGAAGACTACGCGCGGTGGACAAAGCAAGCAGAGCAGGAGAAAGCCGCGCGCAAGGGAGAGCAGGGGCGGAAGGAGGAAAAGGAGAAAGCCGCGCGCAAGGGAGAGCAGGGGCGGAAGGAGGAAAAGGAGAAAGCCGCGCGCAAGGGAGAGCAGGGGCGGAAGGAGGAAAAGGAGAAAGCCGAGCGAGAGCAGGGGCGGAAGGAGGAAAAGGAGACAGCTGGAAAAAAACAAGATGAACGTGAACTAACGGATGAAGAGAAACAGAGAGAGCTTTGGGCGTTTAGTAGGCATGGGAACGGCCAGGGCTAAATTTTCGAGAGCTGGAAGCTGCAGCCGAACGCGAGGCTGCCGAGGAAGAGAGAGCAAGTAAAGAGAGGAGAGAGAGAGATGAGAAGGAATGGTTTGAGATGACTCGAACGCATGACCACCGTCATGGGGCAGACCCCCGGGGGGAACTAATGAGTGGATCTGCAAATGGGTAAATGTAAAATAGAGTTATATTCATGCATATAACTCGTTCATTCGATCCAACAGTGCGTGTACATCTGTTCGCATAGGGCCTTCTGCTCTTGCAGGTTGACCCGATGCGGCAGGCGGTGGCCCTGCTTCAGGCGCTTCGACCATCAGGGCTGCGTACGCCCTGGTGTAGTTCTGCCAGACCATGCTCTCGATGGATATCCATGAGCCCTCGGTGTTGCCAAACTGGCTGCCGTGCCACCCGTCCAGATAAACGCGCATGCCTACCAGCACGCTTTTCAACTCGGCGATGACCAGCGCCGCCTCTTCTTCGTGCAGGCGGAATGCAGACGCGTTCACCGAGATCAGCAGTTGTGCATCCGCGGCCAAGGGGAACGGCGGCAGCCGCATTCGGTACACGTCTGCGACCGGCGGCAGTCGTTGCCGCAGGGCCGCGAGTTGCGACAGGGACACGCTCAGCAGCGGAACCCAGCATTTTGACTGCAGATCTGTGTGCATGGCCATGGTGTCGTGCAAGCATGACAGTGCAAACAAGAGCGAATCGAGCGCACCCACGTCAGATTGGTAACGCAGAATGCCCGGACCGCAGGCACTGTCCTGTATGTTCTGCCACTCAGGCACCTCAGACATGCTGTGTTTATTAGTGTTGCTTTATACTGTTCACGCAGACCCCCGGGGGGAACTAATGAGTGGATCTGCAAATGGGTAAATGTAAAATCCATTTAGACTATATAAGACGAGCGAATGTGGGGGAGATGTCGGAGCGGGCGGGATCTGCGCGCGAGTACATTTGGTATGTGCTGGATGAGCTGTGGAGTTTGTACCGATTGATCGCTATGGGAAAGAAAAAGAATTTTGCTGAGGATTTGTGTAGTACGGAGGTCAAGAGTTGTGTGGATGACTTTTGGAGATATGACGACGTTGAGCTGATTAAGATTGATTTAACTGACGGACAGGCAGTTTCGTTGATCACAGGGACGGTGCTGGATAGGCTGCAGAGAGCGAAGAACAATATAGAACGAGCCGGTTACAAGGGGACGTGTATCGAGAAAGGATTGGAAGATTTAATCCGGTACATCGAGGCAGAGTTTGATACGGTTGTGCAGTACGGGGTGGTGACGGGCACATACAATGCAGGACGGGAGAGGAAGAGACGCGAGGAAAGGGAGAGGGTGCGACGCGAGGAAATTGAGACGGAGAGTGCAGCAGGCGCAGGGTTGGAGCCGGAAATAGTCGACCCGCAAAGAGGTGCTGTTGATGGTGGATTGGATGTTCAAGTGAGTAGACTGATACAAGCGGTCATTGGCTTCTTTAAAGATCTGTGCGAAGATGTCAAAGACCAGACTGCATACGAGCCCTGGAAACAAGAAATGACACGCATGCAACAAGAAACTCAGTCTCCAACCTACATTTGTGAAATTAATCTTGTGAAATTAATGAATTTGCGGATGGTTGTCAGTGAACGTTGGGTAGACGCACGTATGACACTTAAAACTGAAAATGCCAGGGACAGGTATGCTGCCATACAAGTGAAGATGGAGGTTATCATTGCCAGAATGCAGTTGCAGATTTTGCTGGTTCGACTGCACGATATGGGAAAATGAACGCGGGCGTCGAGACGGTTAGAGCTTTGTCTGCCCGGCGAAGTAAATGTGGGAAATCCCCGCGATGCCCGAAGACCCCGAGATGCCCGAGATGCCCGAGATGCCCGAGATGCCCGCGATGCCCGATACATATAAAACACGCGTCTAAGCGAGGCGCTTCAACTCGGCCAAACGCTTCACCGTCCTGTCACGGTGCCAGGGGGGCTTAGGCGGAGGTTCTGCTTGCGCAGGACGCGCAACGGGTTTGGCTTTGTCGGGGTTCTTTGTGATGTAGTCGATGACGAATTTCTGGAGCTCGAGGAGCATATAGAGCTCGTTCGCAGTGCAATTATAAGCTTGGAAGTCGGCCTCGGAGAGTAGGGAGATGTCTGAACTCCACTCGATGCATGATGTCCACCGCATCTTCTCGACAATGTACGGGGAAAAATGGTTGAATTTTAATAAATCCTCTATCTTGGAGAGGAAGGTGAAAAGGAACTTAGACATGCGTGGTGTGTGGGCTTCCTTTATACAGAGAATAAAAATAGTCTCAAGGTTCTTACGGAAGTTCCATATAAAACACGCGGGGGAAAAGCGCATGTCTTTGTCTGCCGCCGAAAAGGCACAGGGTTTTCAATCACACACTGACTATCAAGATCTCGCCCGCGTTTTTGGCGCTTCGAACGCGAAAACACAGGCATGGAAAAGGAAACCAAATCAGTGTGTCATGCGTCTACATGATCCATCACGGCTTGAACAAAGTACAGAGGCCACTGCCACTTGGTTCATGCAGAAATGGCAGCGCTTACTGGAAAGAGACCAACTGCGCTTCAGGACATATATGTCCGGACGTAGCGTGCTGGATCTCGGGAGTGTGGACGATTTTTGTGTCTCCACGCGCGAGGGGTCGACATTCCCTGTCATATTTTATGTCGACTCGAGGCTGAGAACGTTGGCCGACGAATTCTTCAAAAACGTGACGGTGAAGACTGCGCTGCAGCAAGCTCTAGACGTTGTACACAACCCAGACGTTGAATACGGGGCCTTTTGGAAAAGAGCTTGCGATGTCAGTGAAGAATACTTGCAGGACGGCGCAGGCAGAACACATCACGCAGATGCAGGCACGACACATCACGCAGACCTCACCCTCCTCCTCGCCCAACTCAAGGCCGTGTGTTGATATAAACAAAGGCTCCACCCGTAAAAAAATCATTTCCCGCAGGGCCGTCTCCTCCGCATACGTCAGCAACCGCCATCCAGAAAATGAACACGTCTGAGCGTAAGGAGGAGCTTCGCGAGCTGCTGTGCAAGTACGGCCTCGAGGCGGACGTCGAGGCGCTGTGGGTCATGGGGTTCCACGCCACTTCTGACATTCCGTGGATGTCGGCGGAAGAGATGAGGGACGCTCGCCTGACGGGCACTTTCGAGCAGTACGTGGCCATGCAGGAGGGGGAGTACGCGGTGGAGGAGCCGGAGGTGGAGAACTGGTACCGTTGCGGAGAATAGTGTCTAGAGATCTGTACATGCCAAGCATTAATGGACGCGTATGCAGAGGTCTGGTGAAGGATGGGGAGTTTATTGCTTCAGCTGGAGGGTCATTGTAGTTCATGAAGTCGTCTACGGCATATATAAGACGTGGCGTTTGTTGGTATAGCTATCTATCAGGAATGTCCTCCCGTCCGCAGCGTAAATCGGCCGTCATAGCCGAGGTGAAAGTGGCCGCCGCTCTCGTGCCGGACCGCGACAGTCGCCCCACCAAGCCCCGGCAGGCGCAGGCCCCCGCCGACCCGCAGCCCCCCGTCGAGGCGCCCAAGGAGCCGGCGGTCTTGCAGCAGAAGCGCAAAGTTGCCCACCTGACGCAGCTGGCGCAGGTTGCCCCTCTGGACGCGGAGCGTGTGCGCGTGAAGAAAGAGTCGCGTGTCAAGCGCGGCAAGATTCAGCCGAATCTGTAGAGGGACATCGATTAGTGGGCCTGGAGAGACCGCATGCTGAAAGCTTGGATTTATTGAATAAAAATACCAATCCAAAACTCACTGCAGCTCATCACATCTATTCACGTCTTGTGCATGGCCAAGGTCTTCTCACGGAGCGTCATTTGCCTCTCTTCGAGGGCCATCCGTCTCTCCTGGAGTGTCATTTGTCTCTCTTCGAGCTCAAGGTCGAAGAGGACCTCATCGTGGTCACGCACGCGCTTTGCGCCGGCTGCCTCAGGCACGGGCGCGGGCTCCGGTGCCGGCGCCTTGGGGGCCGGGGCTGCAAACAAGGGGTTCTTGCGAATCTCGACCACGGAAGTGTCCCCAGTCATGAAGCGGGCGTATATGTCCTCGAATCTGCGGCTGGGGTCGACCTTGACCCTTTTGCCCAAGGCCTCCACGAGGACACGCAGTGCCTTAAGCGTCATCACGGGGGTCGGGGGACGCTTTTTAATTGGGTCAAGTTGGTAGTTCACATTACTCTTCGTTGAGTGTACAAGTTTTCTTGGCTGGTTGAGCATTGCATCCTCAGCCAACACGCTGTCCCATACCGAGTATGCATACGTCCCAGATTTCTGACAGACCCCATTGATGAAATCGTACGCCGAGAAAAAGTATATTCCGCAGGGTGAGCGTATTCCATGCACCGTCGCATCTCCGGCGAGCTTGAACAGTACCACGGACATCTTGCTATCGGGTGGCATCTGACCACGAATGCTGGAAATAAGTTTTTTCTGTCCCTGACATTGTTTTGCTAATCGTGAAGTGGTGAGATGTTCCCAATGTTTTTTTACACGCCGATTTATTCAATGAAGCTAATTAGAAGCCGAAAGGCCGGAAAACATATAAACCACGGCACACGACACACGCATGCCGCTCGACCTGAACAACACCACCGTCATTTATGCCCTCACGGCCCTCGACACGGACCTGAAAGAGTTCCACTACAAGTGCATGGAGCTCGGCCCGTTCTTCAAGTTGTTTTTTCACGAGTTCATGACCGACGCTCACAGTAAAGGCCTGCTGCAAGAGAAACCGAAAGGAGGCTTTGGATTCTGGACAGATTTCCCGGCGCACGTCTCGCACAACGCGAGGGAATACTGGAAGCCGCAGATTGAGCAGAGCCAGATCCTCGCGATCCACAGCCTATTTAGTCAGTTCCAGGTGCAGTGGCGCGAGCTGTACTCGCACTTCAACGCCAAGTTTTACTGCCCGCAGGCCGACGCGTCCGTGCCGTCGCCGTGGACCCCCCTCAACACGGAATTCGTCAATCTCGCGACGAATATCTGTGCCATTTGCTCGCAGCTCACCGACGCGCCCGACGAGGAGCTCCCGAGAAACCGCGTCACGGTCATGCTCGGCTCCCTCGCTCAGCTGTCCGAGTCGGATCCTTATGCGTCTGCTTCATGAGGTTGGTCCAGTTTAATCTCTGCACCCCACTCTTTGATACTTCTCTCCGCATTCCTGTAGCTGAAGCAGTAACTCAGACATATGCATGCCTGACTGCGCCGGGGCGGGCTGCGCACCGTGCACAGACTGCACGCGAAATTCGAGAGTCAGCACGACGGTGCCGTTTGTTTCGACCAACTCGTAATCATGGGCATGCCATAGTGCCGACAGCTGGAGCGCGTCCAAGCGGATGATGCCCGGGAAGCCGTCGCGCATGTCCGGCATCGCAGCCGGCGCCCACAGAGAGAATGGATTCTGGGGAAAGCCGTGTCGCTGCGGCATCAATGTAAAATCTTGCTCGAAATGGGGTCGTCCATACAGATACAGATTCGGCGTGAGATTGGGGGACTGTGCATCGCCCAAATTCACGATGTCGATGACATAAAGGTAGTTGTTCTGCAGCAGGTAATGGGCTGTATGATCTGTGACGCTCGGCTCCAAGTGCAGCGCAGGCTGTACAACGCCTCCTACAGCATCTCTCAATCGCATCACGCGAAGGTAGAAGATGTGGTGGGCTCCATAGAAGATGCGTCCCGTCATCTTTTGTGCGATTGCCTGCAGATTTTCTAATCTGATCTCACGTTCCGAAGCAGTTAGTTGTTCCGACTGAGCATTGGTATATCCACCCATATCGTTCAGCGCCCGCTGGAGGCCGGGGTGCAGTTCCTGAAAAGTACGGTAGTCTTTGGCGACCAACAACGCCGCCAGGTCGCGCTGGATGCGCTCATATTCAGCCTGCATGTGCGCGGACGGCGTTTCTTATATAGGATTGTGACCGAGCTGCACTATAAACGATTAAGCCCACTTTTGCGCTTTATATACACAACGAAATCTTTGTGATGGAAGCGCCGAGCTGCACTATAAAAGATGCACTGTGTGTCGTGTATGCGTACTGAATACCATACGGAAGCCGACAAAAACAAGTTGTTGAAAGAAACAATCGATGGTATATGTAATAACTTGGAGGTATATGATAAACCATTTTCCAAAAACAAATTTTTCAGTAGTCATAAATTCACTGTATTCAAACGCAACATTAAGGAGGCCAAAGAACTGACAACTCCAGACAGAAAAAGAGCGAAGGCAGCTGAAGCCATACAATATTGGGACTGGAACGCGGTTTCAAGTTGGCTAATACTCATATATTATGTAAAAGTGCTAAAACATATACTTGCCCTATTCGATGATGCTTCGAAAATGGATGATGTGTGGATCAAAGCTGAAAAAAGTTCTGATATAGAAACCAGACCACAGGCGGGATCTGCGTCGTTCAAGGAGCAACACGCACACCTCTCCCTCCTCCTCGCCCAACTCAAGGCCGTGTGATCAAACGAGTTTATTCACCTGATTCATTCAATACATCACAATTAACAAACTGCGCTTACTTATTGCGAATAAACAGTGCTTAAAGGCCATTGTCCGCGCTGCTTACTATGCCATTCTCCAATTGACGTACTGATTCATTCAATAAATCACAATTAACAACTGTCAGAGTGGGCGGAGATATCGCGTAGTCGCGCCAGTAAGCGAGAGACACACTGTGCCTGGGGATCCAGGTTTTGCGCCCCGCCTCCACCTATATCAACCGTGACTTGTGTATGAGAAATTCGAAAGTTTTGCAGTTGTGTCGTTATGGCTGTAACTTCCGACATGATGTGCTGTGCATACTCAACAAATTTACTGCGTCTGGTGTCGATTGCGTCTGAATTGATGTGCTCTGCCTGTCTCCCGAGAATTTTTAGTTTGGCATCGATGGTATCAGGTAAGTATTTATTCACATCTTGAATGAGGACATCATAGGGTACATTGGGAAGTAGATCAAGTGTCGCATCGACGATGGGTCGGAGATTCCCAAAAAAAATACGACTAATCTCATCTCTTCCCGACTTATTCCATATATATTGTTTCAAGGCGGTCACACGAATTTGAATGCTACGCAAATCTTCGAGGGACATGATGTCGAACTGGGCATGTTATATACGACTTGTGGCAAATGTGGGAGTTTTTATGAGCCACAAATCATATATAAGACAGAGTGGGCAGCCATCATGTATGCATACAGAAACTGCGCGAAGCTGATACAAAGAATTGACGGTGAATACAAGTTCGAGATCCTTGATGCTGAGCGCAAGGAGGACGAGGTGGAAGGCGCACATTTGACAGTGAAATTCAGGAGCTGGGACGATGTCATGGATGCGGGGGGCGATAATCAACCGCCATCATTCGACAGGTTGAAGACTCAAATACAAGATATGCATGATGCTATTTTTTCCGCGGGGGAAAGGAAAGATACATTTAGGGTGCTGTATGATGAATTTTCAGAGCTTATGCACACGAGTCTGAAAGAAACATACTATGATGTGCCGCCTCTCGACCCGCAACACTATGATCCAATTGTGCATGAACCTGCGTACATAAAGAGTAAAAAAGACTGGCTAGACTGTTTGGTAGAGATGGGGAAATACATTATGTACTTGGAGGAATACAGTGTACTACATTTGGGATTCACGCGATTTCGTAAGCATATGTATGAGGAGGCAGCCTCGGAACAGCTTGAAGAAGACGAGGTCTCCAGAGAAGAAGTGGCGGAAAAGGCGTGGCCATCGTTCGGCAATCATCATGATGCACAGATGACAGGAATGCTAAGTAGATTGAACAATTTGTGACGATAATAACCAGTGTATTCGAAGGCGGCGTATAAAAGAGGCGCGGCGGAGGCGGATGGCAGAGACGGCGCGGATGCGGGGGCTGCTGGCGGAGCTGGGGCGGCTGGGCGCGGAAGAGGCCGAGGCGCCGACGAGGAAGGAGAGGGTTGTGGCTGCATATCAGGCCGGAAGAGCGATATGGAACAAGAATATCTGGATGTCAGCCGGCTTCGTCGCGGACAAGTGCGCGGCGGTCCTCGCGGTGTGCGGTGACAGGCTGGACGCAACAGAACAAGGAAACATTGCAGAGACAACATGGCATCGGATGGAGATGGAGAGTGTGAAAAGGAAGATGGTGCGAATGGAGAAGGCGTTGCGACTCGCGCACAGGGTGGCGAACGAGATGAGCAAGCGCAACGACAACGAACATAGAAATCAGGTATACAGGCAAGGCAGGAGTGTGCGGTTTGTCGCCTGGCTGGCCTCATTCATACCCATAAGAGAGGCCGTGCAGCGACTATTTCCGAAACATGTGATAAAGGATACGGATAAATTGAGTGCCGAGATGCAGAAGATGACTGCGAAAGGAGGCGAATATGCAGCCGACGCGCTTGCGGTGGCGCTGGCGGCATACGTCGACGCGATGCAGAGATACAAGAGCGACCAATCAGATTGGTTGAATGGCGACTACAGCAAGCAGGAAGCGGAGCAGGATTTCGAGGAGTTAGCCACCGTCGCGGACAGGTTGGAGGCCGTTTGGGCTGTGCGAGGGAACCAACTTGATGGGATCGTCGATGTAAAAATCAAAATACAGCGATGGGCGAAGGCGTTGCGAAACGCGGAGACGAGTAGCATTCAGCAAGCTGGGCAGATCAACACCGTGCGGCTCGTTGTGTGGGTGGGAGAGAGCATCTACCAAGACTTGGTCGCGTTGGTGAAGAGGTGGTTCAGCAAATATTACAGTCATTGGTCGCTGGATATGATGGTTGATAGCATGGCGAAGTCTGCCAACGCGCTGCATGTTGCGCTGGCAAAATTCTTCCGCGCCAGAGCGCGCTATAAAGAGAGACACGAAGGGGACTTCATGCGTGCGTTCGATGAAAGTGAGACAAGGCTGGCGCAGATCGGTGTTGCGAAGTTAGATGCGGAGAGCGCTGCCGAAGAAGTTAGCCAGTTCATTTTTCGTAGACACAAAACAGGAAGCACATGGAGTGTCTGTGCTAGTGGACCGTTCAGACAGAGAATACATGACAGTTTCAACTTAATTGGGCAAATGTTGATTTTGACGGTGTGTGTTGACATAAGTGCAGAGAGACAGAAGCAATACAAGAATTTGTTTGAAAATTGCCAAAATGCGTTCTATGTATGGTATGATGGATCTGACGATAAGTCTTATGCTCCAGCTGTTCAGGCGTTTCAGGCTCTGCGCGGGATAATAGAGACTTCGGAAGGCAGACTTAGCGCGTTCGAGCTGCAGACGGTGAAATTGCTTGAGACGGACATTGATGAAATTGTAAGCAAAATTAAGTAGATTGAACAATTTGCGGCTGGCGTGAATGGAGAAGGAACTCATTTTATTGACAGCGGGGTTCGAAACGCGCAATCAGTTCCTTCAGGGCCGCGAGCAGCGCTTTCGAGTCCTGTTTGTCGTCTTCCTGCGGTGACGGGCTAGACCCATTCACGTACCGCACTAGTTCGTCGAAAGCCGCCAGGGCCTTCGCCGAATACAGCGCCTTCTGCGCTACCATTGCCGCCGCTTCCGCCAGCGCCGGTCGCAGGACGTCCGTAATCAGCCGCAGTGCCTCGGTGGGCGGGAGACTTTTTCTCTTCCACACCCAATCGGTGCCCGTCCTCCGCGACCAAAAGCGGAAGACACACGCGCGTATGGCGTTGTAGAAATCGTTCTCGCTGGGGCTGCGACGGCTGGGTATCGTCATTTTACGGTACAAATCCAGCAGTTTGTCCTGCACCGTACGCACAAAAGTTGTTGGTGAGTGTACAGGCTGCATGAGCCTTTTGCACTCGTGCTTAATATGCGCGTTACATGCATTTTGAGGCTATTTATGATTCATAAACTAACCCGATGCTAGTTTAGCCAGTAACATGGCCATTTTGCTGTTGCGTTTGGGATTGACTGTCACGAGTGGCACATCTACGGTCCTCCTTCTAGATAAAATAATTTTATGCGGATTCTTGTCGTCGTCGTCGTCGCTCTCGTCGTCGCTCTTGTCCTCATTTCCTGCGGGTGGACTCGGCTGGAGTTCGGACGGCAGATCGTGCACTTGTTGCTTCAACCTCTCAGCCAACTGTTTGAGCTGCTCCAGGCCAGCTTCAATATCCAAAATGGTTAGAGGTATACTTTCAGACTTTTCACGGGTCGGCCGTTCAGAGACAGGCATGCATGGGACCACGCAGTCTTTTATATCACCGTCGTGAGTTCATGTGATGGTGGGAACCTGGGGTGAGTTTAGGGCGATAAGTACAAGAGGCGAGGATGGTGTGTGGATGTCGGGTGAGAAGCGGATTTATTCAATAAAGACGGAGGTGACATACTCACTCAGAAGCGTCAGGCACCGTCTGCGCGCAACAGATGCAACATGGAGCGGACACTCGCTGGCTTCGGCGTGAGTTGTGTCGCAGTGCGAGGAAGGAGTGCATCTTGCCTTAGATCCTCGATCCTCAATAATGATGGATTTGGATTACTTTCGTCTTCTGGCGAATCATATGCCGGTCCAGCTTCCTCCGTGTCATTCGACGCATCAGTCAGAGTTTTATGCGCGGTGGGATACAGCACCTCTCTTGCCAGCGCTGCATATATTGGCTCATCAAACTCTCCGGACAATACATGCGATCTCAACTTAGCATATTCTTTTACCATGGGCGTGATGCGTTTATCGGTCAGCTCATCAACACGTCTGATTGCGATGTCATCGCCATCCCAAAAGAGCCAGGCGGCGTGCTTCAGGAAATCCATCATTTTTTTGTCGTGCTGATAGTGGACACGCAGACGCTCATTCTTGTAAGAGTTGACGCACCATTTCCCCTCTACTGGACAAAATGCTGTTATCAGCGCATGTTCGCGCGTGTACACTTTGTGTGGCACATCGAACATGTGCAAGACCAGTCTGTAGAAATTCTCAGCCATAGCAAGTCTCGTTATCTTCTGTTCCTCTTGGCCTGTCGAATGTGCATATTCGAGTATGAAATAATGGAGGCCTCTTAAACACCCCTTGAACTCCGTATCCCACTCATCGGCTCCCTGCGACAATATGTCCGCCTCGTCCATATAAGCCTTGATTTTGGTCTCCATGACGTCCCAAATATAGCGCTCCCAAGCCGACTGGGTGTCGTCATGCCATTCACCTTGTTCATAAGACATTGGTGTATCCGCACACAACGCCACAAAACTGTTGTACAAATGAGTCTGTCGGACGTACACGTCTTCGGCCGCAAACGGCAGCAATATCTCGAGGAAAGAGTCAAGTTGCTGTCTGCGATGCAGTTCGTATACAAGGTCTGCGTAGCGAGGCTTCGGCTTCGCCTTCTTTTGTCTCACGGCAGAAGCTTCGTCGTGTCCGTCTGACATATGGTGAGATGCGGGATCTTATATACTCACGCATATTTTATAGGTGAGACGTGTGATGAACCTTTCTGTGCATTGAACGCGCGCGAGGTGGGTATAAAGCACGGAGCGTCCGGATATATGAAAAAAGTGCATAGAGAATCAAATACACAAGATTGGATGCACATTGGCTGCCCCGGCGCCCCAGACATTTTACAGGCCATCTACAGTTATGGCGAGCAACGCCTGTTGTACACAGAAGCCTTTAACGATTTCATGTTCATATGGGATCGCATCATAACAAAAAACACTGACCTCCAGACGCGAGCTATCGCTGCGGGTATTCGCGATGTCGTCTCACGCATGAAGCAACAAGATAAAAATCTGCCAATCATGGACAAGTTCCTGCTTCGTGATGTTTCGGCCCCTCCAGAGTCGAGTGTCATCCAGGTCAATCGTTATTTCTTGACGCAACGGAAAAAAATATCTACTATGATGCAGGCACTAACCCAGATCCTCGAGGACGCAAACAAGGTTCTTGAGGAGTTCTGGGTTGTCAAAGACATCTACAAAAAGGATGCCGAAGTGCCCATGATTGATCGATGGGATCCCCCACCCAGAACCCAAGGAGACTACTGGAACGAATTCTGCAAGTCCATGGCAAAGCTTAGAGCCGGCCCCACAGCACCTGGAAAGAGGCCTCGGCCTGAAAATGGAGCTGCTGGAGCAGAGAGGACTCTGACAGCGAAGCTCGCCGCGCTGAAGGCCTGCGCGTAAATAAATAACAAACACACATTATACATAAAAGCGAGTGTGTGTTGTCCCAATGTGCATGTGCGTCTGCAAACCGTACCACTCCGACAACGTGGTCGTGCTCGTGCAGCCAGACATAACAGCCGGCCACTCGACCTTCATTGGCATTACGTCAGCTTACAGATCCGGACTATATGCAACTCCACATGATGTAGTGTAAAAGTGGCACGTCCTATGTTCAACTTTACTCTCGTAAATTATTCAAATCTTCAAGTAACGTTTGCATGTTGGCCCTTCCTGTCCAATGTGAATACCATGATTTTGTTGGGGTGGGCTCTGCTTGCAACCTGTTGACCTGTGCTTTGAGTCTGGCGACCTCTGCATTGAGATGTGTGATGTGTCCTTTGAGCGTCACTATCTCTGCATTTTGATCTGTTTGTGTGTTTCGTAAATTGAGGTTTTCGGTTTCGAGCTTCTCTTTCTGCGTTTCGAGCTTCTCTTTCCGTTTGTTCACCATGTCATATCCAATTTTGATAGTTTTTCGATCTTCTTCGAGATTCGAATATTTGTTCTCCCAAACCTTTATGTTTTTTTCCAATTGTTCAACTTGGCGGTCATATCCGAACTTCAAAGTCTTTATTTGTGTTTCCAATTCTTCAACTTGGCTCCACTCGCTGTCCACGAGCAGTCCACCACCGAACCATTCTTTCATGTAAGCGTAAAGTTTTTGGAAACGTTTATAATTCGGCGATTCTGCTGTTATCAGTTTGGATTGCGCGTTTCGGAGCCAGGGCCAGACTTCGTCTTGTATAATTCTGTGGGCTTCAACAACTGTCATGTTAGGGATTTCATGCCATTCAGGGGTGGGGGTCCAGTCCTTCTGCCCTTCAACAGACTTTTCTACCCAAAACTTCTGGACACATTGTCTGATGCACAGACAAAATGGGCTTGAATCGTCTTGCATTTGCAGAATAAACATCTTTAGGTCTTTTTTCACTTTCGAGATGACTGTTCTCAGAATGTCATCAGACATCACAGAGGCCGCCGACATGTCCCTCACACACGTAAGTCCTTTATATATTCAGCAAATCACTCCACCACGTGAATATGATGTTGCGTATAAAGGGAGCTGCAGACTCGGTGGAAGTGGATAAAAAAAGTCAAAAATATATAAAAATACACGTGGTGGATACGAAAACATTTGAGTGGAATGTCGTCGCAGGAAGCCCCTGACGTTGAATATTTGGAGCGCTGCCTGGCCGATATCCGCGCGAATCTCATTCTATTTGAGGAGTTACAGGACATATACAGGGGCCTGTGTGATGTTCTCGATTCATATATGAAATAAATGCATCATGTGAGCGCGGCAATAGCCTCTCGAAGCTCGTCATCTGTTACCTCGATCGCAGTAACGTATACAAAAGAACAAGAATTAAGCGCTCTTTATTCCCAACACAAATGAAATAGCGCACGCATTACCCACTAAGCTCTGTCTACGTGGCACGGGCGGCGCACGTGCACTGCCAGAGGTCTTGGTCGTGCCTCTTGCACGTCCCGCACCAGTTGATCACCTGAATCTTGCGGTCCCTGATGGTCATCGAATCTCCGCCGTGGACCAGGACCCACCCCGGTTTCTCGTGTCCATGGATGAACATCAGCTTGTTGCTCTCAAGGCCGGTGAAGTGGTTTATGTCTTTGTCTTTGGGCACGAGCCAGTTCGGGGGGTCTGTAGTCCACTGCACGGTCTGCTTCTGACCGTACCATGTCTTGGTGTGCTGCGTCATGCCGTCGCGGGCGTGGACCGTGACCTTGAAACCCCCCCCGTACGAGTCGTGCAGGGGATAAATCTTGATGTGCTCCGCGGCAGCCGAGGGCAGACGCACGTGCGCGTCCGCGGCGCTGCCGACGGTGACACACACCGTGTCGTTGGTGTAGGAGCCGTGCTCCACCCCGTCAACCAGGATCTTGAACATCTCTGTCAGCAGGGAACGTCCTATGTGAGTGAATACGCCCTGTTATATATGATTGGCCTGCAATTCCGTCACCGTGACGCTTGACCTAGATTACGTCAGTGTGCTCACTGACCTGGGTGTCTCGATCAGCATCAGTGAGTACAACGGAATGACGGGGGTGTTTGAAGGGGAGATACAGTTTAGCGGTGACTCGTGACCGCGAGGTCCAACTTTCGCTTCCTGACTTGATCGTATGCGTCCTTGAATAAATGTGCAGGACACTTTCTCGGCTCCTTGCACGGCAGATGCTCTTTCATAGGCTTCTTCTCTCTTGTGGGCTTTTTCTCGTGGCCCATGCGCAGTAACGGTCGTTGCTTTATATGATTGCAATATCACGACGATATATATTTAGGACGAGCACTGTTTCTGCATACCAAGAGATGGTCGATTTTGTGTCGATGATACGATTGTTTCCTGACAAGCAGTGGAAGAATAATGGATTGGAGGAGTACACCTTCATTTTGCTGCAGACGAGCAAGGAGATGCTCGCGGCCGTCTGTTTTGTCGGTCGCGCCGCCCTGCCTGCGCATGTCTGTGTGAAACCGTCGCAGGCGCACCTCTGCGATGCGCTGCGCTGGAATCGTTACATTCACAGGAAGCCGGAGTTGAATCATGTCGAGCTGTCGGTCATGTTCAGTCCGGAGACGGACACGGGTGAGTACCTCATGACTGCGTCGAATGTCATCGCGGCCCTGAAGTACATGCCCCACGTGAATACGCTGGACTTTGGGCCGCTCAAGGTCATCATGGCGTCCGAGCACGAAGTTGACAAGCACACTTATGGCGTCAAAGTGTACTGGACCGAGGACCACGAGGCGTACGTCACGTTTGGACAGGACGCTTTCTTGCAGACCGATGTGCTGCCCATTCGCATGGCCGATGAGTTCATGCACGAGCTCACGAAGAACTGCATCTGTCTCAAGGAACTACGCCTCAATGCTGCGATGCTTGAGGTGGTCGCTGGTGCGTGGGATGACGATAAGCGTTGGGATTGGCTGGACAAGCTAACGACGCTTCGCACATTGTCGCTGATTGACATGGAAATCTCCCGCCATGTTGGCTTCAACGTGCTGACGGTGGCTATGGCCTCCACGACGCTGACCGAGCTGATTATGGACGGGAACCCCATCGATGACCTGGACAGCATACTCGTTGTTAATCAGCACATGGACAAACCGTTTGTTCTCCCAAGCCTCAGTCTCTCGGGATGCGGCTTCGGTGGGTGGGACGACACCGACGAAGACAAGCAGCGCTACTCGGCGGACGGCGTTTTCCGGCTGCTGACCGAGTACACCTCGATCACGTCGCTCGACTTGCGTAACAATCAGTTCGGCGACATCCAAGGCACGGCGATCGCAGATGCCTTGCGCATCAACACGGGCCTCACGAAGCTGGACCTCGCGCTCAACTGGATAACCGACGACGTGAAGCCCGAGATCAGGAAAGCGTGGCAGCCGAGGAAGGCTGAGGACCTTGTACTGGATGTGGATGAAGAGGATGATAGTTCCATGGACGACTAGAGCTGATGATGGAGACCGAGTCTATAGTTTACAGCTGTAGTTTATTGTTACTGAATTTCGTAATAAACTCCACATCATATACCACTGGAGAAATGCTGCGCGAAGAAGTAGCGAAAATATAATGTAATATTATAAACGATGTTAGTCCTAATATCATCTGCTTGCAGAACCATGGACATGAACGCGGTGCTCATGAACGTGGTGACCCACTGGGTGTTTTGGGTGTTTCTGCTCTCTCTTGTGCTGCAGTTTTACTCGCACATCAGTGCTTTGATCAATGAACTCCAGAACTACTGGGGTGTAGATGGGTACAGCATTCCCACGTCCGTGGACGTGGCGGTGTATGAGGGCTTTTGGTTTCTCATCATGCGCACCTCGCGCACCTTCAAGGGTGTGGTGCTCTGCCTCGTCTGCTACGGCATCTACGCCAAGATGGATAAGATTGAGGAGTTCTTCAATCGCTTGTCGGATACAGTCACTGCCTTTCACGGTTTCGTCGAAGCCGTGCTGGCGCGTGACCGCATGCACGTTGACCAGTCGGAGGTCGCTGATGTGGACCAGGAGGTCGCTGTCACCGACGCCGCTGAGCACACGGAGATCCCTACCCGTCATGCTACGTCTTTGACCCCCCTCCGCAAAACTGCCCCTGTCAAAGGCCGTTCCCCGAGCCGTGGCCGTGGCCGTGGCCGCAGCCCTGCCGGGGCCCGTGCCACCCGTGCCTCGACCCGTGGCCGCGACCAGGCCGAGCTTTAGGCCATCTGCTTCGAATCTGAGACGTAGATTGCACTTTGATGTTGTTGTTTTTATTGAATAAAATACACCAACAATGCCAACACAGTTTCATTTCATGCATCACGCCGACCAAACCAAGCAGCACAGCGCAAGGAAAACAAAGAAGAGTATCCACATCTCGTGGTTACAAGTCTTGAAATTGCCGACATCCGACATTTGAAAGTAGCACACTGCGAGGCAGCTTTCGTGCTGCGCGTGGCTGGTGGCGGGGTCCTCCTGCGCGTGTTTCCAGCCATGATGCAGGAGCAGCAGCACGGCCACGGCGAATAATGCGATCGCCGGAACATTGGGCGTCATGCGATGCAGTCAAAGCGAGGGTCCAAACGGTCCTGTTTCAAACGGGAAGAGCACGACGAACGCGATATATGAGCCGCCGAGAAAAAGCTTGGCTGTGACGCTCAAGATAGCGTACGCGACGGAGCCGATGTAAAACGTGCGATCGACTGGTTTGTAGTACCACTGGATTCTGATTTGCTGCGTGAGTGGGACGAGTGCGAACAGGGAGAACAAGAGACACTGTCCATAGATCACTGTCTTGAGCGGGAGGACCCAATCACGCGGGCCTTTCTGGCATTCTGTTTCCAGTTCGACGTTCCACAGCTGATTCAGAAAAATGTACCAGATCATCATATGCAAAAATGCAGACGCGAGAAAGCAAACGACCCACAGGCGGATGTGCGGTATGCTCGTTTGACTTTCTGCTTCGTTGAATGCAATCGGCTCTGTTGTGGGAACCGAATTATATTTGTCCGCATGCATAGCCATCGCACACTCCACCGCGAATCCGAGCAGAACACACACCAGCTGTGCTGTGACGAGCAGCATGACGGTGTACACGTCCCGTATCATGACAGAGCTGGCGATGAGCAAAATTTGCAGGGGCGACGTGAGCGCATACTCCATCCAGCGCGCAAAGCACGGCCTTTCAAAGTAGGATTCGTCCGGGGATTCCGTGGACGGCTTCTTTCTGCGCGTGCGATCATAGAAATAAAGTTGGTAAGCACATGAGATGGAGAATACGAGAGTCAGAAGGAACCAGCCGTTGGTCTCGGAGAATATGAGGAAGTTGTGGGTCACCGGCATCCACGTCTGTATGACATCATTGAGTCCCAAATTTGCGTGCGGGGAAGTTTGCTGGATCAACAGCTTGCCAGGCGGAGAGGCTTGCTCGGGACACGTTTTCGAGTATGCCTTTGTCAAATCGTCAATGAAAGAAGAATTGGCTTCAGCTGAAGACAGCAAACGTCTCCGAGCGGTTGCAGAGGCATTGGGAATGGGCGTGCCGGGACCTGGTGTCATTACGGTGCTCGAGACTGCGGAAGTGCGCAGGCGCCTCTCGCCTGCGACTCTTGGGCGGTAAAATTCATACCGGTAAGACTGGTAGTCGTTGATTTTGTACACTTGCAGCCAAGATCCGAGGCAAAACAAGAACAAAAATAAGTGTATAGAGGCAGAGACCCGGAAAAGAGGCTGCAGAACCGATTCAGCCATGCGCTGGACGGGAACATGTTTTATATTGCATGGTATTGTTTGATCCAAATGGTTTCAGAGGCATAAAAATTTTAAAAGCGCGAGCAAGGTTGTACGTGAAGATGGAAGTCCTGCGATGTCTGTCTGTATGGGAGCTATCGGTCTGAGATCTACAACTTTCAAAGACATTTGTTCTTCAGTGTTATCTTCCCGAAAAAAATAGATTTGATTCCATTCAAGTCGATGCATTCGTCTACTTAAACGCCTAAAGTTACGACCTGCTTTGGCCCACCACAAGTCACCTTCGAATGCACCACTGGATGTTTCATCGGAGACATAAAATTCTATTCTTCTAACGATGCCGTCTTGTTTCAATTTGAAACTCAAGCGATCACCTCCTAAATTGCCACAAACAGGAGAACGGCCCGCGTGAAGACGGTGTCGTCTTGGTTCACTGTTTGTGATTAGAGTAACTATATTGTTGAGATCCCAGGTGCCAACACCGCCACCAAACTCCATGTGATTCTCTTCTCCGACTTGTGTGTTGTAGTCTGTCAAAAAGATGGGGGGCAATAGCACGTCGTCTATGTACATATCAAATTGTCGGAAATTGTGTACGACGGCGTTTTGTCGGCCTACTTCCCAAAGAAATTGAGTTCTAGGGGCTTTGCGTTTTCTATCTTCTTTCTGGACATTCTGGACATTCTGGACAGATGCAAGGATTCGCTTGTAACCAGCGGATTCCTCTATCTCGTGCTTGTGATATGAGATTTTCAACAAGCGACAGAAAATCAACGCACATGCATACGTGTCCTGGAGGGCGTTGTGGTTCTCTGTCATTTTTTCTTCCGTTATGAATGTGTATAAGGCGGCCAGTTTATAAATTGCCGGTTTGGGTAAAAATTTGCCTATGGCTCCATTTTGGCTTCTGTGACTTGTGCCGTCGTCTTTCATAGAACCATGTAGTGTGCAGAACCATTTTCTTTCGACCTTATTTATCAGACTCCATTGATTCTTGAGGTTATCTTTGAGTGTCTGTAGTTTTTCAATGTGTACTTTTTGATCAGATCCATCTTTACAGGACAAGTACTCATGGTATTTGACCTGATCATCGATGCTGTCCAAGATCCACTTCCTGTCCTGCTGTGCATTGTGTGCAACAAAGGTCACGTTTTTTTGGGTTTCGATAATACTGCGCAGCTCCTCGTGGAGTGAACTGATGTCGCAAGGGGATTTTTCCAGTTGTTCTTCTGTCAGATGGTGTATCTTCTCTACAAACGCGGAGTGTACGTAGTGTGGAGTCTGTCGAAACTCCTGGTAGTACGGGCCTCCTACGATCTGTAATTCGTTTTCTCGTATGTCAAATTGCAGTATGCCAATGGACAGTATGTGTGGACCAAAGCAGACGCGCACGACCTCGTCCCTGTGTTCTTTATTTTCAATGTCGAAATCAATGATCTGTGTGCCCTCAGCGTGCTCGTACGTGCCATGCACGGGCTTATCGTAGTAGAAATGTTGCTGTTGTCCGTCTGTGATGAACTTCCACGGCGTGAGGGTGCACAGGTACTCCAGAGCATGTTTTGTAAACTCATCTTTGAATGCATCTGTATGTGAAGGAGAATCCCTAAAATATTGTAACTTTTGCAGACTTGTCCAAAAAATGGTAAAGCCATCGTCGAAACTGTGCTTGTTGAATGCTGTTTTTTGAAGGAATGTCATTTTTGTTTGCAGCCACCCGTGAGTGTATTGCTCACGCATTGCCATTTTGGTGAAAACTATACCTAATATCACATTCAACTCTTTACACACCATTTCATTATTTACTGTTTTCCCGCTTTTCTGCATGTAATACCGACACACCGGCTCTCGTCCGCTGTGGATGGTGCTTGTTTCGCAGTCCAAGACGACGATTCGACTGTCCTGCATCAGTTTGCACAGGCACTCGTTAATATGATGGTGGTGTAAACCGTCGAGACGAGCGAGTGAATTTGGAGGATCGGATGGGATTCATGTGTGCAAAAGTCACCTCAAATTTACAGATTCATATAAAGCATGCGTGCGGTTTTGACATGGCTATTTTTGGATTTGACATCAAAGATACGCCTAAAGTGATATTTTTGATTGTGGCACAAGAATTTGGCGCTGTGCTTTTCAATCTCGTATGTGGTTCACGTCTGGGCGATCACGATTATTACTATACAGTCACAAATGGCGCCTCAGCTGCAAATGTATCGTCTATATCAAACGCATCACTATCTTCCATGTTCGTGTTGTTCTTCACCTTGCATGTCTTCAACGGACCATATATCAACTTGTGGCTTGTATCGTTAGATTACATATGCGTCCAGACAAAGCACCGCGAAAACATGAATGCAGCCACAAAAACTACGAGATTGATAGCGATTCTTATCGCCCATGTGATTGCTGTTGCCGTAGCATATGTGTCGATACCTGCGCTGAGAGATGCCGCCAAGTCTACCTTGACGTGGCAGGAGATTACTGCACCAGCCCCAGACAAGACATATTTAGGCTTCATTTTTATGGAAGAATTTACTGCAGTATGCACTCTGTTGGTGGGTTTTTTGTATCTTGCTTGGCTGAGAGAACCCAAGGAAACAGAGCCACCCAAAGTCGATATAGAGTTCTTCATGAGATTGACCTTCTTCGTGATTGCTTGCACGCGAGCGTTCCCATCGGCTCATCTCTCCCCGCATGTTTCGTTGTACAAGCTTTTTTCAGGGAGTATACGCGATGGGGAGTGGGGTACACGCTTGGGGGCTGGTGTGGTTGCTTCTGCTGTTGTGATTGTATGGGATCAGTTCGGACGGCCTAGAGTAGTTCCCACTCCGGATACGCCAGAAAGAATACGTCTCCTAGCCGATATTGAACAGGTTACAAATGCTGAAGCGGTAAATGTGGCTACGTTTGCCAGACCTGAAAGTGCCCAGGGCGGTAGCAGACCTGGCAGTGCGGGCGGTAGCAGACCTGGCACTGCGGGCGGTAGCAGACCTGGCAGTGCGGGCGGTGGCAGAGTTCCAGGAGAATCCGGCAGTTCACTGAGCATTTCATTTGCGAAACAAGGATTTTATTTTTGAAGAGCGCTCTTTAATTCAAACAAATAAAACAATTCTGGTCAGACAACTACAGGCTCGTGCATAACTGACGGTGCTCCTACAAGGGCGCACTCATGCGGGCCGCCTGCAGGGCGACTTCAAGGTCGTACTCCTTCCTCTTGCGGGTTCCCTCGGGCGGAACGCGGCGCTGGAGCTCGAAGGGGGCGGCGCTGGAGTCGAAGGAGAGCACCACGGGCAGACGGGCAGCCACCGCTTCAGCCAGCACGGAAGCCTGGCAAGGAACCCAGTCTCAGTTCTCAATGATTTTGTGACACAATATCGTGACAAGCTGCTGGAGTATTTCCAGACGTTGTTTCAACTCTTTGACCTCTTCGGCGAGCTCCTTGCCGTCGTCGGTCTTGTCCTCTGCAGGGGGGGCAATTTCCTTGTCGTCGGCCTTCGTCTGCATGTAAAAAGTCACAATTGAAAAATCTTCAGCTGACATTTTGAAGTCTTGTACCTCAAGACACGGCGCGAGTTCCTGTTCGATCTGGGTGTTCTCCTCTGCAGGCGACAGCACGGACGGCGCGCCCCGGCCGCCAAGACGCAGCGGCGCCGTGTCCCGCGGCCGCTCCTTGCCGTCGGTGGTCTTGTCCTCTGCAGGCGAAGCGAGAGGCTCCACGAACACGGTCGCAAACCTCTTGTCCTCCAGGACCTCGAGGATGCTGTCGACGCATATTTGGTTGGTGAAGATGCAGCCTGTGAGGGGAAAGGTCTCCAGGTCATCGCCAAGGGCGTTGCGGCAGGCGACCGCAAACGCGGGGACATCGGGGAAAACCTGGCCGCAGAGCAGAGACGCGAGGGCGTTGCCCCTGGGATATTGGGCCAATTTCTCTTTGCTGGAGACAACCGCCACCCTCCAAGTTGCCAAGTCCACAAACTGCGCCTCGATGACGCACAGCGTCTCTCCGACATGGGTGCGGAAGTCAAACTGGTAGAAGTGATACATCTTGTCCATGGTGGCTTTGTCCCCGTAGCATGAAAAATGCAAGCACGTGTCGCGCAAGTAGTGCACGATTTCCTGGTTGGTGGGGTCCCTGTAGATGGGGTCGTTGCCTTTGGGGTCGTTGTCCGTGGGCCGCATGGCCATGCTCGCGCGCAAAATATGTTCCCGTGATTTTTTGAAGGGAGGATTTTGAAGGGTTTTTGGAGGTATTTTTGGCTTTGTTTGTGCTCAAATTGTAGCTACATTTTTTTGCTTTATCAGGAGAGAGAAGTTGCAGACACAGAAGAAGCAGACACAGCCATGCTGAAGGATGCGAGCGGGAAAGTTTTGAGTCGTGCTCCCAGGAAGGCGCTCGCGGTCAAGAATACGTGCAAGAAGGACGCGGGCAAGAAGGACGCGGGCAAGAAGGACGCGGGCAAGAAGCACGCCGGCACGGCCAAGCCGCAGAAGAAGCATGCAAAGGCTGCGGGGCCTGTTGAGATGCAGGCGTCTCTGTCGCCGCGAGCGCTGCAGACACGGGTCATGAACATTCAGTCGATTTTGCGCTCGACTTCCCCAACCCCTCCGTCCTCGCCGACGTACCCTCCGTCCTCGCTGGAGTACAAGCCGGAAGGATGGCGCTTGAGCTTTGCGACTTTGTCGGCTCGCATCGACAAAGAGCATGCGGAGCTGCGTGCTCTCAAGGACCTGGTCCAGCAGATGGAAAAGGCTGCGGCGGAGGGCGGCCGCTCGGCGGAGGGCGGCCGCCTAGCGGGCTTGCCGAAGGCGTCTGTGGTTCCTGCGCCTACTTCTCTTTTTGGTGAGTAGGCAACATTTCGTGTTGCGAAGGTGCAGTCTGATTGTGCGTTCATGCCAGAGTCTCGCCCTGGTGCATTCTGTCCGTGCGGCAGGAGCGGGTGTTACGGTGGACTTGGTGCTGACGGATGTGGAGTCTGATGTGGGCATGGTCAGCGGAGAGGGATGCAAGCGCTCTGCTCGCCTACGACGAGCTGCGGGGGTTCGGAGTGGCGAACGTCTTCAACACAGTCGAGCAGGACGGATTCTGCAGCGACGCGAGTGATAGTGTGAAGAGTGTTGCGTACTGAGAGCGCTTTGCGCGTGTGAGCGAGTGCTTTTTAATTGCGAAAATAAAGACACAATGCTCTTGTAACTCTGTCTTGAAAACTTGCTGGTGTGGATAGGATCAGCGGGACATCTGCTGCAACTGGGCTAACTTTACATGAATACCTTGATATTGGGGAAAAAGGATTTTTCGTAGCTCTGTCAATTGTATGCTTATCGCATATTGCATGTCATCTATTTCATTGTGACTTGAGTTCTCGTCTTTTTTATTCGAAATATTTGCTTCTTGTAATGATAAATACTCATATTTTGCGGTGTCCCATACTGTCTTGTTCTCCTGTTTCCTTTGTTCTCGGAATGGTTCTGTTTCTTCTTTTTCGCGATAAAGGGCCGCACGATGCCACTCGCGACTTTCTTCTTCTGTGCGGTGAAAACCTCGCGTCTTTAAATATTGATTCATTTCGAATAAGCTTAAATAAGCAAGGAATTTGTTCTCAGTGTCGTTCCATAACTCGTATTTATCTTCTTCATAATATGTTGTGATCGATAAATGTTTGGGATGTTCGACGGGTTCGTCATATATATCCCCATTACTGTCACGTTTTTTTTCGTATGTTGTGTAGGGCTCGTCTTTTATCGCTGAAACTAAAAACTTCCTTGCTTTATATGCTAGCTTGTGCTCTGGCTGGTTATTTTTGTACAACTCCACCCCCTCGAGTAGATCGAACCAATTTATAACTTTGTCGGATTTGTACTGTATGTATATGTCATTCTCATAACGTCTGATTTCGCAATTCTCGTGTGGTATAGTATCATATTCATAGTCTTTCAATATTTTTGTGAGTTCCTTTTTCCGCTCCTCTGTAAGTGCTTGTTGTGTAGACATTGCGCATGATATCTGTACCTTTTATATATTTTTTAAATAAAAACAAGCGTGTACAGTGCGTGTTTGTCCCACGACATGCAAGGCGTGGAACGGCTCGCTCTCGTGGCCAAAGTGCTGATGGACACGCGGCTGCTGGAGCTGAAGCGCGAGAATGAGGCGCTGAAACTGCAGCTGTTTTGGAGGGACCACAACCCAAGCATGCTGAGGCAGGCGATGGCTGTGGCGAATATGGTGGAAGGGGGCCCGCGGTGTGCGTGTTTGGCGTGCATCGTGGGCGGGCGGTGTGCGGACGGCACGCGGGGGTTCGCGCCGTATCCTGTTGCGCCTGAATATGACTTTCAACTTGTGATGTCGACGTACGACCGCTGTCATCTCCGCTGCCAGTTCAAGCCGTGGTTTGAGGCACAGATCCGAGAGGCGGGCATGAGGGTGGGGGTCGACGCAGTGCAAGACGACGGGCAGCACTTCAGCAATCTGGGGAGGGCGGACTGGAATGCCTTTGTGTACGGGTCGCGACTGTGGAAGGCGAGTTCCACAGGAGACCCGGAGCTGGGGAAATTGAAAACCCTCTTCCATGCACTCACGCTCCCTGATCTAGACGAATTCGGGCTGCCTCTCACTCCGCGTGCAGTGCACCTTGGATGAGATATGTTTGATCTGTTTATTCGTGATCAACAAGAGTGTTAATCGGTGTCTGTCGTGCTCCCGTTGTAGGAGGGCCAGGTCGGCGTCCACTTGCGCTCGACGGGGCGCAGGGGGAGGTTGTACTTGCTCATGATTTCGCGGACGCCCGTGCGGAGGAGGAGGGGGGAGCGCGACATGCTGAAGTTGGCGTCGAGGTAGACCGCGCCCATGCCCTTGGTTTGGCGTTCAAGAAGCGTGCAGTCGTCGGCGTGGATGAGCGCGGCGAAGAAGTCGGCAAGCATGTTTTCGACGCGGCGCGTGTTGATCTCGTTGCGCGTGATGCGGCTGAGGACGGGGGATGTGTTGAGTTTGCTCCACGTCGCGGGCGGCGGGGGGGGCTCGGCGCTGATATCGTCGCTGGATAGCCTCGTCGGGGGAATCAGGAAGCGGCGGGAGGCGTTCGGGAGGACGGGGAAGATGCCGGAATCGTCCCAGAGAAACGGAAGCATGAAGGAGTCGCCGACGGCAAGCGTCAAGATGGAGACGAGGGCCAGGAGAGAGTGCTGCATGTTGTGCGTGCTGTGCATGTTGCGGGAGTGGAGTGGAGAGAGTACTGCTTACTTTACAGGAAAAAAATATGCGACATTTCATACACGTGTTGGAGCAGGAAATGTGGCTGCAGTACCGGGATGCAGTTCGGCGGGGACGAGACGCCGGCGGGCCCGGCGATGTACAGCGACAGCTTCACGTTCGGGTCGAGATGTAGCACGCTCGAGCCTTCGGGCGAGTGCTGGAGTGACCGGACCGTGCTGGAACTCGTCTTGGACGGGCTCCCCCCGAGAGAGCGAGAGGGCGTGCGGAGCAGGAACGGGCTGCCACCGAACGGCCCGTGGATGGAGGTGTATGTGGTCTCGTCGGAGGATGTCAAGGCGGACATTGCGGACTTTGAGTGGTGTCTGCGGACGCTGGTGACGATGGAAGCCCCGGGGGAGGCGGCGCAGGGCCAGATGCAGCGCGTGCCCCGCGTGACGTATATCCGGGAGATCATCTGCGAGTGCCTGGAGCCACTGCACCATGACCTGCCCGAAGTCTTTGACATGACGAGGATGGCGTTTTATGACAGCGGCGAGCGCGCATTGCTGAAAGACCGCATCACGAGCCTGTTGGCTGCGCTGTACGCGTGCCAGACGCTGAGCATGAACTCAGTGGAGCTGCGCGCGTACTTGGACAGAAAGCGCAAAACAAAGCAGCAGCGTCAGCGCACGCGAGTCTTGGTGGAGATGGTGGAGCGGTACAAGAACACGTTTGCGTGCGTGTGGGGGGGCGAGCGGCATCCGTTACGGACTGCGGTGGGTGCTTGCCAGCGACGGTGAAGCTTAAAAAATGCGTTTTTGACAGCCGTGCGTGCGTTGATGCAGACGAAACGAAAACAAACGCATATGCTGCGGGACGAGAACGCGTTCCAGTCATACATCTACATCCACCTGGAGCATCTGTGCGCCGTCGTGCTGCACTGTATGATGCAGGAAGTTTTCATTTTCACAGTGGTAACTCTCAGCTCGTGTGTGATCCTGCGCGCAGCAGTGAAGATCAACTCGATCATAGACGACACGCCGGTTTAGCACACCAATGCATGTTTTTTATGCATCATGGGCATTAAATGTAGACGCAGAATTGAAACAAATAAATGCTCAGACGACTTCCTTGCACGATTGTGATCCAGCTTGTCTTGTTACCGCTTGTGCACCCGTGGCTGTACAGCTGCGGCACGGAGATAAGGTCGGAAACTACGCACCTGCCCGTGCGTCTGCGCTGCGTGAACTGGTACGGCGCGCACATGAAGACCTTTGTGGCCGGCGGACTCGACAAGCGGTCGTGTGGGGCCATAGCGGACAGCATCGGCGAGATCGGTGCGAACTGTGTGCGCATCCCGCTGTCGGTGCAGGTTGTGCTGCAAGACCCAGTGCCCCCTCCAACAGCCATCGCCGGGCTCAACGCGTCGGGGTGCAACGCATCCACAGCGCTGGAGGTTCTCGACTGCCAAGTGCGGGAGCTCACTCGGAGAGGGATCATGGTCATCCTGAACAACCACAACAGCTTTGCGGGCTGGGTGGGCAGTTACGAGAGGGTCCCGCAGGGTCTGTGGCACACCGCTGACTTCCCGACGAAAGACTGGGTCGCGTCGCTCGCCTTGCTTGCTGCGAGGTACAGGAGCGATCCCCTAGTGGTAGGCATCGACATTCGCAACGAAATTCACGACCAGAACGGCACAGTCATCACGTGGGGGAAGACTGACGATGTGGATTCCGACTGGAAAGCCGCCACGATCCTGGCCGAGTCCGCTATACGGGAGGCGAATCCGGAGGTGCTCGTTATCGTATCGGGCCTGTCGCTATCCTCCGATCTGAGGGCGATGCAAGACCTTGACAACTACCGGTCCAAGTACGTCTTCACTACGCACGTGTACCAGTCCTCGTGGTGGTTCACCAGCATCAATTGGAGACTGGTGCTTTTATTTTCGCTATTTTTTATCGGAGGCAATCTAGGTGTCGTGTGCTATGTTCACAAAAGGTACAAAGCTTGGCGTCCGTACACAACGGTGCGAACCTACAGACGCGACTTGCCGTACGTGATCTCCGGCGCCGTGCTGTTGCCGATGTACGCGGTGGTGGTGAGCCTCGTCTGGATTGAGCAGGCAAATCAGGCTGGGTGCAGCTCGATCGCGGAAGACTCAACGCCAACGCTGTACCTTGGTATGTTCGGGCTTTTTGTGGTGAAACTCGCCTGGATCGTCCTCGCGACACACGAGAACGTGCTGTGCTGGGGCAGGCTGCTGATGTACTTGTGCTTGTGGAACGTGTGCTTGGGCGCGGTGCAGGTGGCGCTGTGCGTGTTTTACCAGACGTACGGGGCGGTGCTGTGGGAGCTCCGGCGGTGGGACTCGAAGCACATTCCAGTCATGGTGGGAGAGTTTGGAACGTATCTCGGGGACACGAGAGTTGCATGGGGGTGGCTGTTGCATTACATCCGGGACATGCACTTCGCGTACTGGCCCCTGAACGGCTGTGCACAGCGTTTCGAGACGTTGAGGAACGACACATTCGGGCTTCTGGACTGCGACTGGGTGACGATCCGGGATGTGAATTTGACCAAGCGCATTTTCCCGGACCCGATAGAGCACTACAAGTCCCGTAGTTCAAATTAGGTTTACGCATGACGAGCCACGGTGCCCGAGTGGTCTAAGGGGAATGACTTAAGATCATTTGTACTGTGTACGCACGGGTTCGACCCCCGTCCGAGGCATCGCTTATTGTTTTTACCGATTAAATAAAAAAATATGCGTATCGTGTTTACCACTGAAGGGGCTCGAACCCTTGACTACGCGATTAAAAGTCGCGCGCTCTGCCGACTGAGCTACAGCAGCACGTTTCAGGTTGGGTAACTGTGATGTGGGCGACTTTTATGGGCGGCTGTCCTTCCACAATTGACACAATGGAATGTAGTAGGCGGAAGGGTATATCAACCACTGAATAAAAGCGTCGGGAAAACAAAGCCACGGTTTCATGCCGACGTAGTGTATGATGTTGACGTGTGCATAGTTTTGGCTCCAGTACGCATGGTCTTGCCAGGAGACCCACGCCAAGGCGTTGTTGGCGAACCCGAGGTCCGCCCACTCATCTTTGTACACGACGTTCAGGAAACCCTGCTCTGCCCAGTCTGTATTGAACGTCATGGCCGGGTCTTGCTGCAGGTTGAGCAGCCGCTGATACTCGCGCGTGTCCGGGTGCAGGACAACAACGCCCATGTTGAAGCCTTCGACCTTGCCGTACCATGTCTGCGCAGCCGCTGCGATGCGCTTCGTGCCGAGTTTGCGGTTGAGGAGATGGCTTATCGAGTGCAACGTGAGCGTGTCCGAATCGAGGTACACCAAGGTTTCGTACATTGTCATGTCCCAGAGGTGCAACTTGGTGAACTGATCTTCGAAGCGAGGTAGGTATCTGCGCGTGGCATCCTCGTCCAGCGGGCTGATGCGGTCGACAACGCACCGCTGCCAGCCCACCGCGCGGAGAAAAGTCCAGGCCGTGCTGTTGAGGGGCTTGGTCGCTAGTTCCATGACGACCATGTCGAATGGATCTGGCGTGTGCCTGCGCAACGAGTGGCCGAGCTTGAGCGTCGAACGCACGTAGTTTTCGTCGTCCGTCAGCATGGTCCACACGGCCCTCTTGTGCTGCGGGGAGAAGTCGGCGTTCTGGCACAGGGTGCCATTCCGCCGCGAGAAAGTACGGGGTGGCGAGGGGACTGCAGTCTTCCAACCTGTGAAGACGTCGTATGCTATTTTCAATGTGATGAAGGCGAATGCCGCGAGACTGACGAGGTACAAGAATGATGATTTTGTATGTCTCTCGAGCCGACTCATATTTTTTATGGATTTTCGATATCTCTGTTGCTCAAAGTGTTTTGTTTACATTATTTACGGTTGCCCGTGCACGGTAATGACAACTGCACCAAAAAAACTGGTGTTCCTGGACTGCGAGACGAGCGGCGTGAGCAACGGCCGGGAGCCGGCGTGCCGGTATTACGTGAATGGATGCATAGACCGGGCGGTAGCGGCGGCGGAGGCGGGGGGGCGG
>Ga0194042_1000027_pt1 | contig 41555 bp, 29 predicted proteins | sample JunL4412m_MetaG_FD_148974 | JGI IMG/M metagenome (GOLD analysis project Ga0194042, IMG submission 148974) | Anoxic zone freshwater microbial communities from boreal shield lake in IISD Experimental Lakes Area, Ontario, Canada - Jun2016-L442-12m | ecosystem: Environmental > Aquatic > Freshwater >...
ATGCCGATGGAACTGAAAATCAGGTAGCCGGATTTGTTCCACGTGGGCTTGCACGCGATTGCTTTGAACTCGTTGACGCTGCCATCCTGACGCGTCACAGTCACATCAAAATGCCCGGCCCCAGTCGTGGCGACAATCGCTACGCGGAACCATTCGCCGGGTGGAACGTCAACCAGTTTGATCGTCCCACCCGCTGCGGTATAGACTCCGCCATTGCGCCACCAGATCATCGGCCCCGCGCCGTATTCGCCGCCGGGATGCGTGCGCATTTCGAAGAACCAATCGGCACCGGGCTGCGACATCGCGTCGAAGCTCGCGCGGATCGTTCCTGCGTCCCACTTCGTTGATATTTCGAGCAACGGATCAAAGTTCTTTGCGAGTCCCGGCGCGTCCTGGAATTTTAAACTGCGTTTCGAATTCGTAACGCCGTTGAGCGGAATCGGCGATGCGGCTTCGTCGCTGACGCCGATGCTCTCGCCTTTGTTCTCGCGCTTGTAGCTCGCGTTGCGGATGCCGATAGAACCGAGCGCGGCGGTTTCGAAATCCTGCAATGTGATCGTGTAATCAGGCGCGCGCCAAGGCTGCGCCTCGGCGTCCCACGTCGGATAATCGTGACCTTTCGCGGCGAGTTCACGCCATGCTTTTCCGTCGAGTCCATCCGCGCGAACGCCGGCGACGGTCAAGTCCCACGGCTTGAATCCGATCTTGCTCGCAGGACTATCGGGCTTGAGTCGGAAGTCGCGTTTCGCGATGTCCTCGAAGAGCGGATTCGCGAAGAAGCTGCCGTGGTCGCGGCCCATTTGTTGCCACTCGCTCCACGTCCATTTGTGCGCAAGTAGCTCGGGAATTTTGCCGTCGGTCGGCCAGTACAGATTCTTACGAAAGATCGCCGAATCGCGCGGCTCGCCCATCGGAGGAGTCGGATTCACTTTCCATTGCGCTTCACCGCCATCGAGCAATGGCGACGCAGGGTCCCAGACGACAATGTTCCGCTCATAGATAATACAGAGTCGGCCTTCGTTGCGGCTGCGTTGAATCTGTGCCGTTCTTCCGAACGCAAAGATGTTGTTTCGAATGCGATTTGCGTATCCGTAATGCTGATGAAATCCGCTGTTACTCGTGTCGTGAACCAGATTGTTTTCCATCAACACATCGGCACTGCCTTCATCGTTGTAAAGGCCCCAGCCACCGTAGCGATGACTCGCAACGTGGTGAATATGATTCCCGCGAATGATCGTGCCCGGCGCGGTGCCGAGTCCGTAGAATCCACCCATGTCACTGAGGTACGCCCAGCCGAGATGATGGATGTGATTGTTCTCGATTTTATTTTCGCGCGAGATGCTTTCGCCGTAGCCCCAGTTCCATCCGACGCTGACGCCCGTGTAAAAAAAGTCGCCGATATCGCACTGCGAAACCACGCAATGTTGAACATGAGTCAACGTCACACCGCACGCGCTGGGGTGCAGCCGCCCGCCGTGTTGGATAATGCAATCGTCGATGACGATGTGATTGCAAACGCGTTCTTCGCTCGGGCGATTGGACTCGCCAACCAACGCACCGCTGCCGCCGAGGTCATGAAGATTGCAATGCGTCACGGACGAATCCGAGCACCCGTTGCGGAAGAAAATAGCGTGACGACCTACACGCGAAATGTCGCAATTCTCAATACGAATCCCGCTCGAATCTTCGACATCGATCGCGCCGTCAATCTGCACCGACGCCTGACCATCAAAAAGTCCGTTGGCCGGATACGCGTAATCACCGTACGTAAAATTCAGACCTTTGAAGCGCACATCCTTCGCGCCTTTGATGACAACAAATTTGTCCGCGACAGGCGCGATGATTTCAACCTTCGTCATGTCTTCGCCCGGAAGCGGAATATACAGGAGCTCGCCCTTTTGCTTATCCAGAAACCATTCGCCGGGAGCGTCGAGTGCTGCGCGAAAATTCTCCATCCAATAGCGCTGGTCCGGCTCGCCTTCGACAAATTTGTAGCGGGATTTACCTTTGATCAGAATCGAGTGTGAGGCCTCGTCGAGCGCTTTGATTCGCGCCTGCGAAACAGCCCACGCATGCGTTACGGTGATCAGCGTACTGTCGCGTTGCTCGGGCGGAATTGCAGCGAAGATCGCGAAGTTTTCAGGCGTGACCGAGAATGCGTAGTTGGTCGTGTCTTTGACGCCCGGAAAAACATTCGGCGCGGTCGCTTCTGCGATATGAAAGAATCCTTTGTTCGGCGACCGGGCACGAGTGGCCCGCTGCCCATTCACCCAGAGTTGTTCGAACGACCATTTGCCTTCGCGAACGTCAGGCAGCGACGCGGACCAGATACCGCCGTCGATCTGCTTCCATCCGGAGACGACAAGTCCGCCACTAAACACAGGCTTCGCGTTCGGAGCCGCTTCCCACGACACCTGCGAATCCTCCGCGCTCAGCGTGATCGCTTCGGTCAGAACGTATATGCCGTCGCCGACGATAATCCGCGCCGGTTTCGCGGCGGCACGGGCGGCATCGCGCGCCGCTTGAGGCGTCGAAATCGGACCGCCCGGAGCGAGCTGAATGTCCACTGCGACGGCGACGCGAAGTGTGATCGCAAAAATAAAGCCTGCGGTACGAAAAACATGATTCATAAAAGTAATCCAATACAATTTTTCTTTGCGCACGTTCGATCAATACAAAGCAAAACGGGAACCTTTCGGCTCCCGTTTCGTGGATCTGGACAGAGATGAAAGAAAGGCTTAGGCCTTCTTCTTCATTTCCTTGACTTCGATGGACTTGCCGTCTTTGGAAACTTCGCCCTTGACGGTCCAGTCGCCACCCTTTTTGAAGCTGTGGTCAACGTTCTTGCCCGTCAACGTGTACACTTTGTCGCCGACCTTGAGGGCGCCGCCGCAGCTCGTTGCACCGGTTTCCTTGGAGAAGTTACAGTGCGCGCAACCAACCGTGCCTGAAACTTCCGTGTCATCGGCCTTCGCCGCGGACAAAACAAACGCCAACACGAACGGAACTACGAAGAAAAATGCACGCTTCATTGAAGCGATCCTCCCACACAACATTTTTTTGCCGCTGCGAACCGCTCTGAGCAACCCGCAGACAGACTGTTTCCTTCGAGTTTAACGGGTCTCAAAGGACACCCGGGACTAAAAACTGCGTTCTGATTTACTGTATGTTTCAATCAGTCTAAACAATTGCATATTAATGAGACAATACTTTAACACTTTTATTCACTATTTCAACATTTTTCGTGTCTCAACCCCTCTCGAACCCACGCAACTCATTCTTATTCAAGACGCTAGCGAAACGAAAGAGGTCAAAAATTATTCCAGTTTACCACAGAATCGTCATCAAAAATTCAGCCAGCCTGTTCAATTTCAGCCCGCTTCGGCTCTCCTCTACTCTCTGAGTCTCCCGGCAATCGCTTGGAATTCCTTTTGAATTCCCAAACAAAACCGCGATAGTCGGACGCGTTCAATTCTTATGAGACACGACGATGACAACCGCACTTCTGACCCGCGCATCACTTATCACTACACCGCTGCTGTGCATGTGTGTCATATTTTTCGCCGGGAGTCTTCAAGCCGCCGAAAGTGACGAGGCGGACTTGAGTGTCAAACTCGCGCCCGACCGCGTCGTCAAATACCAATGGACCACCGTGACCAGTTCCGAAACCAACGGCCGTGAAGCCGAAGGGCCGTTCACCTTCAAAGCCGATTTGAACATCGGAATGACTGCGATTTTAAAAGGGCTGCCGGCAAAAGGCCCGGGCACTCGCGTCGCATTCCGAATCGAAAATTATGGCTACATCGACCGCAAATCGCTGGGAAAAGATGTCGGTGAAGTTCAGGCCATGAAAGGCAAAATCAAAGTACTTCAAAACGGAAAAACCGTCGTCGACAGCGACAACGACATCGGCCTCGACGAGATTAAAGTCATTCAACAAACGCTCAAATCCATTGAGGCCGGGCAGATGGATGTGTCGCTGGATTCCAGCGGAAAAGCGTTGGACGAAGCGGCTGGCGAACCCTCTGTCGTCGATACGATTCGCGCCACCGGTGTCGAAGGTATGCTGCGGATTGTCCCAGGACGAACGATGCGCCTCGGCGGTGTCTGGGAGGACAGCCAGAGCATTCCGATGCTGGCGACGTTCAAACTCGCCAAGCCCGTGACCGTCCGCTCGACGTCGACGTTTGCGGGCTGGGAGACCAAAGACGGCAAGCGCCTCGCCCGGATCGACATCAAAACCGTTTGGGATCCGAACGATCTCAAAGGCGACAACGGACAGGGGATGCTCGTCGAAGTCTCACGCGTTCAGGGCCTCGGAGCCGGGACGTGCCTGTTTGATCCGGAGTCCGGCCACTTTATCGAAGGCGCGATCGAAGCCACATCGCGCTACCGGATCGAGGGAAAAAAGGAAGGCCAGAACATGATGCTCGACGTCATCGGTAAAAATAAATTCACCTTCAAGCAGATTCCGTAAGCGACCGCGTAGGTATTTTTACCGACACATAAACATCCTAATTCCTCATTTAAAATCGAGTCAAAAAACGATATCGTAATACCTATGTCATCCCCAGAATCCACACGGGTGCTGCGCGTACTCCTGGTCGAAGACTCCCTGCCCGTCCGCGAGCGGATGCGCAGTTTGATCGAAGAGTTCGTCGGGGTTGTGATCGTCGCCGAAGCGTCCTGCGCGATGAGCGCCATGGCCGCGTTTGGAGTGCACACGCCCGATGCCGTGGTGCTGGACTTGCATTTACAAGACAGCACCGGTTATTCCGTTCTCGAGGGTGTGAAACGCGTACGCCCGGAATGCACCGTCATCGTTCTGACCAGTTTCGCAATCCCCGAGTGTCGCGCCCGGTGCATGCAATTGGGGGCGGACTATTTTTTTGAGAAATCCAAAGAATTCGAACGCGTTCCCGAAGCGCTTCTGGCGGTTTTGGCCCGGCACACGTCAAAGCATCCTTGACAGAAGCGGCGAAAACGTTGATAAATCACTTTCCCAAATCTGGTCACCTTTAAAAACGGAGTACTCCAACATGAAGTCCAATCCATTTTCCTCCATAGCATGTGTGTGCGCCTCACTGGCGTGCGTGATTGTGTTCAGCGGTTGCGAAGACCTCGAAGCCCGCATGGCCGCGCAGGAATCCAACCGACTGATCAACGAATTGCGCGTCCAGATCGACTCCACCAAAAAGAAAAACGACGACGCAGAAGCAAGCATCAAAGAACTCAAGACGAGCTTGCAGCGCAGTTTGGACGAGCGCGTGGACAAAATAGAAGCGAGCATCGCCGCGACCCAAAAGCGCTTGCTGGAACAAATCGGCAGTGACGTAAAAATGTCCCGCGACGCCGCGACCGGTTTGGCCGACACGGCTCGTCAAGACAATGACAAGGAACTCAAAGCGACAAAGCAAATGGTCGCCGAAAATATGCAGGCGATTCGCGCGGAATCCGCTGCGGAATTCGAAAAAGTCCGCAAATTCATGGACAACCAGTTGAAGGAATTGTATCCCTACGCCTATCAGCCGCGCCGCGTCGAAGCCGGCTCACCTCCGGGCGAACCGGCTGCGGATACGCGCAAAAAAGCCGAAGAACAAAAATAATTTCGACATCTGACGCAAGAGCCGCGCATGTAAGCGGCCAATTCTAACACAAAAAAACCGGCCTCTTTTCGAGGCCGGTCTTTTTTTGAAACTTAAACGCGGGAGAAGGAACCGGTAACCGAGATTGTTGGGTACTGCAGATTTGAGGAACACCATTCGAGGGTTGGTATTGATGTGATGCTTTGTACTTCAGGTTGGTCAACCTCGATTGTCGTTTCAATCTCCCGCGTTTTGAAATCGTTTCTACATCTTTGTGTCTAAACAGGTCGCTTGGTTTACTCGTCAACTTAATTTTTTATTATTTCAATCTTTTCTTGATGCCGACCCGGTTGTTACCCTCAAGACGAACAGTGGAGGAGGGGGTTCCAGGGATATCGTCCTAAAAGTAACATCCGGGAGCGGCAAACTCGTTTTTATTCAGTTTTCAATCCATCTTCTTTTCGGTCTTTGTCCTGCCTTACATATGTTAGACGACCCATGAGTCAGTTCCTTTACGCCTTTTTTAATTTTTTTGCTATTAATTGAGTTGTGTTCTTCCCAACGCCTCGTTGACGCACTTTTTTTTTAGATTGCGTGACGGCCCATCGTAACCGCCCTACGAATGCGAATAACATCGCCCCACATATGGGCAATGCTGCGATTCGCATAACGTTTTCGTGCGCGCTTTCGGAATGTTCTCGGCAGGGTTCCACACTTGCGCCGGAAGCTTCAGTGGTTCTGTTTCGTTCGAAACACACGCATATTGATTCACGACGTTCGTGAGCGTGACGTCTGAAATGCGACCGTGTCCCAGCGCTTCGATACTGCGAGGTTCAACCGACTCATCGCGCAAAAAAGCCAGCGTCGCTTCCACGTTCTGACAAGGCGTCTGCAAAATCTCCGCCGCCACTCGCGCATACAAACCCGCTTGCCACGCGTAGCGCGTGATTGATTCCGACTCCGCTGATTTCCCGTGCGTTGACGCCAATTTGTAATCCACGACCTGCCACGTGTGCGCACCGGTTTTGACGATCAAATCCAACTGCCCGATCAGCGTCACATGCGACACATCCGACGCTGTACTCAACCGCCACCGGAACGGCGTTTCGACGTGCCGATCCTCGACGGGCAGAGCCACCATTCGCTTGCCCCAGTCCGAGCGCACGAGAGCGAGCACCAGATCGCGATTCGTTTTCCACTCCGGATCGTCCGGCGCATTTTCGCGCAGCAACTCACGCGTAAAACGCTCCGTCGCGACGTTCAATGTGTTCTCGGAAATCGGATCGTCCGAGCCGAAAATCGTATCCAAGGCCGCGTGAACTGCGGTACCAAATACGCGTGCATCCACGCTGCTTTCGACTTCCGATTCGCGCGCTTGCAGTGCCTCGCCACTCAACGCGTCTTCACCATCCAGCGTCGGCACTTCCGGTTGCGCGGGCGAAATCGGAGTCGCACCCGGCTCCGACTCCCACGCAGAAAACGCAGCGCGACGCGGACACCACAACCATAGCGACAACCGAGAAACACTGACGCGAATCTCACGCGCCGGGACGATATCAACAGGCGTAACAGTTGGGGCTGGCACCGAAACACCATCACCCCGGACGAGGTCCATGCGCACGGACGCTACGCCTTTTTCGAAGTCCAACAATCCCGACACAGCACCCGCTGAAGCCGCTTTGAGTTCCGAATGTTTCGCCGGGACTTCGGCTAATGCAGCGGCATTCACCGCGCGATATGCGTCGATCAATTTCCGCCAATTCGTCTCGCCGTGCCCAGCCTCGCCGACCACGATGAGGTAATCACGCGCCCGGGTCAGCGCAACATAAAGGAGGCGCAGACGCTCTGCGTTCTCGTCCGATTTGGTTTTCTCAACGTTGGCCTTGTGCAAGGAATCTGCCGACGAATTCAAGCCGTCGAACTCGGCTCCCAGCCTCAACCCGAGCCCATGCTCGGGCGAAAATAAGGCCCACGCGTTATTTGGTGGACTGGCCGCGCCTGCGTCGGCAAAAAACACGATGGGAAATTCGAGCCCCTTCGCCGAATGAATCGTTCCGATCTGCACAGCGTCTTCTTCAGTCGGCAAATCCGCCGAGAAATCCTGGCCGCCCGAACCGCCTGGATCGTCCCATTCCGCATCCGCGCGTTCGCGCAACCAGCGCACAAAATCAGCGAGATGCGTATTGCCTCGCGTTTCAAAACGTCGCGCCAATTCAATCGCTTTACGCACCGCCGCGACAGCCACTTCGCCATGCGGCTGCATCGCTTGAACGCTCAAGAATCCCGTTTCGGTCAACGCCCAATCCAAAATCTCAACCGCCGTCCGCCGTCCGCGCCACGCGGTCATCGTCTTCAATAAAGTGGACGCGCGCACTAACGCAGCAGCATCCTCCACACTCAAGCGCACAACCAAGTCTGTATCGCCAACCGCTTTCAGAATCTTCTCCGACAGCGGCAACTTTAAATCACGCGTTACCGTCGCTTCTGACGAACTTTCATCGCCCGACACGATCCAAAATCCTGCGTCGCTCATCCCAACAAACGGCGAGCGCAGCAGCCCGGCGATGGAGAACGAATCGTTGCTGTCACACGCCACCGCCCACAAATTCGTGACGTCGATGATCTCCGGACGCGTGAAAAAACTGACGCCTTTCAACATCCGAAACGGCACGCGCATGAACGACAGCGCGATCTGCAACGGCACGCGCAGATGCTTCAAACTCCGCGCCAAAATCGCGATGTCTCCGTAACGCACAGTCGTGCGCGCAGCCTTCGCGTTCTTGTCCCAAATGACAGGCTGAATCAACTCGGTTATTTCAACAGGTGCGACCAATGTCCGGATGCGCCGCGCGATCGCGAACGCCTGATTCTGCCGGTGCCGCGCCGCGTTTCCAGTCTCCTCTTTCGTCCACGTAATGACCTCGCCAGCCGGGCCGTCCCACGCATGCCGGAGCGCATCGCCTGCCGCGTCGAGCCGATGCAAATCGTCATACGTAAAGCGCCCGCCCGACGCTGGCCAGATGTGTCCGAACAAACCGTTGAAGTAATCGATGACGTTCTTCCGGCTCCGAAAATTCTCGCGCAGCGGCGACGGTTCGTAGGCCCGGCACATATCCTCCATTAACGTCACATCCGCCCCGCGAAATCCGTAAATCGATTGCTTAATGTCGCCGACCACGCCCAGCCGCGCCGCGCCCGACGTCTGCCCATCGGGAAATGCGATGCTCATCAAGATGTCGCGCTGGAGCGGGTTCGTGTCCTGATATTCGTCGATCAAGACAAACCGGTAGCCGCGCTGCGGAGCTGTCGACCGGCCTTTTTCGTCCTCCAACAAACGTTTGCACGCGAGCATCAAATCGTCGAAATCAACACCACCTGCTTTGCGTTTCAACTCAACGTAACGCGTTTGCGCGCGCTCCACAAATTCCGCGAGCGCTTCAGTGAACGGCACATGACACGCGCTCAAAATTCGAGCAAACGGGTTATCGATCTCCGAGTCTTCGAACCATTTTCCCGTGATCAGCGGACTGATTTTCAGCGCCAGTAGTCGCGCCGTATCGAGCGAATCAGGCAACACACGCTCCGCACACGCTGCCCGTAATTCAGGCTTCGGCTTCGAGCGCCCTTTGTCCGGAACCTGAGCAATCGCGTCGTAAAACACTCTGAGCCACGTATGAATCTGCTCAAGCGTCGTGCAGTTTTGCGAGCGTAATACCGAACTCGGCAAGCCGCGTGTTCGCAGCGCGTCGGCCAGACTCCGCCCCATTTCAAGCAGCCCCGAACGATGCGTGAACACGCCCGCTTCGTGCGCCAACTTTTCAAGATTTCGAAACTGCCCGGAATCCAGCATCTCGGCTGCCGTCGATGACAACGCGTCGTTGAACAACTCCAGCGCCTCGTCTGCTTCTAGGACCTCGAACGCGGCCGGCACCGGTCCATCCGCTCCCGCCTCGCGCAACAGCCGCGCACAGAAAGCGTGGATCGTTGATACGGGCGCTCCGAACAAGTCGCGACGGCACACGCTCAAATGAGCTTTCAACGCTTCCGGCAAGTCGCGCGACAATTCGCGTTCCAATGCAGCGCGTGTACGTTCCAATAACTCCGCCGCTGCTTTTTCAGTGAACGTCACGGCTACGATTTCGCCCGGGCGCATCGGAGTGAGCGTCCCGGCACGAGCCTGTGCAAGCCACTCGTTTTCGTCTAACAACTTTCCGCCCGGAGCAAGCCGACCTTCCAGCAATCCTAAATACAGCGCCGTCAACGTGTGCGTTTTTCCCGTACCGGCGCTGGCCGAGATCACCCGATTGCGCGTCAAATCCAACGCGGCTTTTTGATCCGGCGTCAACCGAAAGGGGTCCGGGCCTTCGAGCGCAGGAGACTTACTTTCGACGGGTGCATGTACAGACGCAACCGATTCAGTGACCGTGAAAATATCTACTGCCTCGTCGTCGCCGTCTTTTTTTGTTGCGCGCTTTCTCGCCATTAAACAAACTCCGCCAGCACACCATCCGCGACCGGCATCCCGGCGCGTGAAATACGTACGCGTCCGTCCGGCATTCGCTCCATTATTCCCTCGCGCAAAAACGTCTCGAAAGCGACAGAACCAACTAACGGATTAACACCCCAGCGCGCACAAAATTCGTTCGGATCGATTCCACGTGCGAGACGCAATTCAAGGATCAGCGACTCCCTCGCTCGCGCGGAAGCGTCCAATGTTTCGCGCGAATCAATCGCATCGCCCGACGCTTCAGCCGCCTTCATATACGAGTCCATCGCGATGAAATTCACCGTCCGTTCAAAGCCCACAAAACTCGCCGCCGACACGCCGACGCCCAGATACGCTTCGTTGCGCCAATACACCAAATTGTGCTGCGCCTCCCGCCCCGGCCGCGCATAATTACTGATCTCATATTGCGGCAATCCGCCGCGCTCCAGCGTCTCCATCACGGTCACATAATGAGTGTTTTCCTCGGTCTCAGCGAGCGCCACAACCGTGCCACGTTCGACGGCGTTCGTCAACGGTGTCCCGTCTTCGTAGATGAGTCCGTAGGCCGAAAGATGGTCCGTTCCCAGCGCGAGCGCTTCGTCCAAATCCCGGCGCAAATCGTCCTGCGATTGCGTCGGCAATCCGTGCATCAGATCAATCGACACGTTTTTAAATCCAGCCGCGCGAGCCATGCGAACGGCTTCACGCCCTTGTGACGCGCCGTGAACGCGTCCCAGCAATTTCAGCAAATGCGGTTGAAACGATTGAACGCCAAAGCTGATCCGGTTCACGCCTTGAGCCAGCAGGAATTCCAGCTTCGCAGGCTCGGTCGATCCCGGATTCGCCTCAATGGTGAATTCCTCGACGCGCGACACATCGACGTGTTGTTTCAGAATGGAAAAGAAGCGTTGCAGCTCCGGCAAATTCAACGCGCTGGGAGTGCCTCCGCCCAAAAAAATAGTGCGCGGAGCAAACGCATCCGGCGCGGAGTGACCCACCGCTTTGACGCGAACGCTCATTTCCTTTTCAAGCGCGTCGAGATAGCGCTGCGCCCGAGCCGACGCGTAGACTTCCGACGCAAAGTCGCAGTACGTGCAAAGCGCTGCGCAAAAGGGCAGATGGACATACAGCGCGTGGGGGAATGTTTGAGCCGGATTCATGCCTTGATCATAGAGCGCCACGCGATTCATGCCGCACATTTTTTGACGGTGCTTTTGGATGTCTGAGCGATTTTAAAATAAACTTGCTTTAGCGATTCTGGCTTCTTAGCATTGGGCGCAACGTGTGAAAATCTATAGCTGTAACCGTGCGTAAAGTCGGTCACGTAATGGGAGCGTCGCGATGCAAGTGAGAACGGCATGGAGTCTGGTGGTGCTGGCCATGGCGCTGAGTGCGCGTACGCCGCTGCTGGTCGCCGCCGTGCCCAATCCAGAAGTCGAGCAATTGAAGGCTCAAGTCAACGCGTTGAGCGACAAACTCAAGATTCTCGAAGACACCTCCAAAGGTCCGCAAAAGAGCGCCGCAGACACAGCCCTCGACGGCAAATTCGGACCGAACCTGAACGTCACGACCGCCAAAGGCAAACTTCAAATCGGCGGATTGGTGCAAGTCTGGTACACGAATTTTCAGCACGACCGGCGCGGCCTGTTCGACAAGCCATTCTTTATCGACGACAGTAACACGGCCGGCGACAATGACAGTTTCCGAATCCGCCGCACGGAGTTACGTTTCTCTATTGATGTCCACGAACACGTCAGCGCGTTCGTGATGATCGATCCTGCTGCTGAAGCCGCGAGCTATCCGCAAGGCGCTGTCGCGCGGAAGTCGCTGGCCTACACCGCGCCGCAATATCCTGGATCGCAAGGCGTCGGCACCAACGGTCAAACCGTCGGCGCAACACTCTTCCCCATTCAAGCCCTTCAATTGGGGCTGCGCACCTCCGCCCCAACATTGCTGCAAGACGCGCTCATTAATTTTCACAGCATCCTCCCGCATCACGACATCACCGTCGGCCAGATGTTGAACACGTTCAACGAAGACAATTTTGCGAACAGCGGGTCGCTGGATTTTGTCGAACGCGCGTATATCAGCAACTCCGTCTCGCGCGACATGGGCGCGGTACTTCACGGATCATGGTGGTGCAATGGAAACGGTAGCGCCTACCAAGGCGCAGGCGATTCCGGGCGCGTTCAATATTGGCTCGGCATCCACAACGGAACAGGCAATCTGCTCGGCACCGCTGGATCGAGTTACAACCGCAGCGACGACAACAACAATAAAGATTTTATCGGGACGCTGCTGCTCCGCCCGCTTTGGGACGAGTGCTATGGAAACCTCGAAATGGGCTATTCATTCCGCGCCGGCCATCACGGCAACTCCGGTATGGGCAGTCTCGGCAACAACAACAATTTCGTCGGCGCCAACACCTCCTCGCTGGGACACGACGGCTGGATGAAATATAGTGCTCCCGGATGTTTAAAGGGGCTGTGGGTCAAAGGCGAAGCGACGTGGCTGCATGATCGCAACGCGCCAGGCAGCGTGGTCGATTTGTTCAGTGGCGATTTTCAATTGGGCAACCGCTCCGGATTCGGCGGCAACCCGGAACCGTTTTCGACGTTCGGCTATTGGGGCGCGATCGGATACAAATTTGCCGAAAGCCCATTACTAGGCGATTGCAAAGAATCAATCTGGAGCAACTTCGAAATCGCATTCCGTTTTGAAAGCGCTCCGAACGTGTACGTTGCGAAGCCCGACCCGCATTTCACCAGCGTCTACAGTTCGAAGGTTTATACGGCGGGAATCAACTATTACGTGAAGGGCGACACCGCGAAGATTCAGCTGAATTACAACGCCGTCCAGACGCCCGACGGTCCGAACGGTCAGCCGTTCCACCACACAAAAAGCGACAGTCTGGCGCTCAGTTTTCAAGTCATGTGGTAACTAAAGACGATCCTGTAGTACGGGCATATCGCCCGATCCACGATGGAATTTCACAGCATGAGCGGTCCCAAACCGGAAACGACTCCTGACTCCTTCATGCGCAGCGAAGCGGAAGCCGTCGGCGTTGAAATCGGCCAGCGAATTCTCAGCCGTTTCATCGTGCGGCGTGTTCTGGGCGTCGGCGCGATGGGTCACGTATTGCACGTGCGCGACGAAAAGACGGGCACGGATTCCGCGATCAAATGCGTCCCCCCGCACTACGCAACCAACGACAATCATATGCGCGCGATCCGCGTCAATTATGAACTCGTCAACCGACTGAACCATCCGCACATCGCCGCGCTTCAAGCGCTCGAACGCGATCCCGGCAACGGTCAGTATTACCTGATCATGGAGCTTGTTCGTGGCTCCGATTTGTCCTACTGGCTGGCGGATCGTCGCTCCCGCAACACACCGATTCCGATCGGCATCGTCCTGGGAATCGCTGAACAAATCGCGATGGCACTCGACTACGCGCACAGTGTCCCGGTCGGCGAAGCGTCCGTAGAAAAGCCGCAGCGCTACGGCATTTTGCACCGCGATTTGAAACCGGCGAACGTGATGGTCGAATCGGACCGCGAGTACCGACCGGGTGTGCCCTTCGTCAAGCTCGTCGATTTCGGACTCGCCGCGCAAATCCAAGCGTCGCTGCACAGCGTCTCGCTGAATATGCTGAACAAGCTCGCCGGAACGCCGGTTTACATGGCACCCGAGCAATGGGAAGGCCGGACGCTGACACGCGGCGTTGATCAATGGGCGCTCGCAATCATGATCTACGAAATGGTTGCCGGACACCGTCCGTTCGATGCGGGCAGCGAACCTGAAGTCATGGCAAAAGCGCGCGAAGCCAATCCCGCGCGTCCCCGCGCGTTGTCGTCCGCGCAATGGAACGCATTGAAAATCGCGTTCAGTGCGGACCGCCGAAAACGCTACCGGTCGTGCGTCGAAATGGTCCACGCGCTGGCCGAAGCTGATGACCGAACCAGCGACAGCATTGCCGCTACCATCGTAACAATGCCCGACGAATTCGCCGGGATTCCGCCGCTGCGCGACATGAATGCCGATGCCTCGACCGGCCTCGATTCCTATCAAACAAAAGCACCTAGCCGCCACCCGTTTTCGGCTACCGTGAAATGGTGCGCTGCTGCCGCGCTTCTCGCTGTCTGCATAACCGGTTTCTTCGCGGCGAAGTGGGTGCTCACGTCAAAAAACGGAACGCGCAAGAGCGGCGAAACCGATCCCCTTACCTATGGCTACGATGTACTCGCCCCGTTTGATCCGTTGAAAAATAAACAGTCGAACGCAGACGATTTGTTCCCGCCCAGCGCATCCGACGTGGCACATCGGGCACTGACGTCAGCGATGGAACAGATCACGGATCCCAAAATAAAAGGATCACCGACGCGCACGAAAACGCTGCTCGAAGGCCCCGTACTAAACCCGCTCAACGCCAACCATACGGGTTTGGCTGCGGCCAGGAATTTATTAACTATCGCGACAAGCGACGTGGCGAAATCACTCGACTTCGAACGCAAACTCGACACCGCCAAACGCGCACTCGCCGAGAAGCGCTTTGATGACGCGCTCGCTGGATTCGACGCAGCCCGTGCAGCGTGGCCGGAGTCCGGGCGCTTCGATGAAGTCTTTCAATATATGAAGCAGGCTCGTGCCGGGATTACGGTCCTACGCGCAATTGAAAATCATAAAAAGTTGGACGCACTCCTGGCCAAACTTAGCGCAGAAAAAGCGGACGCTCGCAATTGGGCCGATGACGTTGCCGCGCTGGAAGCTGCTCTGGAAATGGACGGAAACAGCAATCATCCGCGCTTCTCAGACGCTGAAAAATTGCTGCGCGTTGGCCGAGCGGAAGTGGCCTTTGAACGCGTGTTGAAAAAGGTGTCAGACCTCATGAAAGCGGAGCGCTTTGATGACGCGCAAAACGTCTGCACGTCCGCGCTCGCGACACTGGCTCCAGACGACACAAAGCGTTCGACGCTGGAATCCATGCGTGAAACCATCACGAAAAAGCAAGCCGCATTCGTCGACTCCGTTGCCGACGAAGCCAAGAAACCGAACTGACCACTTATGCATTTCCAGGATACTTCTCTATGTTTCTCGTCGGTTTGAACCCCTATGGTATCGCCTTTTCTGTCGGCCTGTTCGGCGCAGATTCGCCCCGCGCCAATCCACGCCCGCTAGGCCTGAATGGCTTCCTTGATCTCGCCGAATCCGTCGGAGCCGCAGGCGTCGAAATCCCCGTCGCACTTTTAAAAGACGTGAGCGACGCGGAGGTCAATCGGGTGTGCGCACGCCTGCATGAAAAGGGTAAATACGCAATCCTCATGCACGGAATTTCGTGGCCCGATTTAAACGGCTCACTCGCCGTCGCCGAACGATTCGGCTTCCCGATTATCCGCCTGCACATGACCGGTATTCTTTGCGGTGACCGCTCAAAACTCGGCGCAGAGTGGCCACGATTAATCGCCGACGCGCGCGCACAATTAAAAACCTTCGCGCATAAAGCCGCAGATCTCGGCATCGATGTCACGATTGAAGATCATCAGGATTTAACCAGCGCCGAACTCGTCGAAATCTGCGGCGAGGCCGGCCCGAATGTCGGCATTTGTTTCGATACCGGCAACCCGCTTTCCGTCGGCGAAGAGCCCGTGCATTTTGCGCGAACTGTCGCGCCGCTCGTCAGGCATTTGCATCTCAAAGATTACCGCGTGTATTGGACTGCTGATGGCTACCGACTCGCCCGCTGTCCAATTGGCGAAGGCGTTGTCCCGTTCCAAAAAATAGCGAAAGTGCTCGAACCCTTCGGGCCGCTCCCCGCGTCGATCGAGCCCGGCGCACTCAGCGAGCGCCACATCAGCCTGCTCAACGAATCGTGGTGGGAGCACTACCCCGCACGCAAAACCAGCGACTTCGCAGCGTGTATCAAATTCGCGCGTGCCGAGGCTGAGCCCGACGACGCCGAGTGGCGCACACCTTGGGAATTGGAGCGCGATGCGAGAGCTGTTGCGCTGTACGAAATTGACGAACTCGCCCACAGCGTCGCCAATCTGAAAGAACTCGGCATCATGCCCGCGTAATAAAGGAGGCTGGCACTCTGACCGCCAAATCCAAACGGATAATTCTTGAAACCAGCGGGCAACGTTGTAAAGTTTAACGCTCTTCCCTCATCACGATTGTACTGGGATGGTCTCAGGGTTCGGTCTTCCGGTCCCGGTGGTTTTATTTTTTAGTTTTGGCGAAGATCATTGCATTCACACTTCGCCGGGTTTGAATAGGCGTTTTGCTTAACACATGTGAGCGTGTTTTCCAGCGAGGACATTATGGCCGCGAAGAAAGTTGCGAAGAAGTCGGCGACACAAACATCACCCGCCGAAGGGCAGTTCCAACCGTGGACCGGACTGATTCATGACGTCCCAGGCTTCCGCACCGCGACGCTGCATTGCGGCATTAAATCCGCCGCGAACAAGCCGCCGGATATGTCGCTGGTCGTCTGCGACACACTCGCCGCCACCGCTGGCGCGTTCACCAAAAATCTCGTCTGCGCCGCACCTGTGACGCTCTGCCGCAAGCATCTGAAGAAGTGCAAAGGCTACGCCCGCGCACTCGTCATCAATTCGGGTAACGCAAACGCCTGCACCGGTGAACAAGGTATCGCCGACGCTCAAACGATGGCCAACCTCACCGCAGCCGGCATCGCCTGCAAACCCGAAGAAGTGCTCGTCTTTTCAACCGGCATCATCGGTCGCAAAATGCCGATGGATAAAGTCACTGCAGGCATCGCCGCGACAGCCGACTGCATCGCGAAGACCGCCTGCACCGGCGACTTCGCGCGCGGCATTTTAACAACAGATCTCGTCCCCAAAACAGCCGCCGCGCGCTGCACGATTGATGGCGTGACCGTCTCCATCTCTGGTGCCTGCAAAGGCTCCGGCATGATCGCGCCGAACATGGCCACGATGCTCGGATTCGTCGCGACCGACGCGGTCATTTCTCCGGCCGTCCTCCAGGAATGCGTCAGTGGTATTGTGGACGAAACCTTTAATTGCGTGACCGTTGACGGCGACACATCCACCAACGACAGCATCGTGGTCCTGGCGTCAGGCCATGCGAAGAACAAAAAGATTTCGAAAGCCAGCGGCGCGGCGTACACCGCTTTCCGTACTGCACTTCACGCCGTCTGCGACAGCCTCGCACTGCAAATTGCGGCCGACGGTGAAGGCGCGACGCACACAATTACCGTCTACGTTGGCGGCACGAAAAAAGATTCAGACGCCAAGAAGATTGCCAAGACCATCGCCGAATCGCCACTGGTCAAAACCGCCATCGCGGGCAACGATCCGAACTGGGGCCGCATCGTCGCGGCGTCAGGCCGGGCCGGAGTGAAGTTCGATCCGAACGTCGCATCGCTGACCGTCAACGGAATCGAATTGTTCCGCGACGGCGAGCCGACTCCGTTCGACAAAGCCGCTGCATCCGCTGCGTTGAAACCCCGTGAAACGAGTCTCGTTCTGCTCGTCGGCGATGGCCCGGGCCGAGCAAAGTATTACACCTGCGATTACACGCACGAGTACATCACGATCAACGCGGAATACCACACGTAAAGGAATTCTGTACCGCCGGCGTTCCGCCGGCCATTTGAAAAACATGCCGGCGACAAACCGGCGGTACACAGGAGTCAGACATGAAAAACGCGCTCGACAAAGCCAAAATATTTCTCGATGCCCTCCCCTACTTGAAGGCATACGACCGTAAATTTGTCGTTATCAAAATCGGCGGCAGCACCATGACCGACGAGAGCATTCTGCCCTCCGTCGTTCGCGATGTCGTCTTCCTGGAACAGGTCGGCATCTGGCCGATTCTCGTCCACGGCGGCGGTCCGCGCATCACCGAAGAAATGGAACGACGCGGCATGCAGCCCACGTTCGTCAAAGGCCGCCGCGTCACCGACGATGCCACGCTCGACATCGCGCAGAAAGTTCTGATCGACGAAATCAGCGCGAACGTCGTCCGCTTGATTGAAAAAGAAGGGGGCAAAGCGATCCCCTTAAACGGTCGCGGCTCGGGCTATCTGCGCTGCCACAAGAAAATCTTCGCCGAAGATCCTGAGATGGATTTGGGCTACGTCGGCGAAATCGATTCGTCCGACACCGAACTCGCACACCGCATGTTGGTCGGCGGTATCATCCCCGTCGTCGCACCCATCGCACGCGGTTCCGATGGCCATTTGTTCAACGTCAACGCCGATTCCGTCGCGTGGAAAATTGCCGCCGAATTGAAAGCCGAGAAGCTCGTGTATCTCTCAAACGTCCCAGGAATTTTGCGCGACAAGAACAAACCTGAGACGCTGATTTCCAGCGCGACGCTCGCCGATTGCGACGAACTCATCAAGTCGAACGTGATCGTCGGCGGGATGATTCCAAAGATCGAAGCGTGCATGGAAGCACTCAAAAATGGCGTCAAGAAAACGCACGTAATCTCAGGTTTGCAACAACACTCGCTGCTGCTCGAAATCTTCACGCCCGAAGGCATCGGCACCGAGATCAGAATGTAGGTTGTTTTTCCCCTCTCCCCTTGAGGGAGAGGGCCGACGAGCCAGTTGTTCGGCTCGCGGGGTGAGGGGTAAGCGTTGGATTTCATCACCTGCTGTATATGTGAAAGAGACCAATAAACTGGACGGGCTGTAAGCCCGTCCTACGAACTGTGTGTGAGGGAGCAAGCGATGTCCACGAATGCGGAAGTCCAAGCGCTGTACAGCCAATACGTCTTCCAAAACTACGGCCGCGCGCCCATCGCGCTGGTGCGCGGTGAAGGCTCGCGCGTCTGGGACGCGAACGGCAAGCGTTATCTGGATCTACTGCCGGGACTCGGCGTCAACGGACTCGGCCACAGCCCCGCACGCGTGGTCGCCGCCGTGCAGAAACAAGCGGCCATGCTGATGCACTCCCACAATAATTACCTCTGGGAGAATCAAGCGCTGCTCGCCAAAGCGCTCGTCGAGAAACTGACCGGCATCGAAGCGCCGCGCGCATTCTTCTGTAATTCAGGCACCGAAGCCAGCGAAGCCTCGATCAAACTCGCGCGTCTTTGGGGCAAGCGCAATGGCGGCAAATGGAAGATCGTCAGCGCCTTGAACGGCTTCCACGGACGCTCGTACGGCGGCCTCTCCGCGACCGGACAGACGAAGCTCCAAAAGGGCTGCGGCCCGCTATTACCGGGATTCAGCTACGTCCCGCTCAACGACATCGAAGCGCTCGAACAAGCCATCGACGATGACGTCGTCGGCTTCATGGTCGAACCCGTTCAAGGCGAAGGCGGCATCTTCCCGGCGACGACAGAATACCTGACCGCCGCGCGCAAAATCTGCGACAAATCCGGCGCGTTGTTGATGTATGACGAAGTCCAATGCGGCATGGGCCGGACGGGCGATTGGTTCGCGTACCAAACGCTCGAAGCGCCCGCGCCTGACATCATCTGGCTCGCCAAAGCGCTCGGCGGCGGCTTCCCGATTGGCGCGATGCTCGCTAAAAGTTCCGTCGCGAAAGAAATGGTTCCCGGCACTCACGGTTCCACGTTCGGCGGCAACCCACTTGCCTGCGCGGCAGGATTGGCCGTCATTGAAACCATCGAAGCCGACAACCTGCTTGAACACGTCCGCGCGATGGCCAAGCATCTCGCCGTGTTGGTCACTCATTTACATGAACGCCACGGAGTGAAAATTGCCGAAAGCCGCCGCATCGGTTTGATGCTCGGGATCGATTTGAAAGTCGACGCAAAAGCCGTCTACACGAAATGTCAGGAAGCAGGCTTGCTCACCAACGTCACGCACGACACGACGCTGCGATTGCTCCCGGCGATGAACGTGACCAGCGCAGAATTAGACGAAGGCATGGCCATCATTTCGAAAGTTTTGGACGGACAGCTCTAAACGGATTGCTGGATGCTGGGACAGTACACTTTGTCATTGGAACATACTTATGAGCGTTCAAAAAATGCGGGACTTACTCACGTTGGACACGGTGTCGGCAGCCGAGATTGTCACCATTCTCGATTTGGCCACGAAACAAAAAGCGGACCCGTCCACGTACCGTAACAACCAAATTCTGCAAGGTAAAACCGTCGGCTTGTTCTTTGAAAAAGCGTCGCTGCGCACGCGCCTCAGTTTCGAAACAGCCGTCTGCCAACTCGGTGGCAACTGCATTTACATGGGCCCCGACTGCGGCCGCATCGGAGAGCGCGAAGCCATCGTCGATCTCGCCAAAGTCTCGTCACGCTACCTCGCCGCGTTCGTGCTGCGCACGTTCAAAGACGAAACCGTCGTCGAGATGGCGCGCCACGCGACCAAGCCTGTCATCAACGGCTTGAGCGACAAGCAGCATCCGTGCCAAGCGCTCGGTGATCTCCTCACGATCCGCGAAAAACGCGGGCGGCTGAACGGCCTCAAAGTCGCGTTCATCGGTGACAGCAACAACGTCTGCCGCTCGCTGGCCCACGCGCTTCCGAAAGTCGGCGCGCAGCTCGTCGTCTCCAGCCCGCACGGTTACACGTTTACTCCGGCGTTCGTCAAGTCCACCGGCATTTCACTCGTCTCAGATCCGGTTGAAGCCATCAAGGATGCCGACGTGGTCTACACGGACACATGGACCTCCATGGGTCAGGAGAACGAAGCCCATAAACGCCGCGCAACATTCCAGGCCTACCAAGTCAACGCGCAGATGATGGCCCATGCTCCGAAAGGAGTTTTCATGCATTGTCTCCCTGCGCACCGAGGCGATGAAGTCGATGACACGGTCATGGACGGCCCGCAATCGGTGGTCATTGATCAAGCCGAAAATCGCCTCCATGTTCAACGCGCTTTGTTGACATTGTTGTTGTCCTAAATAAAAATCTTTGCTGATGAGTCTGCCGGAAATAATCAGTGTTTGAACTGGCGAAATTCGTCACAATTTGCTAGAACGCGGTGACAGTAGAAACGAATCGACTTCAGGGGAAAAATGTCCTCCACCCGCCAGACGCTCAAGAGCAAGCGCATTCTCATCGTCGATCCGCTCGGCGAGTGCTTGCCGCTGGCCAAAAAACTGGTCGATGAGAATTTCGAAAAGACGATTCTTTCGCGCTCCTTCGAAGAATTACTCCGCATTCTCACCAATGCCCGCGCCACGCGCGAACCGATCGATCTCCTAATCGTCAGTATGCACCTCCCGGAATTCAACGACGCCGATTTTTTCAAAACGATCCGCAGCGTTTACAGCGGCGCAATGATGTCACTCGCCGAGAGCACGGATCAGCGCGATTTGCAGTTGCGCCTTAGTGGCGGAGCCGACGACATTTTCGTCCAGAACTCGAATCCCGAATTGTTCCTGCTCAAAGTCGAGTGCCTGTTGACGCGCAAAATTCTGCGCGACCAAATGGGCCTCTCCACCTACCGCAACGAAGCCCTCTTCCTCAACATCCTCGCCGTCATGGCGAAAGTCCTCGAAGCCAAAGATCCAAACACGCGTTTCCACTCCGAAAAAGTCTCGATGCTCGCCACCAACATCGCGCGCGAAATGGGCCTGCCCGAGGACGAAATCAAGCGCGTCAGCATCGCCGGAATTTTGCATGACATCGGCAAGATGGGCATCCCGGAATCGATCCTGCGCAAACCCGGGCCACTCGATCCCGCTGAACGCGAAGTCGTCGAACGCCACCCGCTTCTCGCCGCGCAGATTCTCGAACCCATTGAGAAACTCAAGCAGGCTGTGGACTACATCAAGCACCATCACGAACATTACGACGGCAGTGGCTACCCAGAGCAACTCAGTGGCGACGCCATCCCATTGGGTGCGCGAATCCTACATGTCGCCGAAGCGTTTGATTCGATGGTGACCGTAAAAAATTACGCCGAAACCCTGTTGCCCGAAGAAGCGCTGGCAGAAATTCAGCGTTGCGCCGGCCAACAATTTGATCCGTTTATTGTGGACGTGTTGGACCGTATCTTGCGCCGCTCCGGCCTGCTCGTTCCGCAAGCCAACATGCCCACGAAAAGCTTGCCGCAGTTGCTCGAAGAATTCGCCGTATAAAGTTGAATGCGCCTTCTGTGTGGCATTCCGTGTTCATCGTGACTTAATGAGAGCTCTTTACATGCCCCAGCCGATGATCGAATTGAAAGACATGCGGAAGACGTACGGTTCAAAAGTCGCCGTGGATTGTTTATCGCTCACCGTTCAGGAAGGCGAAATCTTCGCGTTTCTCGGACCCAACGGTGCCGGTAAAACAACGACGATCAAAGTCCTCTCCGGTCTGCTGCGCGCGGATTCAGGGATCGCGAAAGTCGCAGGATTTGACCTCAAAACCGACGGTTTGCGCGCGCGTTCGATCATGAGCTACGTCCCCGACGAGCCGCATCTCTACGACAAACTGACCGCGCGCGAATTCCTGGCAATGACCGGCGAATTATACGGCATGGATAAGAGCGTCATCGCCGACCGCATCACCACCGCGACCGCAACGTTCGAACTCGGCGACTTCCTCGACAACTTAATCGAAGGATTCAGCCACGGCATGAAGCAACGCACCGTGATCGCCGCAGCACTGATGCACGAGCCGCGATTGCTCGTCATCGACGAACCCATGGTCGGCCTCGACCCACGCAGCGCCCGCACCGTGAAAGACGTATTGAAAGCCCTCGCGCGCGAAAAAAATATGGCCGTCTTCATGTCCACGCACACGCTCTCCGTCGCTGAAGAAATCGCTGATCGTGTTGGGATTTTGAACAAGGGAAAACTCGCCGCGCTCGGCACCGTCAAAGAACTGCGCGACATGCAAACCACCCACTCCACAGAGGGCCATCAACGCCTCGAAGATTTGTTCCTCGAATTGACACTACCCGGCGCGTGAAAAAAGAGACGGGCTATAAGCCCGTCCTACTTTCATTCGTAGAACGGGCTTATAGCCCGTTTGTTTCCCCTGCGATCCGCCGCTTAATTCCCGTGCGGCGGATCAATCTGCAAATTGCCCCACGACCCATTATTCGCCACCAGATTCGCCGCCGCCAATGCCAGCGCTTCCTGAGCGCGGACGCGTGGCGTCTCCGGATTCACCGGAATGCGAACGTTCGTTCCATCCGGCTGGACCAACCGCGCTTTGACATTGTCGGTCAATTGAAGCTGCAGGAAGTTCGTCAATTCCGCGTGCAGCCGCTTATCCAGAATCGGGAAGAGCAGCTCGATGCGGCTGTCCAAATTGCGCTGCATCCAATCCGCACTGGCCAGATAGATTTCCGAATTCCCATCGTTGTGGAAATACAACACGCGAGCATGTTCAAGGAAGCGGTCTACGAGTCGGATCGCGCGAATGTTTTCACTCAGCCCCGGGACCCCGGGCTTGATGCAACAGACTGCGCGGATGATCAAGTCAATCTTCACCCCGGCGCGCGACGCTTGGTACAATTCGCCAATCAGCGTCGGGTCCTGAATGTTGTTGATCTTGATGACCATGTGCGCGTACTTCCCAGCTTTCGCCAATTCCACTTCACGGTGGATCAGCGCAATCAGCCGGTTGCGCATGCCGCTGGGCGCGATTTCAACATGGTTAAACATCGGCGGGCGCGCGTAACCGGTGATGATGTTGAAGAGATTCGTGACGTCTTCGCCAATCTTTTCGTTGCACGTGAACAACCCGAAATCGCAATACAAGCGCGCAGTGCGGTCATTGTAATTTCCGGTGCCGAGATGCACGTACCGGCGGATGATGCTGCCTTCGCGCCGCACGACCAGAGCGCTTTTACAATGCGTCTTCAAACCCACGAGACCGTAGATGACATGCGCCCCGGCCGCTGTCAATCGGCGCGACCAGAAAATATTCGCCTCTTCATCGAAGCGCGCTTTAAGTTCCATCAGCACCGCGACCTGTTTGCCGTTCAGCGCCGCATGCTCCAGAATCTGCGCGATCGGGCTGTTCGTGCCGGTGCGGTACAGCGTCATTTTCATCGCCAGCACTTTCGGATCGTCAGCAGCTTGGCGCATGAAATTCACGACCGAATCAAAACTTTCATATGGATGATGAACCAGAATATCGTTCTCGCGAATGTCCGCGAAAACGTGGTCGGTGCCTTTGAATTCTGTACACGGTTGCGGCGTGACCGTCGGGTCCTTCAACTCCGGCATATCGACCGCCGTATACATCTGGAACAGATCGGCGAACGCGATGAAATCCTGCGTCGGATACAAATCGTCTTCATCCAGGTCCATCGCATCCATGAGCACTTCGAGTGCCGACGCCGGAAGCGACGCATGATATTGGAGGCGCAATGCCGCGCCTTTACGGCGACTACGAACGCCTTCTTCAATCGACTTCAACAAGTCGGCCGCGTTGTCTTCGTCAATCAGCACGTCACTGTCGCGGGTGATGCGAATCGCGCTGCATCCCGTCACTTCGTAGCCGACAAACATTTCGTGAATGTGCGAACTGATCACCTCTTCAAGCAGCATGAAATCGTAGCAGCCGTTCGTCGAAGGCAGTTTGATAAACCGCGACACCACCGTGCTGGGAACATGAATGAACGCGGTGTTGCTGTACGGAATACTCGACGCTTTGCCGTCCGGAAGCGGCTTGAGCTGGACGACGAGGCACAGCATTTTGTTCGACAAATACGGAAACGGATGGCTCGGATCCAGCGCCAGCGGCGTCAACAGCGGGTAGAGCGTGTTGCGAAAATAGTTGCGCAAAAAGTCGCGCTGCGCAGGCTCCAGAGACGCCGTCGATTTGATGCGGATTCCGTGCTTGTCGAGTTCCGGAACCAACTCATCCGTGAAACATTTGTGCTGCTGAGCGGTCAGTTCATGGCAACGTTTGGAGATACTTTCCATGACCTGGTGCGTCGTCAATCCGTCAGCCCCCGCGCTTTCAACGCCAGCGGAAATCTGATGCTTCACGCCCGCTACACGGATCATGAAAAACTCGTCGAGATTCGAACTGAAGATGCTCAGGAATTTGATGCGCTCCAAAAGCGGAACCGACGGGTCGCGAGCTTCCTCCAACACGCGCGCATTGAATTCCAACCAACTCAATTCACGGTTGTTGAAATGCGTGCTCATGATGCCTTCTTTTTCAAGGGCCATGATTAATGTGTGGCGCGGTTTTCGATCCTGTCGCGAAGCTGCATTCATGTCAACGTCTCCAAGAAAGTTTCCAGATTATAGGCACCCCGGCCAATAAATCGAACGCTTCACGCGGATTTAATGATGCGCGAAAAATCCCTTGCGAACCTACACTGTTTCAGGCAAGTTATCAGAACGATTCAATTTCAATTCACGAACCGAATCAACCGGAGGAGTTCCGATGAAACGACAGGTCTTGTGTGCAATTCCCGCGCTGGCACTGGCGCTACTGATTGTGGCGGGGTGTGGTGGCGGCGGCGACGCAAAAAAGGAAGCGCTCATCGGAGCAAACCTTGAGATGTCCGGCGAATCCGCCGAATGGGGCGCGGACAGCAAGCGCGGCATCGAAATGGCATTCGACGAAATCAACGCGAAGCCCGAACAAAAAATCAAATTGCGCGCGGTCTTCGAAGATAACAAAAGCGAAGCTGGTGCGTCCAAAAACGCCATGAAGAAACTCGTCACTCAGGACAACGTCATCGCGGTCATCGGAGCAGTCGGATCGGCCCGCACCATCGCCGCGTCAGACGTCGCGATGGAAGAAAAAGTCCCGTTGATGACCCACGCATCTACGAACGTCACGATCACTAAAAAAGGCGAGTTCATTTCGCGCATCTGTTTCGATGACAATTTCCAAGGAGCGGTCATGGCCCGCTTCGCCCGCCGCTCGCTGAAAGCCGCTAACGTAGTGATCGTCGCCGCCAACGGCAACCCCTATTCCGAAGGGTTGTGCGCGAGCTTTAAGAAGGTCTTCACCGAAGACGGCGGCGTTGTTTTAGACGAACTCGCGTATCAAAAAGGCGCGACCGATTTCAAGACGCTGGTCACACAAATCAAGGCCAAGAATCCCGCCATCATCTGGGTGCCTGGTTACCACAATGAAGTCGCCCTCATCATCAAGCAGGCGCGCGAAGGCGGACTGCAAGCGCCCTTCTTGGGAGCCGATGGCTGGGACAATCCGGAACTGTTCACGCTCTGCGGTCCATCGATCAAAGGCAATTTCCTCGCCAACCATTTCGATCCAGGCGATCCGAATCCGAAAGTTCAGGACTTCGTCAAGAAGTTCAAAGAACGCTTCAAGCTCGAACCGACCGCCATGGGCGCGCTGGCGTACGACGCCGCGTATGCCATGGCCGACTCCGTCAACCGCGCGAAAGAACTGACGCCTTTGGCAATGAAGGAGGCGATCAATTCACTCAAAGGCGTCGTCGGCGTCTGCGGCACGATCACGCTGAGTCCCGAACGCGAAGTCGTCAAAGAGGCCGTCGTTCTCGAAACGGATACGACACGATTCAAGTACAAAGAAACGATCAAGCCGTAGACGATGGTGATCTTATAGAGTTGTGCGATACTAAAAAAGAAGGACGGGCTTTTAGCCCGTCCTTTTTTTCATGACGATTTCAAAATGCACGGGCTAAAAGCCCGTGCCACTTTTTTTTAGTAGCGGTAGTGTTCCGGCTTGAACGGCCCAGCTTTGCTCACGCCCAAATACTCGGCTTGTGCGGTGGTCAGCGTCGTCAACTTTGCACCCAACTTTCCGAGATGCAAGTGTGCGACTTTTTCGTCGAGGTGCTTCGGCAGAATGTAGACCTTGTGTTCGTACTTGTTCTGTCCGCGAGTCTGCCACAATTCGATCTGCGCCATGACCTGGTTCGTGAAGCTCGCGCTCATGACGAAGCTCGGGTGTCCCGACGCGCAGCCCAAATTCACCAAGCGGCCTTCGGCGAGGACAATCAACTTCTTGCCATTCGGCCAAATCCACTGATCGACCTGCGGCTTAACTTCGACTTTCGTCAACGTCTTGTCATTGTTCAGGCTCTTCATGTCGATTTCGATGTCGAAGTGCCCGATGTTACAGACGATGGCGTTGTCCTTCATCATGTCCATGTGAGCGCGAGTGATGATGTCGCAGCAACCAGTCGTCGTCACGAAGATGTCGCCCTGAGCGGCGGCTTCATCCATCGTCACAACTTGGTAGCCTTCCATGCAGGCCTGCAACGCATTGATCGGATCGATTTCCGTCACGAGCACACGGGCACCTTGTCCGCGCAATGACTGCGCGCAACCCTTGCCCACGTCGCCGTAACCGGCCACGACCGCAATCTTCCCAGCGATCATCACGCTCGTCGCGCGCTTGATGCCGTCGAGCAGCGATTCGCGGCAGCCGTACAAATTGTCGAACTTCGACTTCGTACATGAATCGTTGACATTGATCGCGGGCATCTTTAACGTGCCCTTCTTGACGCGATCATACAAGCGGTGTACGCCCGTCGTGGTTTCTTCACTCAATCCAACGATGTCCTTCGCCAAGTGCGGATACTTGTCGTGGACCATGTTCGTCAAATCGCCGCCGTCATCAAGGATGATGTTCAGCGCGCTGCCGTCTGGCCAGAAGAGTGACTTTTCGATGCACCAATCAAATTCGGTATCGTTCATGCCTTTCCAAGCGAAGACGGCGCAACCTGCTGCGGCGACTCCGGCGGCGGCGTGGTCCTGCGTCGAGAAAATATTGCAGCTCGACCAGCGCACGGACGCGCCAAGGTCCTGCAACGTTTCGATCAACACAGCCGTTTGAATGGTCATGTGCAAGCAGCCCGCGATACGCGCGCCAGCCAACGGCTTCTTACCTTTGTATTCTTCACGCAACGCCATCAGACCGGGCATTTCAGTCTCGGCGATGGCGATCTCCTTGCGACCCCAATCGGCGAGGCCCATGTCTTTGACTTTATAATCCGGCTCGACTGCGACGGCCATTGTGAGTCCTTTCTGTGTTGCGCCTGCCTAAAGGTCCGGCGATAAATTTCGCGGGCACATTATAAGCAAAAGTGGCGCGATACGCACCATAATTATTACCACAAATTCACTGTTTCAATTGCCGTGCCAGCATTGTTTTGTCGCACGTGTCTCGATTTGTACCGATCAGCTTGTTGAAATCCTGATCCACTATTTATTCTGCCTTCATACTCAGTGCGCGATTGTCAATTCGAAAAAGTCGTTTAAACTCCTTTGAAGACGCTTGCGTCTTGGAACCTCTTCACACTTTTTTTGTCCACGAAAGCGGGAGCAATCATCATGTCAGAACCCAAAACAATCGACGACCGAGCCACCCTGGCGTCCCAGATCGCCGCGCGATTCCTCATCGCCAAAGACCACTCGCACATCATCTCGCACTACCCCAAAGCCGTCGAAAACGCGCTGCTGTTGATTGATGAAGTCGAGAAGCAACTGGCCGCGAAAAAACCGTAATTCTGCAATTTCAAGTGAGCAAGGCACGGAGCAGGGTACTGCTCCGTGGCACCCGCCCTTCTTTATCATTCGCGTCGCTTCGCGTTATTCGATGTTAAAAGCCGTTGCCGTTTTCACGAAAATTCGTGGCAAAAAAAGCCGTTCGCCGTTCCTCTTCGCTGTTTCATTTGGGGTTCGCACCGGTTACAATCCAAACCATGCCGACGACCCCACGCCTCCGCCGCGCCGTCTATGCCGGATCATTTGACCCGGTCACGAACGGGCACATGCACATGATCCGCGAAGGCGCGAAACTCTTCGATGAACTCGTCGTCGCCATCGGTATTAATCCCGACAAGAAGTACACGTTTTCGATCGATCAACGTCTTGATTTCCTGCGCCAGTCCGTCGCCGGAATTGAAAACGTGAAACTCGATTTTTTCGAAAACATGTTCCTCGTCGATTATGCGAATTCAGTTGAAGCCGAATATGTATTGCGCGGCATCCGCAATCCCAACGATTACGAATACGAACGCGGCATGCGCCACATAAACGAAGACATGAACCCCGGCGTCGTGACCGTCTTCCTGATACCCCCGCGCGAAATCAGCGAAGTCTCATCGAGCTTCGTCAAAGGCCTCGTCGGCCCGCGCGGTTGGGAACGCGTCGTCAAAGACTATTTACCCCCCGCTATCTACGACCACTTCCTGACGCATTTTCAAAAGACGCCGTAATCGCGCTACTTGGGAGCCATGATTGTCTGCAACAAGAACCATCCCGGGAAAAAGTTCACGATCGATGTCGCCTCTTTCATTACCGGATTCGTGTTCCCTTTTTCAAACAGACAGAATTCCCCGGCGCTGAAGTTGCTCCCGCCATAATCCGAATATGGCATGAAGACAGGATCTTTGCGCCCGAAGATTCCGCCGGGCTTATATTCAATGCCGTCGGGCAGGAACGACATGTTATTGGTCCAAACGACTTTCACCCCGGCAGCCAGCTCGCGCTGCATCCGCACGGCGATGACTTTTGAGATGAAATCACGCAGCCGGTCGAGTTCGTCGTCGGCGTTCTGCACCGACGTCCCGAAACTGATCGCACTCCCAAATTCAGCTATCGAGATCGGATCGAAGCGGATCTTCAAATGCGTCCCGATGTACGCGCCGTGATAATACTGGCGCGTCGCGCTGCACGTGAACGCCTTCACATGCTCGTACATCAATTGCTTTGTTCCGAACAGGCCACGCTTCACCACGCCGCGTTCGTGGCAGCGGAGTTTGGTGAATGCGAAGAACAGTCCCAAGAGCGCAAATCCCAAGCCGATGGCCGCGCAAATCACGGCTGCGACGAAATCGTTCTTCGACGAATTGTCGAAATAAATGCCCACGCCAATCGCGATCATCACGAGCGCGAAAATGCCCAGGACAATAAACGAACCCTTGTTCGCGCCACGCTGAAACAAGACACGCCCCAGCCCCGTCGGCGGCTTTCCCGACGCGGCGTTTTTGGCGATCATCGCGTTCAAGACGTTGCGCAGAATCCACACGTTGCGCCCGTCGACAGGAAACTCCGCGCAATGCAATTCCTCGTTCTGCCGCCACACGCGCATCTTCCCGTCGCGGTCTTCAATCGCCTTGATGTCCGCAATCGAAATCGATTCCTCGCGCCGCCCTTTGCTGCACGTCAGCTCGCGGTTGCTCAGCTTGAATCCATCGCCTTCGAGCACGAGGTTGTGATCGAGCGCCTGAATGAATCCCGTGCCCAGAAGATCGGCGACGCGCTGGATGAACGCGCCCAGCGGATCGACCTGCGTCAACGTGAACTGGTTCTCAAAAATGATCGGCGTCTTCTTGTCACCGATCCACAATTTGCACAGGCGTGAGGACCCTCTCGGCACGCCGGACTCGAATAGATTCTTCGTGGTGTACGCCATCGCCGTGACCTGCGAATCGCGGAACTCGCGCTCGCCGCTGCGATCCTGAATTAGAAATCCATCGTCGCGAACTTCAATCCACAACCGCTGAAACCGCTTTTTCGCGGCCCAGAATTCGAGCATTAGACAAATCAAAAAGCAAGGCACACCGACGAGCCCAGCGATGACGTTCTTGTCTTTGAATGTGCACCAAAAATAGATCGCGAACCCGGCGGCCGCGCCCAACGCCATGATCGCCCGCCCGACGTGGAACCACATCGTTGTTTCACCGCGCGCCAAATAGCGTTCGTTCATTGTGCAGCTCCGTTATTGGGTTTGCCTCGCCGCCTTTTTATAAGAAACACATCGGGAATTGCAATCCGCAATAAAGAGGCTTAAAAACAACGCGGCGCGGACAAATAGCCCGCGCCGCGTTTCATTCTATCACACTTCACGTTCATTAAAAATCCGGGCTGCTGTGGTTCTGTGAATCGCGGAACGTCGTTCGCACATCCGGTTCAGGACCCTTGCCGATGATCGTCACTTTGCTCTTCACCTGCTCGACCATCAAACCCAAGACTGATTTATAATCGTCGTCAATGATGCCAGCCTTGACGCGATAGGATTGACCTTGAAACGACTGCGACTTACCGTGCAGCGCTTCTTCGCGTGACCATTCATTTTCAGAGATCTTGCCGAAATTGGCGATGGACGGAACCTTGCGCTCAACCGCACAGCCCACATAGTACCATTTCTTGGCGTAATCCTTGGAGTCCATCTTTTCAAGTTCCGGCTGGCCTTCGGCAACTTCCAATACGTCGCCCAAACCCTTGGGCGATTTGCGGAAGGTGCGCACCAGCGGATGGAACGGCTTACCTTCGGACACGACTTCATCCAAGTCTTCGAGCTTCGGTAAATTCTGCCCCTGCTTCCACGAATCGCTCTGCTTTTTAGCCGCATCTTCAGCCAACTTGAGCGACTCGACCTGCTTCAATTCTGCGACGATTTTGTCCTTGGCCTGTTCCAACGTCTTATCAGTTTCATCCGTGAACTTCTTGGCGCGGGCGATGATTCCACCCAATTCCGGCTTCGATTCGTCAAGCCATTTGAAGTACGTGAATTCGTAAATGCGTTTCTTTTGAGTTTCCAGCAAACTCTCCGGCTGGCTGGGGGCCAACTTGGTATTCCTAAATAGCTCCACGCCCAAATTCAAATCCGGGGCATTAATCGCAAACTTGCCCTTTTCGTAGAGTTCTTCGGTCTGTTCTTTCGTTTCCCAGTATGTAAATTTGTTTTTCGCTGCCCATGCCGCGACATCCACCGGCTTGATTTCCTTCGGATCTTTGGCATCCTTCTTGGCCTTTGCTTCAGCCTCCGTCAATTCAATGATAGCTTTTTTGACGTTGTCTTGGACAGTGCGTTTCAATGTCGCAATCTTATCCGTGCGCCACAGGGCTTCGACTTTATCCTTCACCGATTCGAACGGCAAGAAAGCATCCGTCTTCTTCGGATCCTTCGTGTCTTTCCATTGAACAGCTTTGTTATTGTCGTAGGTCGCCTTCAAATCAGCGTCCGACGCTTTGAGATTTTCGAACATCTTGTCGTCTTTGAACGCAACAGCTTCCAACGACATCGTCGCCGGAGTCATATAGATGTCCTTGTAGCTCGACGCTTCTTTTTTGTGGTCATCAAAAAACTTCTTGATCTCGCTGTCCGTCGGCGTCTTCGCGTCCTTGACAAAATCGTCGCTCTTGAACACCTTGTATCGGATGCGGACGTTTTCTTTTTCGCCGCTGTACTTGATGAACATCTGTTGCTCGGACGCTTCGACCGAATCCGACAGCACCTGATGAAACTTCGCGCGCAGTGACAAGTCATGAATCATCTGCTCGAACTGGCTCGCCGGCATATCCATCTGCTGGAGCAGCTTCTCGTACAGGTCGCGGGTCACCGGTTCGTTCTTGGCCTGAGGTGAACGATCAATCGATTCAATCCGTTCTTTAACTGTATTGCGCAGAAGTTCTTTCAATTCTGTTTCGCCAATTTCAAAACCGCGCTGCCGCGCCAGTTCAATTTCAGCAACGAGCAAACCAATGTTGTCCGTCGTCGGATTATTTTCGCGACGGTTGTCACCGGCTTCGTAGCCGCCCACAAACTTGAACAACACGACGCGCTTGTTCAACGCTTCACCCGCACTGAGCGAACCTTCTTTGTTGCCCACGGCGTACGTTACCGACGGGCCACCCGTGCCGCCAATGCCTTTGAACTGGCTGACACCGAAGATGCCGAACAGCGACATGCTCAAAACAATGAGCGGGCAGAGAACGTAGTAAACAATTTGCTTGTGCTCGCGGAACCAATGCAATCTCATCTGAATGTATGCCTTTCGACCGAACCCCATTGAAGCCGCTGTGAACTTCAATTCATGATGCTACGGAGACGCGGACACACCGCCTCAAAATAGAAGCAAAAAGCATAACGGGTTTTGTTTAGGATTCCAGCACAACCTTTACAAAATGTTCAATGCGTGAAACAAATCAGCGGTTATCCTCGCGGATTGCGCGGGGCGTCCGGCGGCCGCGGCGGAGACAACTGGGTGCAAACCCGGCCTTCGTCGAGGAAAGTCCGGCCTCCACAGAACAGGGCCATGGATAACGTCCATCGGGGGAGAGTCGCCGTTTGGATTCGAACCTCAGGGAAAGTGCCACAGAAAATAAACCGCCGATGATCGTGTCGGTAAGGGTGAAACGGCGGGGTAAGAGCCCACCGCTTTGGCGGCGAACGCCAAAGGCAAGGTAAACCCGGCCCGGAGCAAACCCAAATAGGCGGAGAGGCGCTGTTCGCGCCGACGACAGCATATCCGCGGGTAGGGCGCTCGAGCCCGCTGGCAACAGCGGGCCCAGATAAATGGCCGCCCTCGAAAGAGAACAAAAGCCGGCTTACGGATGCCCCGCGCAAAATTTCCGCCCGAGCTATTTCCCGTCGCCCAAGAACACTACTTGCCCGGCAGCCACATGATTTTTACGTCTCGTTCAACCTCTTTGAATTCAGGATCACCTGTAACCAATTCAGCTTTGCGCGATTTGGCCAATGCTGCGGCAAAGCAATCCGCGTAGGACATTTTTTTCGAGGCTTTCAGTCTAGCAGCTTCGCGAACCAATTGAAGATCGTCAGAAACACCAACCAATTCAATGCCCAGCGTCTTCAACTGGGCTGTTGCGATTTCAGCTGCGTGAATCCCGTCGGTACGGGCAATTGAATAGAAAATCTCGCCCCAGTTCAAGACACACAGGAGGAGCACCAGTTTGCCTTCACTGGATTTTACAAATAATTTCTCGACCTCTGTTGCGGCTGGTTCGTCGCGTAGAAATGCCATGATGGCCCAACTGTCCAGCACTTTGGTGATCACGTTAGAGGTCCCGTTCCTGTTTGCGAATTTCCATCATCACATCCATCGCCTTGCTGCCCTTCAATGACCCACGAATACTGCGGATATGCTTTGCAGTAATGGGTTTGATAAGAATGCCTTCTGGCGTCGCTTCAACATGCGCCCGTGTGCCGCCTTGAATTTCAAATTCTTTACGGAGGCGGCTCGGGATGACGACCTGACCTTTAACTGAGAAGCAGACTGTGTCTGTTGACATGAGCGTTTTCATACCGCTAGACTACATCTTCTTTACGGTAAGTCAATCTAATATTAGTAAGACATTTGTGATTAAGCTTACTTATTTCATCCTTTCATTCTTCACCCGTTTCGCCCCCTCAATCACCCGCTCCCATTGCATCGCCGGACCAGGGTCTACTTTGTTCGTGTCGAGATGATAATGTCCCAGGATTCCCTGATACTTCGCGAGCATCTCCGGTTCCAGTTTTTTCGGAATCAACTCGCCTTTCTCATTCTTCGGAGAATCACACGTCAATTTCGGAAACACCGCGCACAGCGTCGCCGTCAAGTGGATCAGTGCGTCGTATTGTTGAGTCGTCAGATCGTATTGATGCAGCCGTTTATCGTGAACCGTGCCTTCGACGAGTTCGTTGCGGATCGGGTGGCCGACGAAATTCGGTGTGCGTATTCCGTGGTCGCCTTTGCCGGGAATCGTCAGAGTCATGGTTCCGTCCGCATTCTTCTTATACCACTTATCAAGTGTCGCTAATTCTTTCTCCGAGTACGCGCCGATATTCGCGATCTCGACGCCGACCGAGCGCGTGTTCGATGTCGTCGCATGCCACGCGCGTTCTTTCAAATCCAGCGTTTGATAAATCGTACCGTCTACATCGAGCATGAAATGCACACTCAAACAGCGCATATCATGGAGCACTTTGAAACACGTCTGACTGCAACCTGCCACGTCGTAATGCAGCACAAATTGATCGACTTTCTGCTGCAACAGCGGCAGATCCCATCCGCCGCCGCGCACGCGTTCGATCTCTTCCGGCGTGAGAATATCTTTGCGCAGGCCGTAACGATTCGGCGTTTTTAACGTCGCGTTCAACGCGCGAGCCTGATCCCAATCGGATTTTCCAAACGGAGTAAATCGCGACTCAACGCGATACGCGTCGTAACCACCCGGGTCCATCCACAAGACGACCGGCGTGCCCGTGTGAAATAATTGACCGCAGACGACAATCTCGTCGCCCTTTCGCGCGATCTGTTGACCAGGCGCGTCGCCGTTTCGTTCGGGCGGAGTCGGAGAGATGCGCAGCAGCGCGACAAAAATAAAGACGAGAAGCATCGGAATACAAACTTCGAAGACGTAACGGCGGGGGGCGGTTGGGGTCACGCGAGGAGGTGTCCTTTAGAAATTGATTGAGCGCTGAAGCGTTGAGGCTACTCCAAATCCCAGCCAATATCGAGGACCAACTTCGGGCGCAGGCTGATGTCTTTGTTGCGGTCCAAATCCGATTCGGGATAGAACCGGACGTGGTATTCGGGCTCGCCATTGACGACCTTGATCAGCAGTCCGTTGTTCTGAACTTTCCCGGCGATCACGTCCTGGACATATTTCGTGATGTCCCAGGAAACCCATTTATTAGTCTTGCCGTCGATCAGCACTTTCGCATCCTCACGCGGCTCGATATCCGCCTCGCCTGACGCGCCAGGGATCGTCCAATCGTGGTCCTTCTGGCCGTCATAACTGATCCATGATCCCGAGTCCGGAACCCACGGGCGTTTGACGCGGAAAACGCCGATTGATGCGCCGTCGAATTTAGGCGAATCGATTTGATAAAATTGAAGAGTCGCGCGACGGACACGACCATTGCCGACAGCCACATCCAACCCGTCGAATTTAAGCAGAACGCGTTTCAATCCGCCGTCTGCTCCCAGCCTCAATCCGTATCCGATGCCGACATCCGTGCGGCGAAGCGCATCGCGATAATCAGAGATCTGATCGGTGTTGAATCCTCGATACGTCGGATCGGGTAGTTTGCCGTTTTGGAGCACGACGGTGGCGAGCGCTTTTTTCGCGGATGATGCTTCGGCTTTCGACAGCAACTCCCGGTTCTCATCGCTGAGCGCGCCGGCTTCGTTCAATTCCGCGACGACTGCTTTCGCTTCAGTCAACGCGGCTTTGATCTCGTCGCCGTTGTCGGCCTTCACGGCCTTTTCCAGCGCCTTCAGTTTTACTTCAGCGGCCGTGATCTTCAGCATAAGCTTTTCAATCTTGAAGCGTTCGGACCAATTCAGCGGCATCGGCTCGCGCGCTTTTTCGTACGCGGCCGTGATGATCGATTCGGCGTCGGCGGGCGTTTCGTACGCTTCCATCGCGGCGAGTGCGAGCTGGATCGACGGCTTGTTTTTCAAGCCACTGTCCATGATGGACTTGACGCCTTCTGAATTAAGGTCCGAAATCTTGACACCAATCTCCGCACCTTTTCCCGGGACGACGCGCAGCAGATGGCCATTTGCGCCGATTAACATTCCGGACGCCTGCCCGCCTTTGCGCAAATGAAAACTCACCGCGCGCCGCATGCCCTTCACGTCTTTGAGTGCTTCTTCATAGACATTTTGAATCGCCTTAATGTCCTCAGCGCAGCGCCGCAGCACTTTTTCCGGATCGGAGACGCCACCTTTAAGAATCGCTTCGAACGGCGGCTGCTCAATCAAATCCGACGCGCCGGTGAAATCACCGTCCGAAACCGCTCCCCCAAAGCGCTTGAAAAATCGCACCCATTCCTCGCGCGCGGTGCGTTCAAGCGAGCGCTTGTTTTGCAAATCCTTATCGTTGCTTTCAAGATGGCGCTGCTGAATTGCTTTCGCGTCGTCACGCACGGCCGGGTCCACATGGGCGAGCGCTTGAGTCAACCGGGCTTCCGCGCCTTGCGCCTTTTTTCGCAACTCCGCTTCCAATCCACCAAGCGCCGCTTCGTGCTCTTTGACTCGCTCCCTGCCGTACTCGGCGATCAAATCACGCAATCGATTTTCAGCGCTTTGCCCGCTTCCCGCCGGGTCTTTCGGAAGCGATTTCAATGTCGCTTGTAACAATTCAAGCGCACCAGCAAAGTCCTTCTTGTCTGCAAGTGCTTGTGCTGGCGTGAGCGCGTCACTGATGGATTTCAGCGCGGCGCGATCATGCAACGTGTTCACTTGCGACAACTCGCGTATTGCCGCAGCTCGCACCGCTTCGTTCGTGGAATACGTATACGTGCGAATAACGTTGGATGTCTTCTTCAAATTCAGCGATGGGTCTTCCAAAACAAGCTTGTGCAGCAATTCAATTTCAGCGATGGCGAAATCCGCATCCGTCACGTCGCGCGCCGGAGCGCTCGATTTGGATTCGACAGGTGTTTCAACGACCGGTTCGACCGGCTTTGGCGGGGCGACTTCATTCTGTGGTGCGATCACGATGCTGGCATGTCGGGCGGATTGAACTTGCAGCGAAACGAGCCACGCCAAACAGAGTGTCGACACGATGAAACAAATCAACGCTCGAGGATAAAACGGCTTCGCCAGCGCGACAGGCACGTCTGAGGCGGCGGAAGACTGAGGAGTGGGCGCGGCGTTATCCATATGTAGTGAGACGAGGTGAGCGTTGGTTTTGCGCGAAAAAAATCGAGGGTTTTGACGCAGCTCGATTGAATCTTTATACATCTATCAACAGCCCGTTATCCACCACATGTTGGTGGTGTCAAGCAACAGCAGGTATCGTTATCACCCTTTAATTGCCGATGGGGTGATTTGCACTATACTTGCGGCGCATGAGCCTCCACATCGATTCTCTCCGCGTTTCGTATGGCAACGCCCGCGCGCTTGATGGCGTCAGCATCACACTTGAACCCGGTGAAATGTTCTTTTTACTTGGGCCGTCCGGATGCGGAAAATCGACGCTGTTGCGTGCGGTCGCTGGATTCATTGATGACTTTGACGGCGACATCCGCATCGGTGGAAAGTCGCTGAAAGGCGTCCCGCCACACCAGCGTGATTTCGGGATGGTGTTTCAAAACTACGCTCTGTTTCCGCACATGACGGTGGAAGGCAACGTCGCGTTCGGATTGGAAGCGCGGCACGTCCCAACACCGGAGCGAAGTGCTCGCGTCACTGAAGCGCTGGCGATGGTGGGATTGAGCGGTTTCGAAAAACGGCGTCCCGGCGAATTGTCGGGTGGTCAACAACAGCGTGTCGCGTTGGCCCGAGCGCTGGTGATCAAGCCGCGTGTGCTGCTGCTTGATGAACCGCTCTCGAACCTTGACGCGAAATTGCGCTGGGAGATGCGTGAGGAGATTCGGCGCATTCACCGCGCGACGGGGATCACGACGTTGTACGTGACGCACGATCAAGGCGAGGCGCTGTCGCTGGCCGGACGAATGGCGGTGTTGAACAAAGGCAAGATCGACGCGCTGGGCCCGCCGCGCGCGATGTACCGCAATCCACCGACGCGTTTCAGCGCTGAATTTCTCGGCGATATTAATACGCTTGAAGGCGTACTTTCCGCTGACCGCCGAAGTGTCGCAACATGTGCCGGGACGGTGAAACTCAATGCGGAGGCGAATGTCGAACAGGCTAAACCTGGCGCGACAGTGACAGTGTTTTGCCGCCCGGAAAGTGTGTTGCTCAGTGCCGCTGACGATTCGCAGGTGCCCGGAGGTTTCGACGCGTTGACTGTTTGCACACGCGTTCGGAGCAGTGCGTTTTTGGGTGGGAGCACGCTTTACGACATTGAGATTGACGGGCAGCCGATGTGGCGCGTCCGGCGGTATGAATCGGGCGGACAGTATTTTGCGGACGGGGCGGACGTGCGAGTGGCAGTGGCGGATGATGGGTGGGCGATGATTGCGTGATGATTTTCAGAGCTGTTCACGCACCCGAATCACAACGCGGCGATTGAGCACGAAACGGACGAAAGAACGGCCTGGAGCAGCATCGTGACGACTACAAAACGCCGCACGTGGTTTCGATTCTCGTTGCGGACGCTGCTGATTTTATCGTTTCTGATCGGCTCGGTGTTCCTGCTCTGGCCCAAGAGTCCGGCGTGGCGGTTGGATATGGTGTTGGAGACGACGGATGCGAAAGGAACCGGGAAATCGTATGTGATGGGCGGTCAGGAATTGATCGAACGCGATGGCAAACGGTTCTCGATTTTCAAGAACGATCTGCCGTATTTTGAATTCGACTTTTTGACGATCCGCGATCCGAAGACGTATGTGAATCCGGACGGAACGATCAACGAAACGGGCCCCAGCCCAATTGTAAAAACGCTCTCACCGGATTTGACGAAGATGCTCGTCGCGGATGAGTATCACGCGCGATTGTATGATTTGAGTGCGCGAAAGTTGCTTCATGAGTGGACGCTATTCGACGCGACGCAAAAGTACGGCCTGTATTTTCCGAATCCAATTGTGCACTTTTCTGACGACGGAACGCGCATTGCCGTCATTCGAGAAACGTTCGATGAACTGGTACTTTTGAACGCTGAAACAGGCGGAATTACGTCGCGCTTTCCAGCGGCGAGGGCGCGGCGGTGTGACTTTACGCCGGATGGAAAACGGATGTGTTTGGAACGCACCGGCGGACTTGACGTTCGGGAATTGGATGGGAAGTTGGTGTTCTCAGAGAGCTATGAAGTCAATCGCTATTGGACACAGAAGAGCGTTCAGTTTTTGGATATGGATGTGTCTGGGAAGACGACCCATTGCATGGCATTTTGCGGGACGAATAAGATTGAATTCGCGGATGTGGCAACGGGCACGAGTGTAAAAGAAATTCCAATTCTGCCGGGCGAAAAGTTCGAGGGCTTCTCAGCTCACAATACCCATTTTTATACATCGCTCGCCTGTGGAGATCTTCGCGGGAATACTCATTATGCAGTACGTGACACGCGAACTGGTGATGATGTGTTTAGGTGTGCTGCCAATGGGAAATTTGAAAGCCCAAGTTGGGATTCTTTTGACTCGTCCTTAATTTCAACGTGTGGCGACTATTGTATTGTTACACATACTACAGGCAGCGTTCGTCTTTGGAGGCTTTCGTCCAATCAGTTTATTGGGAAATGGAATCCGAATGCAATGACGTCCCGATCACCGTTAATAGAAGAACCGCACGTCATCATCATAACATGCATGAGACCCTCACGTGCTTCGCTTCATACGATTGCGCGATCAGGATCAACATCCTCAAATCAAATATTTGCTACTACGGTTGACGCCATTTTCACTGAAGGCCCTCATCGATCCGCGACGCAAAAACATGGCGAAATCCAGCGCGATTTTATCCTTCGCCGCAATCACCCGGAAGAATGGTGGGGCTTGGCGTGGACGCTGGAATTTGCGTTCGCGACGGTGCTCATGATGCTGTTGATCTGGAGCCTTGTTCGTGATTGGCGGGAGTTGGGGCGTAGGGTATTGCCGGTTGAACGAGTCGAACCTGCATGAGCGCCGCGCGATATTGGCGCGCTGGATTTCTTGGGAGGAGTGTTCATGCGTACGCTGCTTTTAATGCTTGTCGTGATCGTGCTTGTTTCCAATCCTGGCATCGCAGCGGATGTGGTGCTGGCGAAGCAGATGGTCGGTTCGGGATTCAATCTGCCTGTGTTTGCGTGTGCTCCGCCGGGGGATACGACTAGGTTATTTGTGATCGAGCAGCACACTGGCAAAATCCAGATCATTCATTTTGCGGACAATTCCGTGACGACGTTTTTGAAACTGAGCGCGGCGACGACTGGGCGCAATGTGTCCCAGGGCGATGAGCAGGGATTGCTCGGCATGGCGTTCCATCCGCAGTATGCGTCGAACGGTTTCTTCTATGTGAATTACACAACAGCGGGCGGCGGTTCGGCGGGGCAGACGGTTATTGAGCGCTACACGGCGGCGACGCCTGACACAGCGGACCCAGCAAGCCACGTTGAGATTCTGACGATTGCTCAGCCTGAAACGAATCACAACGGCGGGTGGATCGGGTTTGGTTCGGACAGTTTCCTGTATATCGCCACCGGCGACGGCGGCGGGGCGAATGACCAGCACGGGAGCATCGGCAACGGGCAGGACCGGACGAGTTTGCTCGCAAAAATTCTACGCATCGATGTGGATTCCGCGTCGCCCTACGCGATTCCGACGGGCAATCCGTTCAAGGGCGATCCGAACAATCGCGGCGAGATTTGGGCGTTCGGCGTGCGCAATCCGTTCCGGTGTTCGTTTGATCGGAGCAATGGAAATTTGTGGGCGGGAGATGTGGGGCAAGGCGCGCGTGAAGAGATCGATTTTATTCCAGCAGGTACGGGCGGTTTGAATTTTGGTTGGCGCGCACGCGAAGGATTTATCGCCACGCCGGGCATCAATCAAACGCCCGTCACACCGGTCACCGATCCGGTCTACGATTATCCGCACACGAAAAATAATGTGTCTGTGATCGGTGGCTATGTCTATCGCGGCACGGCCATCCCTGAGTTTCAAGGCAACTACATTTTCGGCGACTTCGCCAGCGCCCGAGTCTGGAGCTTTCCGGCGACGGGACTGACTGTTTCTAAACCGACGGACCACTCGGCGAATTTCTCGAAAGGCGGCGCGATCGGTGCGATTTCATCGTTTGCTGAGGACGCGGCGGGTGAAGTGTACATTGTGGATTACGGCAACGGCAGCGTCTTTAAAATTGTCGCGAACTCCACGCCAGTCGAAGTGGCTTATACCGATCTCAATTAGAAACCGCCGACTCAATCCACGGGAAGCAACATAAGGAATGAAGGCGTTGGGCGTCGGATTCCAATTGCATCCAGGTTTCGGCA
>Ga0194042_1000028_pt1 | contig 41065 bp, 26 predicted proteins | sample JunL4412m_MetaG_FD_148974 | JGI IMG/M metagenome (GOLD analysis project Ga0194042, IMG submission 148974) | Anoxic zone freshwater microbial communities from boreal shield lake in IISD Experimental Lakes Area, Ontario, Canada - Jun2016-L442-12m | ecosystem: Environmental > Aquatic > Freshwater >...
GTTTTTTAGGAATTTGAACGTGGTAAACGTGTTGACAATAAGATCGGCCAGCAGGCGAATGAGTAAAAAGTCTATCTGTGACATGAGAAGGCCGATGGAGAAGATGCTCATGAGGCAGCAGTAGGTGCTCCATAGCTGTAGGATGACGTAGCATGTTGTTTTGGAGTAAGGGAGGTATCGTGTTTTGTGGTCCTGTATTGTGTTTATGAAGAATGGACTCAGCGCGTCCGAGAAGAAGTCGTTCATGCATGTGCTTAGGAAGCTGGCCGTGGCAACCATCCACCATTCGTGCCAGGAGTCGATTGTCAGTGTCATGATCTTGGTTGTTGGGGATGGGCCGAACCGCATGAAGTCGGTCGTGAACAAGCCTATTGATTTGAATGCAAACAGTACAATGACAAGCCAAGCTATAAGTACAGTGATGGAGATGCGCTTGTCGTCGAATATCGTGTCTAAGAATGTGGTGGCCATGGGGATGGTATGTGCGTCTGAATGCGTATTATATGGTGTGTCTAGGAGGAAATGAAAAAAGGGTTCATTTTGAATCGGGCGTTAATGGCTGTACAGCAATTTTTTTAATCAGCCAGCTCGCTGCACATCTCGGGTGTGGCGTATTCAAAGAAGCCATCCATGGTGCTGTGGATCTTGGCTTCCATCGCGCGCTGGATGCCCTCCCACTCCCTATCGGCAGCGACGGTCTCCCATTCGTCATCGGGTTTGCTGGCGCATTGCAGGGTGAAGCGCGACTCTCTCCAACGCACATGGCCGTCGGTAAACCTCATGGGCGTGTTTGCCAGGAACCTATTTTTCCCCATACCGACCACAGCCAACCTTATGGTGAGGGGCGCGCCAGCGGTGAGACAGCCATCCGCGGTGTGGTGTGGGGTCACATGCATGGCAATCGTCGCGGTTGGTGTGCGGTGCGCAATGTCAATATCCATTACGGTTGCGGTTATGGCGATGCTGGCCTGCCGTCCATAGTATATCACCGAGTGTACGGTTTTGAAAATGTGCAGCGGGAATAGTGATCGGTTGTACCTGTCGAAAATGTCACTGATGACAAATGGAAGGCTCTGACGGACTCCGTCGCGGATAGTGTTTGCGATTGTGGCCATGTTGGTCTGGATGGCGTTTTTTTCCTTCTGTAAGCTTTCCCGGAGCAGTGCGTGCATGTCTTTGCATGTGTTTGATAGCATGCTGATATCGTATGCATTGGGTAGGATACACGCCATCACATGGAAGCATTTCTGGTGGAGCGTGTTGAGCGGTAGCTGATTGGCGGCGGTGTTACCAGTGTCGCGCGCCTCTTCCTTCGGTGTGCCACTGTCATTGAAAGGGGGTGGGCGTTTGGAGGAAGACTCCCTGTGATAATATCTCAATGAGATCAGAATCATTGCCATCACAACCGCGCTGCTTGGCAGAAGCAGTATCCATATGCCAGGCAGCATTGCACAGGCGAGGTCGGCAGCACTGCGTTGACATTTCCTTTATATATACGTTGATAGCGCATTCTGAATTAAAAAAGATCCAACTTTAGTCTTGCGCTTAAAGTGTCCCCCCTCCATCCAACCATCCATATGCGCAGCGGGTGTCATCATTCTGCGTGGGGTCTGTTGTTCCACAACCCGTTCTTCTGGTCGTGTGTGGGTAAGGATGGGCTTAAGCTACGAGAGGTATGCCGTGAATTCAAGGATGAGATTCCAGAGCACGCGTCCATTCTCGCCATCTTCAATGCGAAACGGTGCCGCAAGGTCGCGCTGTTTCGTCTGCTTCCGTTGAGCGTGAATGACGTCGTCAGGATGCGCTCTCCTGCGGTCTTTCTCGATGCGTTTGATATCGCGATTCGGAAAACCGGCGGCTTTGAAAACTGCATGGCAATCATGCGCGACCGCGGGTGGCGGTGTTGGTGCGAGTTGGGCCTGAAAAGACGCGCGGTGAAAGACAGGGTTGACGGGTTGATTCGGGACTCTGGGTTTGATGGCGTGGTTGACGTGCACAATGCAGTGTACCAATCGGCGATTACCACGCGCAGGCGCATAGATCGCGTCGCTGTGTGGAGGCATGCGTGTTCGTTTGAGGGCTTGATGCCATGGGAGCAGTACAATCCATTCGAATCGGTGGATGGTGTACGCCGATCGCGGAATCTGCATGCGGCAGTTGAGTTTCAGAAGCTGCTTCACGCTCTCCGGGATGCTGTTGGCTTCTGGTACAAGGGGATTCACGGTGACGTGTTCAGAGTGGAGACGTTCATTCGCAGCGTGAGGGAAAGCACCTCTTATCCGTTTGGTAGTGTGGTGCAGTATCAGATGATCTCCAATGGCGTTTTGATTTTGGGATTGATCACGTTTTATGTCTGGGTGTCTCCCGTTGTGCTGGTGTCTGGTCAGGTGCTGCTGTGAGTGTGTGAGGCTTCCTTAAACGTTTTTTGGATGAAATATATACATTGGGTGTCTCTGCTGCGTGCTATTCCATGATTCCTTCGTTCATATTCAACGACAAGCGATTCACAGCGCTGGTTCTCATGGTGTGGCTGGTATTGATTGTGGTGATTTTCTCCTCTCTGGGGGTGCTGCATAGTAATTTCTTTCGCTTTGGGCCTAGCTCCAGTCTGCATTTCATGACGATCGCTATTGATACCAAAGAGGAGTGGACCATGCTTGCAGTGTATTGCTTCGTTGATACTCTGGTGAAGACATTCGGGCACGATTCAATCGTGCCTTGGTTGACACATACACTGTCTGATCCGAAATGCAGGACGCTGCCGTACAGACGATCTGTTTGTTTGGCTGTGATGGAGGTGTACTTTGCGTATGTGCACGTCTCTGGTATTTTCAAGTTTTTCCTCTCGCTGACTCAGTTCGATTTTGTCATGATAAATATGCTCGCGGATATGTCTATGAAGATTTACAGTTACAGCTCGTATATGGAGACCAAAGTATACGTACCTCCTGCTCCTATGTCAGACCCTGATTCGCAGGCGCTTATGATGTTGCCTACTGCAGAGGATGGTTTGAGCGAGCAGGGGCGCGATTGTGTGGAGGCTGGGGGCTGCAGGGCGGGTCAGATTCGTGAGATTGAGGGGATAAGGTAAATTTATTGATTTCATTCTATTAAACTATAAATACAGCGTCCGAGTGCGTAGCAGCAAACTTCCAAGCATGCAGAGGTTCAGCTATTCCAACGCACACTCTCTCGAAGCTGTTGGGCGTGTGAACTCGGGTGGGACAAAGCCAACGCTTGCTCTCTCCATCGGAACCGAAGGTGTCCTGCGCTGTGTCGGCTCTAATGGGTTCAGCATCTCCATTCAGGTTGCAGAGCTCCTGAACCGCTACCCCAACCGCAGCAATGTGGCCATACACCCGTCGCTTGTCGTGTGCACCCTGGACGATGGAAGCACTATCGAGTGCATGGGGAGGATTTCCCCGAGGGATGGTCGGCTTCGTCTTGATGCCGTGGACCAGGACAACTTTTACTGGTTTTGGTTCGAGGTGCGCCCTCGCGCTGGGCGTTAGGGGTTCGATGTTGCTTACAGGGCATTCAATCCTCATGGGCTTGATACAATGCAACATAGTTGTAATGAAATTCGCCTGTCTATTGTGTTAACAGACTTGAGAGTGTGTATTCGATACGCTGCATGGTATTTGTTGGATGAAATTGACTGCCAAAATCGTTTCTGATCCATTCTGTGATGATTCTATTTGTTGACGAAATAACATGTGCACATAGTCTGTCATTGAGATCCTCTGTCAGTCTGTCATCGATTACGTTTTGTCGGTATGCGCTACGGTTTGACAGCGCATATCTCAAGGAAGGTTCAAATCTCATATCTCTAATTACATTCTCAGCGAACTCATCATAGACTGTACGTACGTATATGTGATCTGGGTGCTCTGCAGTATTTGATTCTGTGAAATACTCCTTCAGATAATTTTCGAACTGTTCAATTTTTTCGAATTCTCGATCGTTTGAGCGAGTACCATCATAGGTTAGTGTGAAAACATGTGCGTTCGTTGAGATTGATGCGTTTTGGTAGTATGCGTACACAATCAGGGCGCCTTTGTTTGGATTGCTCGTGTCGCCTCCTCTCAAATGTTCTTTTATGACAGATATGTTGATTGGTATGTACATATAGCCAATGGTTGGATCATATATAATTCTAGTTTGGAAGTCTGTGCTTTTGAAAAAGTTTTTTACTTTCTTCTCCATGAGTTCGTAAGTGCATTCAGCCATGGTGATATGTAACTAAACAGTTCGTGTATATAGTGTCAGGACCATATCACATGCATTCAACCATCCGAGTGCACATACAGCACAAACGTGAACAGGATGTTCACAACAAACTGCCCAGCCGCCAATCCAAGGGCGCCAGCCGTTGGGATCAACCACAGCGCCAGCAGAATCAGCAGGATGAAGGGCATGGATCTCACAAGAGTGATCGCAAAACAGATCCGTTGTGCAGAGCGCATGGACTCGGTTTGCACGGTGCATTTTCGGAGAATCGCTATACGGAACGGGTCACTCGATGGGAAGGTCAGCGCCTGGCTGACGCTCCATCCCTCATCCACCTCACACATGATCCATGCTAGATGGTCTTGCCAGGCCCCAAATCCCACAGTCATGTCTGAAACGCACGAGCGCATGCATGCTGCCGACCGACAGCCATGGAAATCGACGATCTCCTCTGGCCAGTCCAGTTCGACGGGTAGGAGGTAGGTGATTATGTCAAACATGTCACGCAGGAGGCAAGTGGGTATGAGAGGGGAGCATGTCAGGGAGTAGCCGTATGTGATGTACATGAAAAGAGGGATGAATGCAACCACCAACAGCGCGTCAATGTATGGGATCTCCAGCACTTTGCCCAGTATGCCCAGCAGGAGGACTATTGTCAAGGACTGGATCACGCTCCAGAACAACGAATGGCGCCCCTCGCATGTCTGAATCCGGGTAAAATTGCACTGTATGAGCCCTTTGATCGTCTGCATGTACGGTGCATCAATCATGATGCTGCTTATCTTATCCTTGTCCAACAGCTGTTCTGTCAAGTTTGACAGCACCTGCTCGGCGGCTTCGGTCAATTGTTTGATTGTGAGCGACCCCAGATCCAGATTTTTAGGGAATGAGGGCAGTGTGATTGATATGTTCTTGTTTATCGGCAGCATGGGCCATGCAACAGGCAATGGGCTCGGCACCGGATCCTGGTAGAATCGGATTGTCGAGTCCAAACCGTTGCGTATCACATTGAGCGCTGTCGACACCATGGCACACGACTTCTCACCTTTCCAGTAGACGTAATTCGGTGGCCAGCTGTAAGGACCCTGACTCCATTCGTACACGGTTTGCGAACTGGTGGCTGGTTTAATCACATTGCTTGCGGCTCTTCTGCTGGGGATGCCAATGGCTTCTTCGTCTGATAAAAGCCGTCGCAGTGTGTGTGGTCGCTGCGCGGGTACGGTACTATTGTCCATCTCGGATGCGTTGGACACTGCCATCGCAGGCGCATGGCTCTCTATGAATTGCGGCGCTTGGGTTGGATTGTCGGTGTAGTTATTCAAGAACCGCTTTGCGTCGTCCAGAAGCGATTGATTGACCCACACATTCGGCGGCAGCACAGCAGTCCAGTAGGTGAATACTATGTATGCTGGCTGGAGCGCTTCCGAGTGAAGCAGAATCCGATGGATGACGCTGGGGAGTTTGGCCAGGATCTCAATCAGGGCGCCCCGGTCCAGCATAGTGCTGATCATATCGTGCCACGACACCAGGAAAAACGGATTCACGCCCGTCATGTTAGCCTCCATCGTAAGATGCATTCCAATGTCATACCATCGCCAACACTCTCCGCGGGCGTACTTGTCCAGTATGCTCATCTGCGATGTGTTGGCCAGGATCAGTGATCTGCATGGCTCGCCGCGGCCTTCCCATGTGGAGGCGTTGGGATCTAGATGCACCAATCCCTCGCCTACCATCTCCTCCCACAGCAATCGCCGTCTCCTGCCGCCCGTATGCAGCAGTGCGAGCCCTACGACCAGGGGTACGGCCGTAGTGGCCGACGTGAACACCTGCATGCAGAACGACTGCGCCTGATTGAGCAGCATGCATGGTACGTTGGTTAGGGAGCGGTAGTTCTGCGTGTATGCGTTTGTGGCACCGAGGCTCCCGCTGCCTGATACCGCTGCCAAACACAGCTGTGCAGCGTTGGGGCTCACGGCCTGACCTGGTTCGGAGCACGCCTGGTTCGGCACTGGTCTCAGCAGACAGGAGCACTTTCCCACGCCGGAGCCGTCTGTGATCAGGCACATTGGATTTTGGCATTGCGCGCATGGAACGCTTCCATAGCTCGGCTGTAAGTACGAATCCACATATCTGCAGCCCATGTCCCCCCCTTCCATTGCGCATTCGCCGTGTGACGAGCAGGCGGTCACATCAGACGGAAACACGCTGCATGTGCATAGTTTAGTGAGCGTATCACAGCCGAACCGGATCATGGATGATGTGGATGGGGAAGGGCAGGCGCCGCAGATAACCTTGCCAAAGTCGCTTGTCATGCACGTGTCTGCTGCAGTGCACGCGAGCGAGCTGACGCCTGGTTCCACGCCAGCCCAGCATCGGGTGGGGAGCGGCAGGATGGTGACGCGTTTGTCGGAGCTGTTGAAATTGAGATTGCACGACCACATCTTCTGCTGAGTGCACGGGATGTTGTTTTCAACCGCGGTCACGGCATTGGCGATATCGCCGTGGAGGTAATTCAGGGCGCCGAATGATATGCCGTTGAGAACGTCGACGAATGGATTCGCTATGTTATTCAAGAACCACACGGTTGATTTCTGGACCCAGCACATGACCACGTACAGCACCTCAGAGAACAGCCATCCGAGAAAGTTGCAGATTGCGGTGATCATGCTGATGAGCCATTCGCCCATAGGACCTTCGAATATCACTTTGTATATGAGGTCGCCTATCTGTTCGAAAAGCAGTTTAAACTTGTTCTGCATAAGTTTGAGCAGCGCGTTGAGCTCTGCATTTATGGCGTCTTCCTGGGCCCCTTTGCCCGCCCCCATGAGCTTGAACACTGTGAGCATGAGCTGTGTCATGTAGTAGACCAGCTCAACCAACGCCCCTATAATCACTCTGATTATCTGGATGCAATCCGCCAGCACATTGAGCTGAACCGCTGCACATTTTTCCAGATTGGGCGCATTGTTCAGGATAGCCTGCGCCGTGTCCTGATCCGGGACGCATGCGCCCGCGACAGTGGAATTGTAGAAGCGCTGCACGGTGCTGCGCACAAACTCCCCGTTGTCCACCGCGTATGTTGATGGCTGATAGAAGAAGAGGCGCTGGCGGCACTGGCCAGAGAACAGGCAGTTTGCCTCGAAGATCTGGTAGCGAGCATCCTGGACTGTGCGGCAGAATCGGTCCATGCCCTCGTCCAGATCGCACACATTGACATCCTGGGCCAGGCTGCTCGCCAGGGGTGAGTTTGTGAGCGTGTCTAGGCATATGCGCTGACGGTCGCCTGTGACCCAGTCCTGACGTGATATTTTCCCGTCGCATGTCTGTACGCCGTCTTTCTGTGTGCATGCCACCCACGGCTCGTCCCAGAGGGATTTGTTTTCGCCATTGCCTGTGGGCACTGAGTTGAAGGCATTTTTCGAATACACACCCGCCCAGAAGCTCTCCAAATTCCAAGTCGATGCTGGTTTGCATACGGTTGCATTGCCGCACAGACGCCTGCGCAGGTCGTTTGCAAGGAGACGGGATGCTTCCAGCCGCTTGAGTTGGCCATAGCTGACCTCGGGCGGGGTGGCCGTGGTGCGGTTGATCATGTACGCTGGGGGAGGGCTGCAATCGCTTAGGCGTGGTCGCGTCGGTGAGCTGAGCAGCTCTGGGATGGTTTTGGCCTTCAGACGCAACACCTTTTTGGGCTGCAGGAATGTGGGGCATGTGAAGGAATCTTCCGACGGCGGTGTTGTTGTCGATGGGATCAGATAGCAACCTTCGAGCGGTCCCGCTGTCACCGCCGGCCATCCCATGTGGCACACCCCGCCTTTGTCCAGTGTTGTCTTGGATGAGCGTGTGATGGTTTCCAGGTTTTTGTATCTGTATTTGAACACAGGCAACCTATCCAGCACCCCACACTCCACCAGCGTCGTCCATCGTGGCAGAAACGTTGCCCCGTCACGGAGAGCGCCGCCTGTGTATGGCCAGTCGAGCTGTTCTTTGCATGGTGCGTTTGTGCCTGACGGTGTGGTGGATGAATCTGTCCATTCACCTCTGAGTGCGCCCTCGTCGCTCTGGCACGTCGACACGCACGCGGCTGCATTGGCGCACGCGCAGAAGCCGTTGGCGGTGACGTATGCACCGAGTACACGGGTTGCCGTGCTCTGCGATAGAGTCTGTGGCATTCGGAATGCCTTCTGAGTCGGATGTGCTCGATCGCCGTACATGATCTGTGTGCGTAGCGGGTCTGGAACAAGCGGTCGGAACGCGTCGTTCTCCCCCATGTAAAACGCTCTTCGGCGAAGGGGGCAGTCCCATGCGTTGCACACGGGTGTTGGGTAGAGAATGCGCATGGCGTCGGCTTCAGCTTCCATGTCGGTGTCTATCCATTCCAAGTCTGATGAGGTGGCACTCAAGCTGTACGCTTCGTCGCTCAGACCGTTTGCATACGAGGAGAGGGGCATGCCTGTTACATCGAGAGCATAGCCTCCGCTTCTGGTTCCTGCGAGGATCATGCGCGTTGAGTGCCCGCCAATGTCGTCTGGGTCGAGGGCCAGGTTTGCGAGTTTCCCCTGGCCAGGCGACCCACCTCTGAAAAGCTTGTTGTATCGTATCCCAATAGGCATCAGCCCATCCACCGCTGCAGATATCTTCTTGTACACATCAGTGGTCTGATACCCGTCGTAGGTCGCCTGGCTGAGCATGCCCTGTTGGTTGGTGCACTTTGATTCGTATGTGGGTGTTTTTGTGCACAGGTTTGTTTCTGCTCGGTCGTCGACGGTGACGCCTTGGACGCCCTGGTATGATGTGGGGCATGTCATCTCACCATCGTCCTCGATCTGCAAATACTCGTTGACCGGTGTTCGGGCGCAGTCTTCGCACATCGAAGACACCACACGCTGTCCGCTGATGATCTCCGTGTCGCATCCTACCATTGGTTCAAACGTACCCAGCAGGCCAGGGTTCAGCACCTCGACGAGCATCGACCCATTTGCGCTGCTGTGTGTGTAACACGCATTGTCCATCATACTACCGTTGCGGCATTGCATGTCGCTCAGCAGGTCCGTCATGAACATGCCTCGTTTATCCCCGACTGCGTTCCAGTGTGGGATACTGTGGGAGGTGAGCTGTGTGCGGGTCAGTTTCCATTGGAGCGTATCGCCTGGCTGAATGACTATACCGTCGGGTACTTTGTAGTTTTGGTTGATGAATTCGACCAGATTTCTGCGATGTCCGTCGTATGAGCAATTTGAAAAATCAGGAATCGTCCCGATGGAAGCACACGTCTTGGCGTTGCGTTGCATGGCGTCCTCGTACGCTAGAGTTGGTATGGGGTTGTATGCGTATTCTGCTATCCTGTCGTAGGACGTCATGAATTCTGTCATTTCATACGAGAGCCTCACGCTGGGTAACGCTAGCGTTGTCAGTTGTGCCATCAACCACACAATCGCCGGAACGACAGCTGAAATGTCCGAATCTGTATCTACGAGGAACGCCTTGGCTTCTGCAGTGAGTGTATCCCACCCTCCTATTGCACTGAGGCGGTCGAATGGTAGTTTGGGGGACTGCATCACACATCCGTGCTGGCCTATGCACTGCCAATTCGATACCAGCGGGCAGTCGAGACAGCGCCATAGACGGCGACGCAACTGTACGGGGATCTGTGTCGGTTCGGGGCATGTGTAGGGTGATGCCGTGCTGCAAGCGAAGCCTTGATTCAATGCAACGTATATGTGATCAAACGCCAGTTCGCTTCCCGAAAATCGGTTCACCGTGTCTCCCGAAAAGGACTCGGTTTTTGTGACGTCAGTGTACAGTCTTCTCAATCGTCTGAGGGAATTGTATGCCTTGTATCGTGCGCTGGACGAATTGGTACCAGGACATCCGGCATTCGCGTTTGAGGACGATGCTAAAGTCTGCGCTTCGTCTGTGAGAGTGCATTGCGTGACCGGGCCTGCGACGCATGTGGGGCTGGTTATTGCAAGTTCGTATACCATTGTTCGTCCTTTCGGATTTGATTTCCTATATCCCTCATTCTGGCTGGTGCATGGGTCTGCACTGGAATCTAGCATGCATGTCCTGTTGGGTTCAAATGTGTTGAACTCGTCCAGTGCTATGCATGCATAGCGTGATGATTCTTTTGATTTCACAGTGCTTTCGCCTGGCCAGAGACTGCATCCAAAAATACTGTCAGATTTCAGCGATTCGCATAGATTGGTTCGCTTGCTTGAAGTTTCTGCAATCGAGCCGATAACCAGCGTCGCAGCAGTGTTCAATTTAGTCTTGGCGCATGATTTGCTCACGGTAGCGCATGTCTCGTCCACAAACTCGGTGTTTATGGTGTGTATCACTTTGTTTATGGCGTAAAGCGTGTTCTTCAGTTTCTCCATTCCACTGGCATCCCGTGTTAATCTGTCTCTCGTATAGGCTAACACAAACATGCTGGCTGTCGGAAGTGCGTTGGAATCGGTGGTCGTGCTGCATAGTCTTATATCCAGGTTACTGAAGTCCTGCCTATAAGGATGCTGTGAAACGATGTTAGAGATTATTCCTCTGGCTGTATACTCGGTCCAATCTTTGCCATTTAAGCATGGAAATAATGTGACTTCGTCCACCAATGTATCGTTTACGTAGTACGCTGCTTTCACAACCTTGAATTGCCATCCATTTGGCGGTACTACTTGCCTCTCCTTTACCGTGCATTGTGGTCTACACTTTGGTCTGTTTTCCCACCCTCTATTTGCAGGGATGTATACTTCTTCCAATACGTTTTGAAGTCGCGTGTTTCCGCTGTCACATGCTATCTCGTTTGCTTCCTCTACATTGCTGGTCCACGAAGAATCTGATCTGTACATAGGTATCAGCTGAAAATACTCGAATTCATCGATGACCACGCGCTGTACTGTTCTGGATGACCAAGAGGTGAATGTTGATGGAACCATCTTGTTGTTGAACTCGGGGCTGCGTTCGTCGCATGTGAGCTTGACACAGTCCCATTGCACCTCGGTATACAATTCTGCGGATATCCCAACCGGCAATTTGATAGAACTGATTGTAGTCTGGTCCACGCCTGGTGAAAGAGATATTTTGTCGTTGAGCACGCACACACCGTCGTCGCCTGGTCTGATGTTTTTGAGCACCTCGCACACATCCACTTTACCCTCGGCCCCCAGATCAATCTCTGCCAGCGCTGTGTCGGATGGTATGATTTTAATTTTAGAATTTTCCAGTACCTGGCTTTTTACAGACGCAGAGCAGTAATCCCAATTTGAGCACAGGCATGTGAGAGGAATGCTATCCATCATGATTGTGGCGATGTCAGTGCATCCGTTGGAGTCGTTGCGGAACGCTATCAGCATGTCTATCCAAAACTGTACAGGAAGAGGATCGGTTGCGAATAGATCTCTGAGCACAATGCCATCCCCATCCGGCAGTTTTAGATTGATGTATACTGGTTTCGTGCGCACCTGTGCTGCCTTCAATTCCCTGACCAAGTGTTCGGGAAAATTCAAATTGGACCCAGTTGGTACTGCATATCCAGTGCTTCGCAGACAGGTGTCGCCCTTGCATATTTCAGTTTTGTTATCTCGCCCGAGGTATGGGTTTTTGAGATCGAATGCCCCGACATTATAGATTTGGGCTAATATCTGGGCTTGGTATCGTTCAGATGCCTGTCGAAATTCAGGGATGAATTCCTTCCTCTGGAAACACATTCGCCTGACTCCGCTGAGAATGCCCGTGATACGATCGACCCAATAGTTGCGCTTGGCAATGTAGTCGGTCTTGGCCGTGTCGATAATCGTCTGTGTTACGACGCCCGGAAGTCTCATCAACAACGTAAGAAGTGTGGTGTTTTTGCTCGACGAGACTGGTACCTTCTCTAGCCCCAGCAGCTCCACAATAGAATTGTCATACACACCAAATGCTGTCGGCTGGGATGCGCTGCCTTCGCCTCTCCACGCACACTGGGATGTGCTGATCGGGGAGTCGCTGGATATCTGAAATCCGCCTATCCACGCGCACTTGTACCACCATACGAATGGCACTTCATATGCCCCAAATTGAGTCAGCTTGTAAATTTGCCTGGGGACTCCCGCGTTTGATTCGGTGTACTGCGGTTTATCGATGCTGCCAAGTGCGCCGTACATTCCTGCAAATATAGCGCTCTTGGTGACGTAATCTTGCAGAGATGTTGGCCGACCCCCAACGAAGTGTGTGAGTATCAAGTCGGGTATCTTATCCAGCAACCCCCTCACCTTTGCCAAATTATCGGGTGGATAGGCCTCTTTGAGCTCTGCAATACTCGAGTACTCTATGGTATCAAGCAGATGGCTCTGTTGTACGAGTATCATGCCTGCGAGCGGGGCTACAGCGAAGTCGATCCTGCACATCCCGTTTTCGCCTGATGACTGGTACCCAAATACACCACATTGCAGCAGATCCGCCATTAAGTATCCCCGTGGCGCGCCGTTGTCGAGAACCATCCGCTGGGCGATAGGGTGTCCGTTGACCCTGAAGCTTGGCTGGAAACCACACGTGCGCAGCGAGGAACATGGTTTGATATCTGGGTTCGTTTTGCCCATTCCCAATTGCGCGTATGTCCGTGGGATCCCTGTGAATCCGAATGTGGGGCCTGCATTGTTTTCCATGTGGTGGATCAGGGGGAGGATTTTCCATTCTCCAGGTCTGTAGGTTCTTGTCCGGGTGTCCAGTGGAAATGAAGTGCCGTCTGGGGCTGGCCTATCGTTGTTGTCACCCTGATACATGCGGATGTAATTCGCGTTGGGCGTACACGACACGAACCCCTCCATGAACTGATAATCCCTATCACACACATGCGCTTTGACTTTAAGCACCTGGCTGTCAAACGTGCTCTCTCCCACAGTCTTCTTTCGTTTTGGCGAGGTGAAATTCCACTGCTGCAATCCGCTGAATCCGGCGCACGTATCGGTCTCTGTGCATCCATTTCGCTGCGCCATTCGTCTGTTTTCAAACCATGAACGATACGAACACAGCCCTGAAGCATTCAGAATGTCTGGCACAATCTCCGCCACGCTTGTCCCCCAGGTATCGAGTGCTGTTCCTGTGCTGCATTCCTGTGAGTATGTCCTGAATGCCACTGGCTCAGGCATGTCATTGCGTATGTGCCACACGCCGTCCACACACACCCCGTCGCCTGCGCACATACGGTCCTCGGAGCACTGAGCATGGGCTGTGCATTCAAATCGATGCTCCTGCATGTTTCCACAAACCCCATAGTTTTTGGTAGAGCTTCGCAAACATGTCAGTCCAGAAGCGCAGTCCCCTGTTATGCGGCATGTGCGCAACGGGTATGGCCCACACCCGCTCCCCCATTCTGATGCGGAGAGGGGTTTCATCCGTGCATTGTCCGATGGAGGATGCAGCGTTCCTACAGTCCACTGCCGAGGTGGGTTGATTGTTGGATCCATGTCCCATGGAGTGGTGTGGTGGTCGCTCGCGCAATTCTCCTTTCCGTCCACCCACGGGTCAGCCAATGATGGTTGAGATTCGACCATGGGATCGGCATGCGCATTTGCATTCTCTTTGGTGCACACTGTCATGGTGTTGAGTGTTGTTATGGGCATCCCGTAGTTATTGGTCCTGCATACCCCTGCTGCCCCAAACGCAGTTCGGGCTTGCATGGGGTCGTTTGTCTCGTCTCGCGCGAGATGTAATTGCTCCGCGGTGGAGTCCCATCGCCATGACGCATCAAATGTGCGCCAATGCGCGTCGTTGGGTCTGGAGCATCCTGGCGTCACGTGATGGCCCACCGGATGTCTCCACTCTTCCGGCCACCAGTCCAAGACAAGATCCGCATCCCGTATGGCTGTGTGCACAGCCCAGTGCGCGATATTTGGTGTGTTGATCTGGAGAAACCCGGGTTTGTCCATCAGTGTCCGGAACGATCCGCTTCCAAGCGACACCCCAGCGCTGGATTCGCCGGGGATCACGTCTTTCGCCACAATCGTTTGGAATGATTCAAGCTTGCACAGCGACGTGAGTTGCGCAGGGACGTCTATGTTTGGTGTCTTCACGCATGGTACGCAGATGCATGGATCGTAAATTCCGTCTTGACTCTTTCCAGGAGTGTTCCATATGACCAATAGACACCCCGGCGTCACTGCATACGATCTTGACAGCGATGAAATAATCGACAGTGTGAATGGGCACTGGGCGGTTGCGGTTGGACCGCCTGTCGCATTGAGGACGTGGAAGGCGTTGCACACTGCAAGTTCCTCCAGTTTGTACTGGCAGCGTTTCTTCCATTTGTCCACCACCCCTTGCTGCTCACTGGAGGCGGACACTAACCCAGTGGCCTTGTACACTGTGAGGCGTGCCAGCTCTATCCCGTAGCGGGTGCAGTATGATTGTGGCATCGATTGCCGTACGCCTTGGGCAGATGGAAACAGATCATCAATGAAATGATCTACTATGCTTCCGCTCGTCGTGTTGCACTCGATTGATGCACCCGAGTCGTGCGTTTCCAGCGGGTCGATGCGGGTGTATGGGTTTAAGATGGTCGATTGGGTGGAAAACAGCCAGTCTTGATTTCCCACCCGAAAGCCGCTTATTCCTTCTCTGAGGATGGCATCGGTCGTGTTTACGAACGGGGCCCCTGTGGAAGCATTCATCAGACCCCAATGTTCTGAAATTTGAAGTGACGGGCATGGGTATTGTAGGTCGGGCTGCCTGGCTTTGAGAGAGCTTATTGCATCCAGTACCGTGCGGTGGTCTGTCTGTGATACGTATATCTGATTCTGATCAACGCACACGCGCCTGAATCCAAGCATTTGAATCAGCGCTATGCATAGAGAATCGGGGATTCGGCACTCGGTTGTCGACCACCACCAGCCACAATAACAGTCTGCGCCACCCAATCCGCCCAGCGTCATTGAGGAGAATCCCATCAGCGGTGCTTGATTTTTGCCGACAGTGAATGTCTCGCCTGTTGTCGGTTTCCTTGGGATGGTTCGCCTGCACACCTCACTCTGCGATGGTGAGTGGCGCACATTGTAATGCCAGAACAGCGGCGATGATTTGTACGCCTCGATGGTGAGCGATTGTATGAACTCTTCTGTGTACGTGATGTTAGGGGTCTGTGATGTGCCTGTGACCGGATCGTAGCTGGTTGTTGGCATCTTTGGTCTTCCCGTCGCCCTGTCGATCGGCATGGTCCATATGACCTGTTGAAGCAATCCAGCGCAGTGCTCCCAAAAGCTTGACTTGAATGGGTATGTTATCTCGTCGTAGTACACCACCGGGTTGGCTGCGTCGAAAAGTCCCGCGTCGCTCACCTCAAACTCTGCTGATTTCCACGAGGCTTGATATGATTCGGCACCCTGGGGATCAAACTTGAGCCAGGGGGCTGTCGATGTCCATATATCGTTCTTCATGTATGCCCCTACACTGGCAAGTAGGTCGGTGGCCAATTTCTCGCCCTTGATTTTGGAAAACGGTTCCATGATCCCCACCCCCGCCAATCCGTTGCACACTGACGTACAGCATGCCACGGATGCTTTGACAGAGTAGCCACTCGGACACGGGCATGGCTCTGTTGCACATTCCTTCTGCACCTCACAGCAGCCCCATCCCGTGGTCGTTCCGTCTGGCGCCGTGACACCTGCAGGGCATGTGCACATAAAGTTGCTCTTGAACGCCCATGCTTCTCGAGTCCTGTTGATCAATGCCAGGACTTCCTTTATCACGGCTGATTTGGCGCCCTGATTTTCCTTCTCCCCTCCATATGTCACTCGCAGGAAATGCTTCACCACTGCGCGCCGCGCGCGGGTCCCGCATGTGAACGGGGGGGCGTCATCCCGGCTAATTCCATCGCGATTCGTCAATCGTTCGCCTGAGCACGGCAGTTCGAACAGGCGGGATGGGCTTCCGTCAGAACTTCTTGACCACACCACCTTTTCAACACCGTCGGGGCCTGGTGTTAGAGTCATAGAACCCATCGGGCCTTGCATCACACAGTCTGCATACTGATGGAGCAGATCGCCATCCGCAGAGAATATCGTGATCTTGAGCCCATCCCCTGTCCATTCCTTTTCGAGTTTGTCCAGGACAGCCAGCACGTTGCTCTGTGTTGCCTCCATCTCGCCGTTTGCCATCTTGAGGCGGACCGACGGGTCCGTGATGCTGAGCGTATGCTGGGTCGCCACGGGCACTTTGTTGGTCGAACGCCCGGACCACAGCATATGCGGGATGTCGCATCCGCTGCGATTGGCGTATGATTCCAGACATGCGGTGAATGGCTGTGAGATTTTGAGGTCTGTTATTTTCGCCGGGCCAGAGAACGTGAGACATGCATCAATCAGCGCAGAGCCTGGATTGGAACTCGTTATGTTGCTGTATTTGAAATAGTCTGCCGACTGGCTCCCGCCTAGAAACATGTCCAGTACTGCCGTGTTGTCAAACCCGTTGGATTTGGCTTCAAGTAACTTTGCGGCCACCTTATGGGAGTCCTGCACAGCAGGGATCAGCTTATCCAATTTGATCGTTCGCTGCAGAGTGGTGTTGAAAAGGACATGCGTTCCCTGGTCCCACGTCATTTCCTGATAATTCGAGAGGCATCTCTGGTAGACTGAAATCATAGGGATCTGCTGCTTGCGGAAGATCTCGTCTGTCGGTGCGGTGCACTCGCCGCTGTTTTTTGATGCGACGCATTCGAGGTACGTGTCGAAGCTCCCGAGCTTGGTCTTGAGTTGTTGAAGCGAAAACGGATTCCATACATACTTTACACTGCCGTCAAAGTTGAGCAGCGACATGACCGTGCTGCACCAGAACGCGCCGTCGAGGTACGTTTCCGCCTGTCGTTCGTCCGGTATGGCCACCGGTTGATCTCCGCATGGGCATTTGTACAGCACGCGCGTGGTCCAGTCGGGGGCTCTGCAACTGTGGGGGTGGGGCGGCAGGGTCAGGCCATTGCTTGTACAAAAGGCGCCATCGCGACATGGTTTAACGGATGTCTGTGTCGAACAAATGTAAGGTGAAATACATTTATTTGCAATATGCTGACCCCGACGTGTGTTTCCACACTCAAGAACAGTATGTGATCAGGAGTTTGGATGTTGAGCACACTACATTTGAGACCTTGCATGAAGCAGTTTTTTCGCGGTGCCCTGATGGCTTTGTCTGCAAGGAGCCTCTAGCACTTCACCACGAGGTGCTATGGTCTAATGGGATCAGATTTATTGCAGGTAGCAACAAATTTGAGCGGGTATTGCTGGAAAGAGATGAATTGCATCATGCCATAGAGGCATGGGAGTATCCCGTGCTGTGGAACGCCTCTACAAGCACTGATTCAGCAAAATCACTTCTGTCTGTGTGTGTGGACGTGGAAATGTGTGCGAGTGTTGCCTCGGCTCACACCTCCGGCACACTGCTCGTGTCATGATTCAATACGGCCGCTCTTCATCACTCTTTGTTGATTCAACCGGTGTATTTGCCACAATGAGCATGCGCAGCCAGATCAGCAGGATCAAAACTATAGCCGCACTCGGCTCTATCAAGTTGACCATATCCAATACCGACTCCATGACATCATCCATCATCACCTCAAACGCCCTTTCGGAGTTTCTGCGCAGCCATTGTCTGGCGCGCGGTATCATGCGCGGGCGTCGTATGGAGCAAATACACGTGGCAGCGGTCCGCTCAATGACGTGCGCAAAAAGAGCGCATGATGATGGATCAAATGCAACTGGGCCCATGTGTGAGTGTGGTGGTGCCACGCGAATATGTATATGGGCGGGACGGTATGCACTTACTTGCGCTGGTCTGTTGTTTGCAGGATATCCTGCAGTCCCCGGACCACTCCTAGTGCGTAGGTAAACACCACGTCGATTGGATGCCGGATGGCGTCGAGCGGCAGAGACATCGCAACTCCACCGAGCTGCGTGATGATGTCCATTGAGGCGCTGGTGAAGGCGCGCCCATTGTCGACGCCGCTGTTTGTTCCTTGTGCGTTCTCTGTGCTGAACTGGGTCATGCATGCACCGGCTGCTGCTGTTGACGCTGTCTGTATGCTCGGATCACCGATGCTCACAGTGTTGCCCGAAGCGACAGCTACAAGGCTGTTGGCCTGACAGATCACGACCTTTTGGGCGGCGATTGCAGCGTATAGAGGCGCCAGGCACAGCTGAAACAGGAATTTCGTCACTGCTGTCATGGTGAGGGTGAATGTGGCTAGAAATTGATTATCGACAGTGTCGCCCATGTCCTGATCTATGACTGGCATCGATGCCTGCATCATTCCGTTCACCATGGACGTGAGGATGGATACCTGTGATGCAATGGCATCTTTGAGCGAGCATATCAATCCATAAAAGACTTGATCAGGCCATTTTATCGTTTTGGGTGGATCGATTCCACCGCTCACGTCCAGAATGGCGGAAAGTGCGCTGGATAGCATGGTCCATACCCCTTGGACGGTGGCAAGCATTGCAAACATTGTGGCCTCCACCGTTCCACCGACTGCGCATAGGGGCCTGATTTGATTCACCTGCGATCCTATGCACCGCGCCACCTGGCATCGCTGCGCTGCGAAGCACAGGCGTTGGACCGACAGCTGCGTACATCCTATGCATGAGTCCAGACTGCAGGCCTGCTGCAGGGTGTACTTTAGACTCACCGACATGGAGTTTCCCACCGACGAGACGACCTGCTTGCCGCTGGTTTCCACATAGAGCATTGTCAACCAGTGGCTTGGGTCATTGGAAACCACGAATACGCTGTATTCCATGGTTGTGGATTGTGACACCCTTGACTGCAGTCCCTTCGTTTTCACTGGCACGTTTTGCCGCTCGAATCCTTCGTATTGCTGGCAGTTGTCTATGCGTATGGAGGTCCGGTCAATATTGCACACTTGGAGCGGTACGTCGTCGTATGGAAGCAGCAGAACCTGGTCTTGGACAAACGAGACAACCATGTGGTACATGGCTTGATCCCAGACGTTGGCATTGGCGCACGCAGCGACCCTCCATTTTCCATTGAAGCGCAGACTGAAGCTTGACAGATCGCCCTTGCGCATGCGCATCTGCAGTACAATGACATCCCCCAGCGACTGCAGCTTCTGAAACCCCAGTGCGTTGAGGTCTATGTCCGACGGCGCGAACTCAACACACGTCAGTCGTGCACACGCCTGCACGCGCTGATCCTGCATTCCGACTATGCAGTAGGTATCTCGCCATGCGCCTGGCACGGATGACCTTATGAATTGAATTTCAGTGGACAGACCAGACACCCCCAGCGTCTCCCAGCTGCCCGCTTTGCTGACTCCTCTCGCGAGCGCAGAAGGCACGCAGTACTGCGCTATGCTCAGCTTCCCTGTACCCACAAACCCTGCCATGAGGAAGCATCGGTCGGCCGAATCGACGCACAGGGAGGTGCAGTCTCTCAGCTCTGTCAGCGCGACGACCCCTCCGGCGGTGAACGGATTGTACGCGTCCGCGTTCAGGGCTGGGAAGAAGAGACTCTGCACTGTCTGCATCGTGGTGGTGGATCTTACCGATTTTGTCGGGCGAACTTGCTCGAACGCCTGCATCTGCTGCTGACATCGCAGGCGACAGAAATCGGTGTTCCCGCATACACGCCAGTAGTCGGCTGGTTCCGGGATGAGTGTGACAACGTATGGATTCGTTTCGTAGTTGTCACACTGCCCTGCCTTTTCTGGGTCCACCGCCGCCACAAATGAGTCTAAGACCGACCCCACTGAGCTGGTCCCGGCAAACAGTTCGCCGAACATGTCGTCGTACACGCCCGTGAGGTTTGCGTTTGTGGTGCTCATCATGGCGGTGCATGTATCGGGGCTGTCCATGATTCGACGCAATCTGGGTTTCAGTCCGTCTGGCGCTTCGCAGTGTCTGACGATCCAACTTGCAGGGTTCTCCCCCGCGGTTTGCTTGCATATGCACACAATGACCGGCAGATCCACCATGAAAATGCTTACCAGGTCCAACGTAGCGGTGGTGCTCTTGACTCCGGCAAAGCAGTAATGCAGGATCATGTTGCCCATGGGACTGAAATAGCCTGCCATCAGGGCCAGCCCTCCACACGTGTTGAACATCCGAGTTGCAACCAGCTCTTTGTAGTCGATGCGCCCTTCGTAGATCACGTTCCAAAACACACTGCCAACTGAGCGTTCCTCTTTTGATGCCTGAATGCATTGCACGATGATCCTGGACCCCATTCTCCAAATCCAATGCGCCCCTGCGATGGGGTTCATGGCTGTTTTCATGAAAAGGCCCATGGGGCCGAAGCGAGACCCGCCAGCGACCAGATCTTGTGTGCTGGTGAGCGTCTCCGTTGGATTGTTCTCCGACACCTTTGAAAACGCCCCGATTATGCCCGGCATGAACGCAGACGCTCCGCTGTTTTCGCCGACGGCGGCCATCCCATTGAGGAACGTCTGTGCGAATCCGGGGGAGATGAAATTGCCTGCCTTGGCCAGTATGCGCCAGAAATGCCCATTGCATGCGTATGCTGCGTTGAAGAATTCTTCCAGGCTGAATATCTCCTGGCCGCAGTTCATGAGCAGGCTGTGGCTCTTGCTGTCGAGATAGCATGGCCCTGTTAGCAGATCGAGCAACACTGGTGCTGATATCACTATCACGATGGGCAGCCTGATAGCGTACACCAGCATGGCACTCATCTCAGCAAACAGCGACCCCTGTGTGAGTTGATTCAGTTGTGGTTGCACGGTGTGTGTAATATATTGGAACGGAAGAGATTAAAAAACAAAACTTACAATCTGAGGCATTCTGCGCTGATCAGGGCACAGTTGACCGGTGGCTATCGTCGAATTTGGGAGAAACATCGTAGATTTTAGTTCCATTGAATCCGGATTCATGAATAGGGTAATCCACCTGTAGGTGTGTGTGTCAGTTGGTTAGCTTTTCTCTGCAGTTTATGGTAAATGTGCTGTCAACCCCGATCAAAAATAGAGCCCTGCGGTCGAAACCACAGCGTAAAATTGTACTGCATACGATATACGAAGACATGAGCTGTGAGGATGAATACGGCGACGCGTCTGCACACCAACCCTTGCTACAGTCAGATGACCGTTTTGAAGTATCGTGGTGGTTTCAGTGTATGGCTGGATGCCTCGATTCTGATTGTTTTGGATGGCTCCGTATGACTTGATATTCCCTATGTGAATGAAGTTCTCTCCGTGTATAAAATGTATGTCTGTGGCTTTTCAACAATGTATCACGGTGATATCAAGCTGCATATGTTTCTGTTTTTCATGGAGATATGTCTTTTCACGGTGACTGGCATTGTGCTTCATTCAACACAATTGCCAGCGTCGGTTATGTACGACTGCCCTGGTCTGTGGGAAAGCATGCTATTGATTCTCTCTTTAAAATGCATACGGATGACGATTTGCAAAATCACATTGCATAGATTCGACATCCGCCCTCGGGTTGAGGACTGCCTCAAGATGCCAGTCCACGCGGCGTACTTTGTTGTCGAGTGTGTGCTCACGTCAGTGTCTCTCAATTCGGACCAATGTGTGAATGCAATGAGTAATCCTTTCGGAGGACATCCGCTGCTGGCGTATGTGAATGGGATTTCGTGTGCATGGGATGGGTGCTTTGTTCTCTCCATTGCATTGTATTCCGTGGTGGACCGGGCCCGTTGAGGCAGGCGGAACGGGGAAAAAAACAGTGTCGATATATTTGGTTCTCCCGGCTAAAACGGAACCGTCCTAAACAATGTCACACTCTCTGACTTCGAAGCTTATTGTGCTCAGGCGATCTCTTAAACGCGATGTCAAGCCGTTCATGCTTCTCGATTTCGATCACATTACAAGCATTGCTACGCGAATGCCTAAGACAACCGAAACGCTTGAAGCGCTGATCCCCGAAAGCTTTGTTGCTGCATACGGGGATAAAATCATCGAGGTGGTAACAACCCATGAGCGCGACGAGGATCGCTTTGACGACTGTGTCAAAGAGATCGACGCATTCGTGCGTGGCGATCAGCCTGGTATGATGCGTCTCAACCAGGTCTACACGCAGATCATCAAACATTTCGAGATGGAGACTGACATGGAGGATGTGTTTGGCGCATGCAAGATCTATCACCACACTGGACGGAACTGTCTCATACGCAAACGTAATGTGAACGCAGACGACGAGGTGGAGTTCCAAAACTCGAGTCAAATGTAAAGGAGGAAGGGGCGGGCCATACCTGGCATCCGATGCGTTGCGAGGACGGAGGGTGCTGACGTCGACGTTTACGAAGCTGGTCTCCAGAATCGTGATGGCGATGTTGTATTCGTTGACGTACGCCATTGTCGGTGCCAGGACGTTGAATCGCTGGAAGCACGTCTGACTGCTGTGGTCGCCGGAGACGAATCCAGGGAGGGTCCTGAAGGTCGCGGACTGGTCTTCGGGACATTTTCGGATGCCGTTGATGGACGTTGGGCAGAATTCGTATGGGTCTATGCGCCATATCTGTATGCTTTGATACGAGCTTTCAGCTTCGAAAGCGAGCCGGGGATTAGACCCGGTGTTGCTGCACCAGTCATTAAACGCAAAGTACATGGCCATGGACGGGTTCGTGATCCAGAACACAAATCGATCTGTAGCCACCGCAGGGATGTGCGCCCATGGCGTAGTATCGAACGAGTACGGCACCGCCACTCTGCACCGCCCTTTCCCGCACGAATTGGCCGCCACCGTGCAGTCTGACGGGGTAGCGCATGGTGGAAGCGCGGGGATGAACTTGTTGACGTGGATGACTGTGAATTCATTGGCCTGTGCGCATGCATTAGTTAAGCATACGCGTTTCCGTGAGAGAAAAACACCGCAAACGTATATAAAGACAGCGGCTTTTCGTCTTGGCAGAATGATAACCGAAATCGTATCCAATACTCAGAATGCCGAGCCGACTGCGCCCAATCTCTCCGTCTCCGCGAATGCCGCCGGTGTGCGCAGGGTGTCTCATGGAGGGGCTTACAAAACCATATCGTTCGAGACGGTCACTTCCGGACTCATGGTCCGCACCACAGACGACGGGCACTTGCTGGCGCTGGATTTCCTCTCGACCCTCACCAACGGAGACAGAAAAAAGGCATCCCAGACGCTCGCGCGCATCGCATCTCGGCCCGATACGGTCGCGCTGCTAACGCTGCGACGGGTCGCATCCAAGCCGAAGCCGCGCAAGCTCGTGAGTTTCTCCAATGCGATTCAGCTGCTTCTGGTGCTGCCCAAGCGAACCGTATGCATGGATACACGCAGGACGGTCGCCGGCGTGCTCACCGACCACTTTGAGTACAGATATCAGCAGCAGGATAAGAGCGCATCCAGTCGCGCCCAGCTGGCCACGTCGCTGCCGTCGGACGCGACCTTCCCTCAATTCTCTGCCTTCTTCAAAACGGATGAGGAGAGGCGGGTGACTTTGCGACAGGCCGAGGTGGATCTGACGCAGCGCGAGATGGAATTGGAACACCAGCGCATGCGGCTGCCACTGGATCGGTTGAACCAGTGCATGGGGCTCATGGAACGGTGCGGGCCTATGACAGAGGAGGAGCAGCGCAAATTCCGAACCCTGATCTCTGAACAAGCGGCGGGCGCATGAGGACGACGCGCACTGACCTGATTGCCCCATATTCGTTGGACGTCGATGCCCCATGTATCTCCCACTGTGTTGACGGCCGTGAGCGCGAGATCGCCCGCGAATGCAAACGGCTGACCGGTGATGGCGACCGATCTGTACGAGGCGTATGCGTTGGTCGTGTTGCGCATCATCCGAGAGAATGTGTTGGGCGCGTACACACAATGCGAGCTGTTGAGTTGGACCTCCTCGTCCATCCACGTGCTCTTGACGCCCGAATTCTGTCGCAGCTTGTCCGTCAGCACCGATACATCCCCTGATTTCAGGTCCCATGTGTGCAAACCGCAGTCTCTGTTCATCATTGCGACTGAGTTTTGCCACTCCGATGCGGAGCGCAGAATCATTGAGCCAGTGTATCCCTTGGTCCAGAGCGCCATGCAGTACGGAAAGCACCCGGCCAGTTTGAACGTCTCGACGCACGCGACGTCTATCCACTCGCTGCTGCAGGCGGGGCGCACCCATAGCGCTGCTTCGACAACTGGCGCATTGGCGGCGCGGGAGTTTGGCGACGTGTGCCGCGTTGCAGGCCAGCGTATGGAGTCGAGCTTGATCTTTGAGCGACCGCATCCCATGTAGAAGCTGGTGGTGGGCACCCGAAATTCCACAGGCACAAAGTACGACGGGGTGAGTTGGTCGAGCGCCGCCACGGCGCATATGATCTGCATCCCGTAGTCCTGGTCCGTGCATGCGCAGCCCAGCAACCCATCCGTGCCGGCGCTCGCGCTGACGGAGGCTATTCCGTAATTGACATCCATTGCCATTGGAAAGGCGCCTGGGAAACTTGTGCTCGATGCCCGCGAGTATACTTCGACGTTCCATCCGTCTGTTTTTGCGAATAAATTAGACGATATTCCCACAATCACCGTCTCGTTCGCTCCCATCATACCCCCACCTTTGTTGAAATCAACAACCATCCATCCGCTGCACGCGGGGGAGGTTGCAGTGAGCACCGACTGGATGATGATCATGGTCACATCGAGCCAGTTGTCGACCAGCAACCCGAAGTTGCGGATTCCCAGCACCGCCAGTTCGATCACCGGCTCGAAGTCTGGCAGGCAGTACACCACAGGCCCGCCGCCCGCCTTGCATCGATCGATTGTGACGGCGGGGACGTGGATGAGCAGTGTTAGGAGCGCATTGACCGTGTTGTGGACACCCAGTCCGAAGTTGATGTCCAGGAACGGGTACATCATTACGTCCAGCAGGCTGGTCGCCACCGAGCACATGTCTCCGATGAATGAAAGCATGTATGAGACTGCCAGCCGCCATTCGGCCAGCGGGGTGATGAGATCTAACAGGCGGAGGTTTGGGTCGAACGAATCGGGGGGGGACATGATCAGTTTGACATATGTGAAGAGCGAGAATACTAGCTTTTGCAGGAACAGGGCCAGGTGCAGGACGCTCTGTTTGAAGTCGCCCATGTTCTGCAGAACGTTTTCGAATAAGACGCGTGTCGGGATGGTCTTGACACAATATATGACCAGGTTCCACACGGGGACAATCCCATCCCACAGCAATTGAACCAACTGGAGGGGGATCACGAGCGCCAACCGCATCGCACCGCCGACGTCTGAGTTGTATCCTTTTTGCAGTGCGGCCAATCCCTCGGAGGAGTACCGCATCGCAATGTAAAGCGTGCCCCATATCACTAGGATCAGCACGCACCATATGGCACTGCGCACACTGAAGGAGAAAAGGCGAAAGATGGAATTGGAGACGGCGGAGGCTGTGGCTGATAGGTTTTGCACCAGCGAGCTCACGAACCATACCGATTTACGATCGGGTCCGACGCCCAATAGAAAGAAAATCAGAGATACCCATGCGAATGTTATGCGCTCCACCACCAATGCAATGGTGATTGCAGCGGCGAGAATGAGCATGGTGGTTGGGATGTGAAGAGAGTGGGTTCTTTTATAGGGGGTCCATGAACCTCTGCTATCCGCAGTGTAGGGTATGGAGTAGCGTATTTATTTTTCAGGCGGGCATGCACTTCATTTTCAATGGGCGCGCCACTTGCGTTTTATTTCACAGATCATAATAGGCTCCAATCTGCACTGGATCGATAAACGCCTCCGATAGCATACATCCGTCCGTCACTATGGCGTCCACCTTGAAATGGCGCAGCTGCGCCTCTAAATCGCGTATGCGTTCGACTGCATGCTTGAGATTTAACTCGAGCTGCAGCACGTACGCCATGCGGCGCTGTCTTGAATGATGAGCGGAGAGCTTGTTCTTTGTCCTGCGCGACGACACGCTTGATGGTATTTCTGTTGTGGTATTTGGCATCGTTGGGTTCGATTCAGGCTCTGCCTGTGCCTTCGTCGCAATCGGATGTGTAGCAGTCGTCAGGATCTGGCTCCCCCCTCTGCTCTCGGCGCGTGAGCTCTTCTTTGAGGCAGTCATGGAGGTGATAGAGGATGAACTCCAGATGGTCCTCGTACTCGAGCTGCTTGGCAAAGGCGTCCCCTCTCAGCAAACGTACAATAGCGAGCGGGTCTTCGACTTGGTCAGAAAATTCACAGCTGCTTAGGGAACAGGCTCCCTCTTCTGCTCCAGATAGGACGGGTATGTTGTATGGATCTTTCTCTGTGATAGCCTCCTCGATCGTCTGGATGGCAAGGCGGGTTGATATCAGGAGTGCCACCGATACCATGTACGAACGATTGAAGCCAAGTATGTTTCCTGTTTCCTATTTATTTTCTTCTTTTTTTATGTGATTTATTTTTTTACCAGTGGAACCATAAAAAAACATATAATAAAAACAAACCACCCCTTCAAATACATATGGACGTGGGCGCACAGTACCAAAGAATTCAGCACGAACGCTCGCATCAGCGTCGTAAATTGGACGAGTATTTTTCGTCGAGGTCCGTCAAAGAGGAAATACTTAACGCTTTACCTCGGCTTAATATCGGAGAGTGTGATCCGAGGGCGAAAGCTCGAGGGGTGTATATCCTATCGCTAATTTGCATGGCATCCGCCGATTAATGAATGTGCTTCTATCGGATCCATGTGTGTCTGGTTGAGCATGCGCTTAGAATATGTCTAAAATTCGCTTTCCCTTCAGCATGCTGCTGTTTAGTCCGCCTCCTCCCGCCTCTCCTGGTTTGTTTAATTGCATTAAGAGCGTGCGTATTTCATTGATCTCTCCGAGCATCTGGGTCTTTTCCTCATGGTTCATGTGGTGGCAGATAATCTGGCCGACTTATATAATCACTTCAATGACAATTCACACCAAATGGATGGAACTGCTCCGCGACGAGGCGTCCGACTCGTTTCATCGTGCTATGGAGAGTGGTGTTGTGGATGCAAGCTTCATAGATGGACAGATCAAGCTTATGAAAGGGGACTCGATACGGACATGGTGGGGCGGCGTTTCATTTAGTGCCACTGGTTCTGCACAACCCCGGCCATATCTAATCGCGTGTCGGATGTTTCCAGGTCGCATTTTCTTTTCTCCCAATTCACCTCCATCATCAATCGACACTTCCACGAGTACGGCTGCAAGACCGTCGTGCTCGCGTTCGACGACAGGCGTCACGTTCCGCGTGCCAAGGCCATAACACAGTCCAAGCGGCGCGCGGGCGTTCAGATCATTGATTTCTCGGACATGGATCTGCTGCCCGACGAGATCCCTAGCAACTGGAAGGAGGCCATCATGAACCAGTGTTTCCGAAACCGCGTCATCGAGCTGGTGTGCGTCAACATCCCGCGTCTGGTGAATCCGCCGCCGCCTGGGTGCGCCCTCGTGATCGATTGGCTCGAGGTGCGCGAGTACCGCTACAGTGACGACACTGCGGAGCCTGTTGAGACGGTGCTGAGTGCGGCAGTGTACGGCGAGATTCCTGTGGGTGAGGCGGATATCAAGTTCGCTTTCTGGATGCGTCGGCTGCTGTGTCCAATGCTCATCGAGGCGACTGACGGGGACTACATCCCGATTGCGCTCGGGCTCAAGGTGTGCGGTATGGGCGAGCCAGTTTGGATATTGAAGTCGTGGAAGGTGGACAGGGGGTACGAGTACATCGACATCGATGGCATCTACACCTTCCTGCAGCACAAGTTCCAGCGCGCCGCTAGGGGGCGTCAGTGTTGTCAGTGGTGGGAGATCAAGCTTTTCATCGCTCTCCTGGGTCTCTCTGGCACGGACTTCACTCGAAGCCTGCCGCTTGTTAGCCCTCAGCGGATGTGGGATAATCTGCCACTCGTTATCCAGGCCTTTGACATGGAGACAGAGGTCACTGTTAATCTGGACCAGTGCAAGCGTGTCATCGAGCTGCTGTATTCGGAGACCTTTCCAAAGCACATTGACGTGTTTTCCAGGCAAAGCGTCTGGCATCAGGCCCAGGGATCCAAGCTCGGCGGACGCAACAAGGGCCTCATCCCGACGGACCGACGCATAATGTGCACGCTGCGGAACCTCAACTTTCTCATGTCCTACTGGCTTCGATCGCATGCGCCTGAGGCGACAGAGGAGTATGGATTTCGCGAGGACAGCGCGGGGGTGCTGGGATGGGCGGACTGATGGAGACATTTTCATCATTGGCATCATTTATTCGCTGAATGTCACGGGCGCGTGATCTTGGTTGTGGACACTTAAGTCCAGAGTAAATGATGATGGTGCGGCTCTAGCGCCTCTTGCGGCTCTTCTCGATTCTGGCCGAGGTAGCGGCAAAGGCGTTCAGGCAGCTCACGGTAGAAAAGAGGAGGATCAGAGACGAGATCACGTAGACGGAGATCCAGAGGATGTCGACCGTGCCGCTCGGAGGCATTTCCTGGCCGCTCGGCGCCTTCTCCTTGTTGATTGGCGCCTTCTTGTCGCGTGGTTCCGTCGCCGTGTCGCTTGGCGCCTTCGAAACCGTGATGCCGGTCCATTTTTCATCAGCCTCGTCGTTCATATTAGATCCGTCCTTGCGCAAAGCCAACGAGTTTCCAGCTTCTTCGTTCGGGGTGGCGGCCAGCCTTGGGGCGGTTCTCTTACGTTTGCGATCTTCATCTGCAGCCTTGAGCTCCAGTGCATGAATTCTGTCGGCGTTACGTTTGCGATCTTCATCTGCAGCCTTGAGCTCCAGTACATAAATCCTGTCGGTGTTTTGCCCAATCCATTCTTCGTTGTGTCCAATCCGGTCAGCGTTTTTTTTAATCTCGTTGGAGTTTTGGGCGGTGGCCGTGTTAACACTTACGATGTCTGCCTTGACGGCTGAATTCACGGTATGAAATCCAGTGGTGATTTTATCGACCACTGCAAGTAAATCACCCATGCTCACACCGCCCTCCGGTTTGGCACCCACGCTCACACCGCCCTCCGGTTTGACCGCTACTGTGTTTCCCATGGTGCTGACGGTGCCGCGGATTTCGGTGCGCATCCCAAATGCGACGGCTGCGGTCACGAGCCCGAGGATGACGACGACGTTGAACAGTGCCTGGAGAGAAATGGTGATGGCGCCAATCGGCGGCGCAGCAGGCTGCGTCGGAAGAGCGGTGGGCGGTGGAAGAGCTTGCACCTGCTGCTGCACCATCAGAGGAGCAGGGGCGGGAGGTGCGACCACCTGCTGGACCGTCCCGAGTGTTTCGTTCATCATTCCAAGGGCTTGATATTTCATGGCATCTGACATTCGAGGCATGTACACGACTTTACCTGTCGTACGATTCATCACTGCCAGCTCGGTGTGAATTGTCTGGCAAAGTGTGTGGACGGGTGTCAGGAGAAGGTGCACTCTCGATTTGAGCGTGTGGTACTGATACCCGCAATCGTTAACAACATCAGCGCTCATCAAGGATCTGAACTTTCCTGCGTTTGCGGGGTCTTGGCGGATCAGTTCATCGATGTCGGCGGCATTCAAAGGACCAATGGGGATTCCAATGACACGAAATGGTTCTTTTGGGAAAGCAAGGTCCATGCTCAGTCAATGGCTGACTTTCATTGAGTCCATTACTTATATATACCTTATAACCAATCCTGATGTGTTTTCCTTGCTCAATTGTATAAAAGCCTGTTTAGTCTGTGCTGTGCGACATGCCGTCATCCGTGGAGGACGACATAACCAAACAGTTGCATCTGTGTGTCGCTCTAATGAGCGACCCCCTGGTCATGCTGAACTATCCAGGCACTGTGGCGGATCATTTTATTACGGCACAGGGGAAGATCGAGCAGCTTCAGAATTTCCTTGCAATACCCAATGATCCCTGTGCGAGTAAAAAGTGGATAGGCAGCTCAATCTTGAACAGTGGTGTAAAGCCGATGGTGAATTTGATGCTGATCAAGCTCATGGAGCCCTTGAGATGGAAGCATCCAAAGCACTGGCTGAAGCACGCAGCGTCTGCGGCTTCGGTGGAGGGTCAACGCAATGCTGCTCCGACTGTATTTGCGCAGGAGTTTAGTGGGGAGGCTCATCGTCCGTGTCGTGAGACTGAAATCGCTCGCGAGATTAAGGAAAGTAATTGTATGGCTGCGCTGGTCCTGCTGTATTACTACCTGCATTGGCATTTGCTTCTCATATTGCTCAACGACAACCTGCATCCGTGCATTAATGGCACCCCTGCGTACGGTCGGCTTGACGTGGACCGTTTGCTGAAACACCTTCCTGCGTTTTTTGATACGTTCGAGCTTAGGCCCATTCGCGGTCTTCTGAACAGGGATTACTCCGCTTCTGATCGAGGGGATAGTCAAAGTGATTGTAGCAGCAGCGATGGCGACGGCAGTGATGATGAAAGTGATGAGGATGGTGATGACGGTGGCGAGGAACTTCCAGATAAAGAAGTCCCCGTGGACAAGAACGCCGCTGCTTTAATATACGAGCGAAGACGAAGAGCTGCAATTTCCAAGCGAATGCTAGCAACTGGCATCCATGGGAGAATAATGGGAATTGTATCGCGCGTCAAACAATCTGGTGCATTGACTGGTTTTATGTTATCCTTACCTGCTGTAATACACCGTGGTGACGATGCTGGTGGGGGCGGTGCACAGGGGCGAGGTCAGCCAGTCCGTCATACAAAAAGGCATAGCAGACTTATCAATCTTTACAGGGTGGTCCTTGCATCTGTATCTGCACCACATACCTCAGATGATATCCGAACCTTAAGTGTAGCACATGCAGTGACATATAATGGGCAAGAGAGCGAAGTTGGGACAGGTTATGACGAATTAATGGTAAATGACAAGGTCAAAGAAGCATACATGCACCATCTATCATACAGGATAATACAAGCCCGGGACGAATCAACGATCGCCAGTCTCAATCTATGCAGCAACACGCTATCAGTATTCAATCTTCAAGACAATGTTCAAAGATGGTATGACATGTGCAAACCGTTTGAGGTACAGTCACTTTCGAAGAAGGATGATTCCGATAACATAGACTGCACACGTAAGCGGTTCACATGCGTGCTTTCAGAGCTGCTGAAGCTCGCGCCGTATGATCTGTTAGAAGATGCTGCGAAAAAAAACCAATTGAAAATGGCATGCATCCACGACTTCAATTCAGCGTCTCTGATGATGGATATATGCGGATCCTTTCTGAAGTTACACGAAGTTATTTCTGTATTGAGGGGGGGCAGGCCAGACGACGGCGCTGTCAAGCAGAAGCTGATGCACTTTTTCATGCAGACGTATTCTTCCGACAGAGCGTTGCGCAAGGTTTTGTCTTCACATATAAACGATGCATCACCTGAGTCTGTATCATTCCATTTGAATTCTGGAGCGATATCCATCCCTATAGGAAATTTCAAGAAGCCAACTGTTGCTTCTGACGAATCCGCTGCTCATAAACACGAAATGAATCTTTTCGATATGGCTGGACACTACTGGGGTGCGAGGCAGGCAGATTTATCCACGGTGAACCACACATATTTTGCATGGCCGTATGTAGAGTCGGGAGGTTCATACCAGAAAGTAACGAAACTCGTCAGAAACATGATACATTCTGATGCAAATGTAGACACTATTGCTTTACGTTTCAATCTTGTGCTTTCCGCTGGCCATAGAAATTCTTTATACATTTCGTCGATGGTTCCGTCTGTTTTGAAATTAATTGAAGCACTGGAGTGCACACCACTCTTGGATGGAAATGCCTTGAAAATAAGGGAGAAGAACATCATCCACAGCACCAAAAAGAGCGTGTGTGATGTCAGCAGGGATTCAGCTACTGCTTTTTTACGAGGAGACAACGTTTTGTTCGGTGCACTTAATAATGCACATTCTCCATGTGTCTACAACAGCATGAGCATCAAGACAATCATCGCAGAACTCCGCTCTGAAGAGAATGCACTATCTGTGCGCATCGGAAAAGCGCGACGAGGGGAGTTCAAGTTGTATACCCCGCTTTCGTGGCCTATTGTGCTAGATGACGATTCTGATGCACACAATTATGCTGCGTTTCAATTGGCGGGAGAGATTGTGTTGCCGCCCAGGAGCAGGCAGGAGTATTATCTGTCAAGGCTTGCAGCAGTTGCTGATATGGGAGCCAATGCAGTCATGAAAAAAATGGCTGAAGGCAATGCTGATGCGCTTGCCGCAGGTACGGGAGAGGAGATTTAGCAACCTCAACAACACCTCACCACAGACCCCACCCTCACACCAGCAGCGCGTCCAGCTTGATCAACAACCGCTGCTTATCCCGGCACCAGCGCGGGCAGTCGCGGCGGAGCTGGTCGACGATTGACACGAGGGACTCGTCCTCCTGGACGGTAAAGTAGGTGATGCCTTCGGGCGGCGGGACGGCGGGCAGGATGAGCTGGTGGAGGACCTCGTCCATGCGCTTTCGAACGACCGCCTTGTGGCTGCGGCCGTAGGCGGATTCGCGCATCACCTGGGGGGGGGAGCGGTTGATTGATATAATGATTGCTGGGTATTTGCGTTGACCGAATCATATTGAACAGCCCATGTGCGTGCCTCACTCACATTGAATCGCTGCTGCGTGCGCATCTTCTCCACCAGCAGCACCTCGGGGATCCGTAGCTTCACGCCGACATGCGGGATTGTTTCGCGGTTGACGAAGTTCTTCTTCAGGCGCACGTGACGCCAGACCGCTGAAAATGAAATAAATCTTAGTAAACACCAGCGCAGTACCGGGTGGGGATGTGCCTTGTTCAGGTACACAGGACTTTTCGTTCTTACCCTTCATCATCCGCAGGCTCATTGTGTAGTAGTGGTCCTTGACTCGTATTGCAGGGAATTGATTCTGGACGTCGCCAGAGTTTGGCTGGACCCAGGAGACTAGGGCTTCGTTTCTTTCTAATTGCCCGATCATTCTCTTGCAATTGGGTTGCTCGGAAAAGGGCCAAGACATTCCGGATTTGACCACGTGGTTGGTTTCCATGTCTACGATTCTCATAGTGAAGTCTTTTTATCCAAAAACTCCTTCTCCATTGTTGGTCGCAACTGTAATGGAGGTCTATGATGCTTTTTTTAATTGGGCATATCAATGGGACACCATTCGATAATGCGCGCAGGATCAAAGCCGTTGACATAGCATGTGTTGATTGCATCGTGAGCGATTTGAACGGCCCCTGAATCAAGTGGATGGTCTGCTGAGGGAGTGATGTGGACGGCTGAAATGCCAGTGATGAGGCTGAAGGATGATGATACGCAGTGTTTAAGAATAAACCCGGTCTGAACAAATACGCAAATGGAATCATCTGCTGCGATGCTGACAGTGAACAGGGCCGTGCGACAGAAAGCATGCTGGTTGGCGCAGGTGAACCGAATACTGCAGCTGTTATCCGAGTCCTTTCTGGTTCGGAAGCAGTAGATGTTGGTCGGGGTCTGCATGCGTGTGTCGATAATCTTCTGTAACATGTGCTTGAGGAGATGAGGACGCGCCTGTGTCGTGAAGCAGGGGCCGAGCAGCTTAGCATTGTCCTTACATGTTGCCAGAAGCAATGCGAGAGATTTGTAGTCAAGAGATTTAGAGATGAGAGTTATGAGATCTTGATTGTGTTGCATCGCAGTGATTAGCAGTTTTCATCAGTAAAGGGAAAGATGTTGTTTGGGAATATGAAATCTCCGAAGAATACATCCATCTGCCTCACACTCCATTGGCTTCATAAAGTCGAAAATCGCACAAGCTTTTCCAATGGCAAGGAATCCCTCCTATACGCCCAGCGATACAGCTCGCGCTCGATATCCCAGGTCGAGCGCCCCGTGTGAAATGCCACGTCGTGCAATGCCTTGCGGATTCTCCACTTGATCCTGGGATGCAGACAGCCGAGCGAGACGACCAGACACGCGATGTGCTTGAATCGATGGTCGAGGGTGGAGACGTCCATCGACGCAAGCGCTCTGCTGGCCTGAGAGAGGACGGAGATTTGAAGCGTGCAGTATGCTATTACGCGGCTGATGATTTCCTGCTTCTGCGCATGGGAAGGGGTGGGGTGTTTCTCTTTCGGCGCGGGCGGCGCCATGCGCTTGCGTTCGTCGATACTCCTCTGATTGGACGGGGCGTGCGCTGTCTTTGGAGGTTCCCTTGAGGATGCTTTTGATTTGCCGCTCTCTGGTGCACGCATTTCGTTCTTTTTGCTGAGCTTGTGCTGGATATCTTTCTCCATCTTTAGCGTCTCCTTCCTGTGTGTGCGGCCCTTCATGCATTCGGCCTCCCTCATTGCCAAACACTCAATCACGCTGCCCATGTTCGCATTCGCAGCAGCGCCTAAAAGGAAAAACGGCCCCTCCCTCTGCTGCATCCACCAGTGTTTGGTGAAGACGTGGCTTGATATGACCTCATCTGCAAGCAGCAGCCATTCCGACAGCGATCTACGGACGCGGAAATCTGCAACCCAGAACCATTCGCGCTGGAGGAGGACGGGTGGATTACTCCCTGCGGTCACTGGAATGAAGAGCTTCATCGCGCGAACCAATGTCTCGGGGCACATCAGCTGGTTGCCTCCCCCTCCAGCTATGCCCCATGCGGCTGATGACTCTGGAATTTCGCGGCGTATCGGACGGAGGAGATAGATCGCGTGCGCTGGATGGGGGAGGGATTGAACGATGTGGCAGACGCGCATAACCTCCACCCACTGACCCATTGTCTCGGGGTGCAATTTGCCAACGGACGATGAGACGAAGAACAGACGCCAGAATTGGTACAGTCCCTCTTGCCGGTCGGGATGCGCGTCGACGAACGCGGCGAATCCACCATGCCGAAAGAGTATGTCAAATGCTACTGAAAAGGGGAGGCGTGGGAGCTGGAGAAGGAGTTTCATGTGCAGGGGCGGGGGTTCATAGATGATGGGGAAATTACTAGTGTGCGAGGGGTTCGCACCTTTTTGAGTCTTGGAACGGAAGAAAAAATATCAGCAATTGATTTTTACAATTAAAAAAAAATGAAGAGGCAATGGGTTTCTTGCCTTCCATGTTCTTGCGCTGCAATTATTGAAAAATCTGCGGATGTCGACGTTTTCTAATGGAATTTGAGACAGTGTACTGTTGTCAATTGAGCTGAGGTTGGAGGGTAATGGGGTCTGTGGCATAGGCGAATAATAGAAACTTCTGTTTTCTGGGATTGAATGAATGAAAATAGATGCGTATATTGCAAAAGATTGAGGTGGCACCTTGCTTGCTGTCTCGATATTCTGAGATTGTACGGTGTCTGTTCACCTGCAATCGTTATTTTGAAACTGTGTTGTGTGGATTCTGGGTGTATATGTCTCTTCAGTCGCTCGCCGAACTAATGGGCTCGCCTGTCTGTTCAGATAGCACTGATCATCAGAGTGGATTTTACCTTTCAAACAAGAACACGGCAGAAATTACCGTCTTAAACACACACGGTGCATGCTTTGGCTAACCCCGGTATTATTATTGATGTGGGATGCACAGTCTGCCAGTAGTAGTATGGGCGGTGCGCGGCGTGCTTCTACTGTGTCCGTGTCTCGCAGCATGTTTGTATCTAAGCTTAACCAGTGCGACCCCGAGCGTGAGTTATCCCTTCTACAGATAATATAAGAATAACACAGCAAATACAAGATCACTGTGGCTCTTTCAGAGTGGTATTGCTATACATCACCGTGCTACCCGTTCTCAACCACCCTTTGCTGTCTCCTTGCGCGCAGCATATATACTAGTTTATGCTAGATGCAGCAATGCCAGCGTGGTCATGCAGAAGACACGTGTAATCTCTCTCTCTCTCTCTCTCCCCCGGAGTCCTTCCCTTTTTATCGCCGTATTTAGTGTTGCTCTAATGATTCAAACACAGCTTGCACTGGTCGAGTAAGGGAACAGTTGTAATTTTTGTTTCAACGCTTCCAAATCCATCCCAGAAGCCTTCTCACGACCCCTGTGCCGGCGAGTGTTGATGGTGGCGGGGGTTGTATTATCACTGTCTCTTTTATCTCGGACACCATCACCGTGTATGTCCCTGATTTCAACGTCGAGCGGCCCCATGGGTACAGGGGCATGACGAACAGCCCGCTATCGCCCTGAAGCTCGCACTTGTCCATGGTCTGGCACACCCCGTCCTGCAGCAAGGACTCGATCAGGCATACATTGCCACCGTCGCAGAGAGTTTCCAGCTCGGGTGTAACCTTGCCCCCGGGCATGCGCGCCAATATCTCGGACGAGTCGACGAGCGAGTACACCACCGACACATTGTCGAACGCGTACGCGTAAACGGATGATTTGGATATGATCTTGAGCGTGAGCGCTGCCACGTCAGTGAGCTGCACCAGCTGTGCGGGGCCCGTGTACTTGATCTTGCTTCCCTGCGCCACCTCAATATCGAATGCATTGTGCTGCGTGGTGTTGATCACCAGTGGCGCATTGCAGTGCTGGAGCACCGTGTTGTCCGTCTTGGCAATCACCCGTGTAAACGCGGTACCGCGCTGCAGGAGGGCGTAGACGGCCGTGGTCCGGTTGACGGGGATGCCCTTCATCGAGAGGTATACGTCGACGAAGTCGCTCGTGATCGACACGTTGCATCCCGACAGCAGTGTCACCCCCTGCAGCATGACGGAGCCCGACGAGCAGTTGGGTGTCATCCACTCGCCGCCATCCCATCCCTGGAAGCGCATGCTCTGCACCCCGGTGACGTTGGCTGCCTTGACTACCAGATGGGCGAACACGGCGCCCTCGCATCCTTCGAGCTGAAGGCGCGTGTACTCGATGAAGCTGTACCGAAACTGCCCGAACGATGTGGCGACCGACGATGAGTTGAGCTGCAATTCCACCCTGGATTCTGTGTTTTGGGACAGCTTTCCAAACACCACCATGCCGAGCCCGAGCCTCAGAATCCGCGCCCCATTCTCAACCGCCGACTGCATATCGGTGCGGTTCATCTCGATGGAGATGTTGAACAGCTCCCTGCTGTCGGGCGAGAGGTACTTACCATTCCACGCGCCGACGAAGGCGTCCATCTGCTGCAGCGGGTTGTTCGCCGTGCAGTCCACCGCCGTGGTCAGGAATTCGGGGCTCGCCATGTCACCCCTGCAGCACCCTTGATTGAACGGCGGGCACGGCGGGTCCGTCGCGCCGCCAAGATGCACGTAGAAGAAGAAGAAATCCACCGCCGGGAGACGGCAGTCCACCGTGAGCGTCAGGACCGACGACCCGCTGCTCACGCTCACGTTCACAATCTCCAGCGTCGCCGACGCGTCGCCGCCCACCAGCGTGTCCACCGAATCCACCACCCGCGTCACCACCGTGCCGATGCTGCGCAGGGGCTCGAGGGAATCGGCGAGCGCCTGCATCGCCTCCTCGTTGGACGCGTCGATGGTGATGAGCAGGGGATCCGACAGCAGGTGTCTGGAGTGGGCGAGGACCGATTCGAGCGTCGCGTTGACCGTCGTCTGGTATCGGTGGCGCATGCACAGGCCGTTGAACTTGAAAAAGGGGCAGTGGCATGTGCGGTTGTGGAGGAGGATTTCGTTGGGGGGGCATGAGGCGGCGTATGTGAGGTGCAGGAGAAGGGGGGCAGCAATGAGTATTGGTGTGATGAAGGCGGCGCGGTGCGTGATGGTGCTTGGCATCTTCTGGGGTGCGGGGGTTCGCGTGTTTATGTATATGGTGTGTATGATGTATAAAAAGCTAGGTGGAATGACTTTTGAATGACGCCCTCGTATGTCAACAAATCATGTGGAGAGCTGTTGGACACTACCCAAATATTGACGAAACACGCGCTCTGCGAGAACTGCATGGTATTCGCGCAGGAGTATCCTGATTACTTCCCTATAAAGCACACGGATTTTAATATAGGAGACACATACAAGTGCGGGGCAGCCCAATGTATGGTACGCACTGTCGCCTGTATACCGTGCTGCGTCTGGCATACGTGTGCAGGATGTCTGGAATTGGTTTCTAGCGAACAGGACTCACGCCGCAACATTACATTGCGAGCGCAAAATTTCGAGCGATGGAATGACACGACGCTGTGCTTTTTTCTTTGCAAGGCCCGTGAAGTCCTTGGCCCGTGAAGTCCTTACATAACAGAGTTAGGGAGAACAGTGTAGCACTTCTCCTTCACCATTTCGCGCAGCTGGCGGCGCTTGTCAGCCTCCCGCTTGTGAAGCAGGGTGTAGAATTGTTTTTTCCACACATCCACGGCCTTCTGGTTCTCCATAGGGGTCTCGCTCCTCTTTGGGAATGCAAGCTTCTCAAGTTCGTCCTCACTCGTCGGCTCGAATCCGATGCTGCCGAACGACTTCTCCCATGCCTTGTTTGCTGCCAGTTTCCTTTTCACATCCTCTTTGACATCGTCGCCCATGGTCTCGAAGAGAATGCGCCGCTGCTGCTCGTCAGTGCCTATGAGCTTGTCCCAGGCATATTTGTTGTATTTTCCACTCATCTTTGCCTGGGAAAAAACATATCGCCTATCATATTCAGCCAGCTTGGCTTCAGCGCCTGTTTTCATGATAAGTCTCTGCCCAGGCGCTGTGACTGGCTTGAACAGTACATCCCTCTTCTCCTTGCTCAGCTGTGTGTACAGAATAGAGTTCCTGGTATTATCCTGCTTATCCGCGACGAATGTGCCCCATGCGAGAGCAGTGTACTTCCAGCTGTCATGAGCCGTCTTGTACAGACTTTTCTTGGCATTGGCGTCGATCAGAGCATCCCATCCGCCAAGGATAGCGTCTGGAAATGGGTATTTTTCAACGACCATTCCCTTGAACGTCTCCCCCACAGTCAGCCTCACACTCGAGCAGTTGATTGGCTGGACAGCAGCTGCTGGCGGCAGAACTTCAGTTGCAATCGACATGGCATTCTGCCTCGTCATAGGTGTGGGCATCTGAGCCGCCGTCTGATAATCAACGACTGCCAAGGACATGGCATTCTGCCTCGTCATAGGTGTGGGCATCTGAGCCGCCGTCTGATAATCAACGACTGCCAAGGACATGGCATTCTGTCTCTTCATGGGTGTGGGCATGGGCATCTGAGACATCGTCTGATAATCAATGACTGCTTATCTGATAAGCATTTATATATGTGGCAACCGACACCCTATGAAAAAAAAATGTTCAACACCGCCGCGCTTCATTCGGAAGACGCTGGCGAATCCTCATCCTCAGACGACACCGACACCATCACTCCCGAATCCGCGTCCCTGTCTTGTGCTACCCTCATCGCCGCACCAGCATTCGGCTCCCGCCCCTGCCTCACCGTCTCCATCATCGCCTCCGCCAACACATTGATCGCCGCCTGGAAATCAGCCAGCCGCACATCGACAATGTCAAGCCGCGTGGCCACGTCCTTGCTGTTGCGGTTGTGATCGACGCTGTCGATCTGGGCAGAGAGGCGTTGGATCTCGGCGAACAGTGTCTGGTGGTGATGGATGGGGCTTTCGGACGAGGCCGAGGAGGCCGTGATCGATAGCAGCGTCGAGCAGACTGCCATGGCAACGACGACTGTGACGGCGACGCAGAGTGTTTGCACCGAAGTGTCGGTCGGTTTTCGCATGGTCGGATGCGACCCGGTGGCTGATGTATATACGGGATGGCGTGCTCGTGTGAAGAGGCTGTGGGGATATGCGCGAGCGATTTATTAAATCTCATCTGCTTACAACATAATCAGACGGATTTTTCCCGGTAACTGCAAGCTCCAACCGTCTGAAATCGTCACGCATCATAAAAGGCCACACAGTGACAGCTGCCCATGTATTGTATGTGATTGTCCCAATCTTGTCAGTGATAAGCATATCCTTTTCTACATACGCAAACTTTTCCCTGTTGTAATATTCCTTTTTGCCATTGTATTCCCAAGTCACAGCCCGCGTGAACCCATAGCCTAGCGTCAACGCAATATAGCGACGCGCGTGTTTAGCAAACATTGTAGCAGTGGAAGTCATCGCCAAACAGCGCAACCCATTACCACTGCAACGAGTAAGAGGGCACATACACACTTTTTTTTATTAGCACGCGCTCAACTCGCGCTGGTGTCATCCGTTCATCCAGTTGGCTCATATGCAACCTTAGCAATCGGTCCATCGATGACTTGCAAGCACTATAAAAGCCGAGTGAGGCAAGTTTCTGAAAAGTTCATCTCCATGTTCACTCGTCTCATGGCAACACATCAGGCCCCGTTTGTGCACCGCCATCTTGTCAGGCTCGATGTCTGTCTTGAGAGAATTATGCATGAGGCTAGAAAACTCGAAAAGGCACCCGTCCGCGAATGGACTGCCATGGGCACAGGGACGTGGTGGCAGGGAGAGCTCCTGCTCTCTGTCCAGCATTGGCCAGCGTTATCTGTCAATGTCACTGTCCTCAAGGAAGCTATCTGGGCCAAATACATGGACGACAAGGGGGTCAAGATCCTGGTAGGCGTGTTCGACTTCGACAAGAACACCCACTCCAGCACCTTCAGCGTCCAAACCGACGAAGACCTCGCGATAGTCATGCGTGAAATGCGATACCTTTCCAGCCTCGTGTGTCACTATTGCCCACCCACCATTGTGAACAGCATGTATCCATAGAAGTTTTGGAAATGAATATTTGCATCACAACCCGAAAAGTGTGCTCTAATGGAGAGCAATGGGTCGCACTCTTGTGCGTGATGATAAACTGCCCCAACCCACATCCAACCGCAACAATCGATCCACCAATCCCTCAATCTTCATCACCACCCCCCCTTTCTCCGTTCCATCGCACCGCCTCGCCTCCTCCGTCGTGCACCGCTGTGCAACCGCCCACCCCTGCTGCAGCAGCTGCTCCTTGTACTCCATCTCCCGCAGGTATCCCCATCCCCGCGCATGCGACTCCTCGCCCGTCGTCGTGTCGCAGCATCGGACAA
>Ga0194042_1000029_pt1 | contig 40837 bp, 37 predicted proteins | sample JunL4412m_MetaG_FD_148974 | JGI IMG/M metagenome (GOLD analysis project Ga0194042, IMG submission 148974) | Anoxic zone freshwater microbial communities from boreal shield lake in IISD Experimental Lakes Area, Ontario, Canada - Jun2016-L442-12m | ecosystem: Environmental > Aquatic > Freshwater >...
CGATATTATATACAGATGTGTAAGCTGGGGCTTCTGTGCGAAAAAAATGAAGGGCGGGGGTTGGTAGGATGGGTGGGCTTCCTAGCTGGCTGGATGATATTTAAATGATGTCTCCGATGAGAGGGGAATGGATGAATCCGAGCATGGATTATCGCCTGTTGAGGAAAAATATTTACAGAAAATGATTGAATCACACAAACACATTGAGGGTACCGTGTCGTTGCCCAGGGATGCGACAGAACTAAGAAGAATGATTGCTAAGTTCCGCCACGATGAGTTAATGCCTGTATTTCAAGCTATTGTTGTAGCCAAAAAAAAAATGCCTGGGTCGCTATTGGATTTTTTTCCGGATGTTCCAATTGTGGCTGTATCTACGAGAAATCAATTAATATCGGGTTTAGTAGGGTATGACATTGTTGATAATGTATATACTTTAAGTTGGTTCATGTCTTTGGGTCCTATGCAAGGTAGCCAGCGAATGCCTAATTACGGGACTTCAGATTCAGATTTGAATTATATTGTGGACGTATTAATTCAAAACTACGGAGTTTTGAATCGAACATAAATGAAGTGATGTTTATTCAAATGGTAATTGTAAACTTGGGCTTCAGTGTAAAACAAAAGAATGGTGTTGGCATGATGGGCGGTCTCCGACGTCTGTGTGATTGATGCGTAGGTGGCTTAAGATTCCTGTGGCTGACGGATCCGTGTTGATGGCTGCACTGAAGATGAGGGTTGGGTTGTCCATGTGGTGTACATTATCGAGTGGATGACGGTACCATGTAATTCCCCAGAAGAAACAATCGACAACGGTACAATGAAAGGCTAGTAATATAGCTGCTGCTATCAGCGATGGGTCTGTATACTTTTGGCAGATAAATACAGCCATGCATACTGCAGCCGCTGCCACGCATGCGAGATCTGCTATAACTGCAAGCTTTGGGATTGTAGGGGTCTGATCTTTTTCTGATAATTTAAAAACCCTGAACAGTAGAAACGAGTAGAGAGATGAAAACAGCAGAAACATGTTGTGTGCAATAAGTATGTCTCCTATGTCATCCTCCAAGCCGCGAATGCATATAACATAAACGAAGATCCAGATAAACGATACTGCCGCTGCAAATGCAAACACGCACCACATAACACTGAACGCCGTATGCAGAATTATGCCAGCAAAAAGCCAGCTGTTTGTTTTGCGCACAGTATTATTACTCTGAACGTACATTCTGCGATATAAAATCTCGTAATAGCCCCATAGAATAAAAGCACCCGATGCCACAGTCCAGATTATTGTGAGGATTATGTCTGTTTTCATTTAGAAATCACTAGGGTTAACGTTATATACTGATCCCGCGATCCACATACCCACTAAACACCCATCTTTATTCACGCACACGCACGCATGCAAACCATCAAGCACAACCCCCATGCCGCAGTATTTGTGCAGCCCCCGCCACCGGATACAAAATGAGCGTCGTCGTGCTGGACAACGTCCACATCGAGGACCGTGTCATCATTCGAAATGTAGTGGCCGCAATCGAGGCCCTGAAGATGGAGAAAATTCTGCTTTCGTGGACGGTCGACGTGACGCAGGGGGGGTATGCAGTGAATGCTTACATCAACGATGCGGTGGACTGCGAGCTATCCAAGGGGGAGCTTGACACGATCCACGACGTCAATCCGCTTCGCATCATCAGCTCGTCGGTGGCGCGTGTGGGTGGGAAGTTGCGTATCAAGGTGCGGGTGTCTGATCGAAATGAGCCGCTGATGCTTACTGAGACGCAGGTTGTTAGTGTGAGGAAGCGGGCAAGGTGGGCGATGGGGTGAGGTTTGGTGTGGCTGGTTGTTCTCAGCGCCTCAATCTTGCTTTTCTGATCTCTTCGCTTTGGGCGTACTCGGAGAGGTATCCTTTATATTTTTGGCTTTCCATCAATGGACTGTCGCCAGGCCTCATTCTTCTCGTGCTGGGTCGCAATCTAGACACGGATTGAGCATGTGTTGATGTACTTTCGCCCTTTGCTGTGTCCTTTTTTATAACAATACATATTTCTTTTGTTAGGCTGCCAATGATATCGTTTAGATTATCGGGTGTCAGATTTTCTTTCGTGTCCTTGTCTGTGATTTTTTTCAAACGTGATTCCAATATATGGCTGATGGTATTGGAGGTATCACTCTCGATTTCCTGTGGAATCTTATCAATATCATCAAAATTATCTATCGACTCCGAGTCGTCAGTCACGTTAGCAGCAGCGGCATCGTGATCGTCTGGCATAATCGGTGGTGTTGATTCCGTTGAAGTGTATGGAACTATCTTATTCAATAATTCTTGAATTGTGGATAGTTTCTCATGTGTTTCTGTGTGCAGAACTGCATTGTGTTCATCTGCTTCGATGTGTTTCTCCTTCAATGCTACCATTACGTCGCGGATTGCGGAATATCCAGTTGCGGTGGTTGATACTAGCTCACGCATCTTCGCTTCCTGGCCCCTTTCGTGTGCTAGTGTTGCATCTCTGAATGTGTCTGCATCTTGCTTTGAGAGATCCAAGGCATCAGATATTTTTTCAATCAACTGAGTGTTTTGACTTGATACCGCCTTTGCTCTCTCTCCATGCTCTTGCAGTATTCCAACTATTGTTCCGAGCGTGTTTCCTATTTTCTCATTGATTTCTAGCATGTTTGTTTCGTGGTTCGCAACAGCGTCTAATTGTTTAGTTAATTCTTCTATGATTTGATCGTTCTGTGTTTCAAATTGTTTATTCACTGCTTGTAGCAACACATCCCTGTTTTGCGCAGCAAGTTGTCCAGACGCTACATTGCCATTTTCCCATTTTTCGATCAGTTCGACTTTAAACCCGTCCAGTTTCGCATGCAATTTATCAATCGAAGACTTTGTATCCGTGCAGCATGCTTTTATGATGTCTTCCATTGCTGTATTTGCAGGTGCTTTCACCTGAGAAGGTTCAGCGTGTGTTTTAGCTGTATTAGCAGATGTTTTCGCCTGAGAAGGTTCAGTGGGCAGTTCCGTCACATTTATTTTGGCTGCATCAGTAACACCTCCTTTAGGCAACGTTTCTATGAGTTTTGGGGTACTTGAACGGCTGTCTGGTCGACTGTCATTCACTGGTGTCGAGCCAAATGGTAAATTGTCTAGACTGTGCTGTATTTGATGTATGTTGTCTTTGTCACTGTTTACCGTTATAACTGTTCGTATTGCATTGATTTCATTTGCCAAATGTTTCAAGTGCGAGGATACATTCGTGTACGACTCACCTGTGTGATGCGCGTGTTCGCTAGATCCAATGCCCTCTCGGATGGCACGTTTGTATAGTACCTTCATTTCTGATAGAGATGAAGGCATGTCTTTTTTGGATGCGTGATGTGATAACCGCTTCCAGGCTACGGCACTGTCCAGATTGGACATCAGTTCTACGCTATCAGTGGCTCGTTTCCACTGAACAACAACGTCTGTTGAATTGTAAACGTGTATCAATGCTTTGACAAACTCATCCATTGGATCACACATGTATTTTCACACATGGGGCATGTATTTTATACGCATTTGCAGATTTTTGCATGGTGGGTGCAAGCGTACTCCGGGGATTGTTTTATGTTCGCACGCAATGGCAATGAAACACATCCCGGCCAGCCCTGGCCATTGTTTGCTCAAGTTCAATCGAAGGTAACTGTGTCGTTTGCCTCGAGACCCTCCTCGTTGGCTTCTCCCACGACGTCCGGTTGGATGGAAGCGATGAAAGCAGCCCTCTTGGCTTGCTCGATGTATTCGACCAAGTGGCTGAGCTTCCTGACTTCCACGTGGATGGACTTCACCCAGTTCAGAATAGCCTCCCCCCTCAACTTACTCATCATGTCCATTTCCTTGCTGACCGCAAGGATTTTGATGTAACCCTTGTAAGCTTCAGCTGCGTGGTTGTCAACAGCGTGTTGTAGTACGATGTCTGCCGCGTAAGGGTATTTGGCCTTGACTTGGTCGCGCACTTCGTTGAATTCCTTCATTGTCTTGCGCATGGTAACACTCGCTTGATCTGTGTTGCGTGCGACGAGGACAGCCATGGCGGGAATGTTGTTCGGGAACATGTTCGGGTTGGTGAGGTCCTGGACCTCGTCAGCTGCGCCATCTCCATCTCCCATGTATATGAGCTTGGTGTTCTTGAGTACGTTGCGACGGTTCTTGTCCTCGTTTCCCAGACCAGAGATCCTGTTGACTCCACACTTGAGCTGCTGCTTCGTCACAGTGACAGCACATTGCTGGTCAAGGAAATACTTGACACGCTCTAATTGAGCGTCTGCTGTTTTTTCTTTCTTTTCAGGTGGCGTTGGTATCTTCTTTGCCTGCGCGCCCGAAGGAGTGATTGGATCTGTCTTCGCCGCTTTTTCTTCAGCGGATGTGGACCCATCCTGAGAAGGCCATGGAGGGGGGGTTGCATCTGAGGGAGGCTTGACGGGTGGAAGGCCGCCGATGCTTGAAGTGGCCTTTGCAGCACCACCACCACGTGCGCTGAATTCAATTCCATCGGTTGGTTTCACCGTTCCCTTGTCAGACGTCAGCTTATCAGCCATATTTGTTCCACAGCAGTGTGTGCACAACCAGGAGCCCTATATTTATACTAATCCTCTACGAACCCAACCCTCAAAATTCATTCCGCCGTCCCCATCAACAGCTTAATTCTCCTCCGATCCAGCGCTTTAAGCGTGATCTTTGTGATGTTCTCGACCTCGGTGATAATCTTGCACGGGATCTTGAAGTGCATCTTAAGACTCGTCTCCATCGGCAGCAGCCTTCTCAGCACGGGTATGCGCGGGACGACCTGTAGAGTATCAAACATGACTATGCCGCTGCGCAGCAGGTACAGGAGCCCTATAACAAAATGGTCAAGCTTCGCGGATGGGACAAGCGGTGTGAGCACCTTGCGGAAGCAGCTGGTGAAGCGCATGATGGCGGCGACGCATTCTCTGGCCAGCTCGTCGAACATCTGCTGGCTCGACACCTTGCATGGGATTCGCAAACTGCCCAGCACGAAGCGCGTGTTTGAAAGCATCTCCAGCATGCAGGGCTGCCTGCCTTCCATCTTGAACCCTTTCGCGACGCGCGCGAACGCTATGGTGGCCTTGTCCTCTACCCGCTGTATCTCTCTGGAAATACACCGTTTCGCCGTGTCCGAGTACACGAGTACGTGCAGCCACCGCACCACCAAGGTGCTCTCCACCCACGGCTTGAGCGCAGCCGCCGACGACTGCCCGCAGCACAGTCGGCCGCTCCCGTGTGACGGGTGAGGGGCCAACTCGGAGTATCCCTGTTGAAAATTCCGGTTCCTGATCCAGCATCCCGTGATTTCGCACGCTTGGTGATCCCCTTCCACCAGACCCACCACACAATCCCCGCCGTCGACGCACTGGTGGAATCGCCCGCAGTGGGTGCATCCGGCCTTGTCTATGTCGAACACCTCCCAGTCGTCCATCTCGCAGTCGTGGCATCCTTTCGGTATCCGGAACGGCGACCGCACGCGGTGCCATACGGCGTGGATAGGGTCGCTCGGCTTCATCGCGGCGCGCACATGGGTTCGCCGGTGTGTAAGGGGGGAGTTGTGTGTGTGTGTGTGTGCCATGCTAGCTGGTGGGCGGCCGGTATAAAATGTATACAAGTTTGCTGATACCTGGATGGTGAAGCTCACCCCGTTGCAATCGGTTCATTTACACGGGTGGCGAGACCCGCGCCCTATGCTGATATGGGCCGATGTGTTGCGGCTGGGCCTGTCGTTTGACCAGCTTATTGGCGAAGGACTCCGAGTCTCTGATTTGGTATGCATGCAGCCCGACCCGATGCAGTGGATTAAGTGCGCGGGGGCCGGGCTGGCTCACGCGCGCATGATGACGATCTGGCCAGTCAATCCGTTTACACACTTGGGCGCTGATTTGGGCGATGTCCTGGCCCAGCGGTTCAGTGCGGATGAACTGAAACGCATGTCGGTGAGCCATGGGCAATTGGTAAGGAACGGGATGACCGAAAAAATTGAACCCATGTTTCGATTCGATGCGAGGGAATGGGCGTTGCTGGGCAAGCCCGCATCGTCGGTATCGGGCAGTTGAAATGGACGTCTCTTTTTTGGCTATGGTATATAAACGGGGCGGGTTCGTAAATTTCAGACAGTCCCTTGCTCGAATGGAACCATCAGGTGATTCGCCAGCCAGAGTCCACGTTGATTCGCCAGCCAAAGTCCACGTATACCCTGTGAGTTACGATCTGACAATGGCCAAACGTGGGTCGGAGGGTGGCGGGTTCGTAAATTTCAGACGGTCCCTTGTTCGAATGGAACCATCAGGTGATTCGCCAGCCAAAGTCCACGTTGATTCGCCAGCCAAAGTCCACGTATACCCTGTGAGTTACGATCTGTCAACGGCCGAACGTGGGTCAGAGGGTGGCCGCCCCGTTGAGTTTTGCTGTGTCGTCCGTCCGATGCCCTCGCCACAGGTGCGGGAGATGTCTGCTCGCCTTGCCGCTAAGGAGGAGGAAATTTCAGAGCTGCGCTCGGAGATCGACTTGCTGGAGGAGTCCAATGCCATCAGCGGCAGCATTCTGACTACCGTCATCCGTACCTTGGTTGAGGAAAACAATACCCTGTTTGCCCGCAGCCCTGTGGATGAGCAGTCCGGAATGGATGCTCTGATTGCGGAAATGCAGCGGATCAATCGCTTGATTGCCCTGAAGGTGTCGCGCTTTTAGTGTGGCGTGGTGAATGAGGGTGTTTGGTTGAGAAATAAATTCACACTCTGCCCCGTTTTTTATTTCATCCGGGTCTGCTCGCCGCGCGGCTGGGTTGGGGCGGACGTGGTAGGCAATGCAGCGCATCACACATCGCGATCCACCATGTGCGGGACCCATTTGAACTGGCATGCGGGAAACGGGTTCTGGGCGCCTTCGGTCAACACAAACTGAATGGCGTGCGGGCTGTGAACGTGGTTGCGCTGGTAGTCGATGGTGGCAGAGTGCATCGAGAGATTGAATTGGTAGGTCGTCGGCGAGACGGAGCAGAGGATGCAGATGACGTTGATGAGATGGTTCTCGCGCAGCATGATTGTGAACGATGGCTCAGTCTCGCGGTGCTGGTAGCTGAAAACGAGCTTGGCCATGAGCGTGAGCTGGTCGGTGGTGTTGTAGGTCACCCAATCGTGAACGCCGTCTTCAACCGTATCTTCTTCGACGCCGTACCGACTGTAGCGGAAGTAGAAGGCCGGAGTGGTGTCGAGGCCGAGGGCGTCTCCCATGCGCTGGATGAATGCAGTCACGCCTGGAAGAGGGTGGGAGTTAGGCGAATGGTGTGCGTGCGCAGAAAAGGGATACTATACCTTGGTCCTGCATAAGCGATGCCTGCTTACGAGTGATTGGGCACAAGAACGGAGACGCGGGGTCTCCGTTGAACGACTGTGTGTTGATCCATTGGTTCACGATGCCTTCGAAGTTGGTTACCTTTGCAAATCAAATATCAGTAAAATGGAATGGAAGCGTGCACAGTTCGTCAGCCAATAAGCAAAGCCCACCTGCCCCGTGGTGGTGATGAGAGACACGCCCGTGGTTTCGAGTGTGATGTAGTCCTTGAGCTGGCTCTTGGCCGATGCAACAACGGATCTGAGATTGAGGAGCTCCGCATTATCACCTGCAACGTTGCCAATTTGGAGATGCAGATCGGCATTTTCTTCGCGCAGGTCTTGGATCGACGTCTCTTGATCGGTGATGATCTGGCGCAGGCCTTCAGCAGACCTCTCATGCTCTTCGCGCGATGCAGTGTTGAGCTCCGTCATCTGGACCAGCTGGATTTGCACAATGGCAAGCTGCTTCTTGGTCTTCTCGGTGTCCGTAGCGAAACTGTCCACGAAGCGCGCAAAGTCCGACACCTTGCTCTTGACATCACGAGCGCTGAACTGATGTGAGCTGCCACGCCCTCCTCCGCCGTCTGCTGGATCCGGATCGGTGCCATCGTCGGGCGTGCAATCAATGGTGAGCAATGAGGCCGATGCACACGCCTTGGAGCTAGCAGCCGACGCGGTGCGCTTCTTCCCCGAATTTGTTGCGCTTCGCATGGTTTGTGTAGAAATGAAAAACGAAGAGGCACTTTGCACTTAAAATTCTTAAAATTGAAATCCGGATGGGGGTGGCATCGGGCCCGTGTAGGAATACATTTTTATTAATTCGGGCCCGGCCGTATATAAATCACTCAGCGCCTCTACACACAGTGACCCACGCACCCAAAGATGTCCGAAGACACTCCCGAGTCGAGGTTCGCAAAGGACCTCACTCTGGCCACCCAGACTTCGCCGGCAATCACTGCGTTTGTTGCGACCGTGCTCAATCCGGGCCTGAGCCAAATGGATTTGCTCAATCAAGTGGCCGGGATTGCATACCGCTGCGGGGGGCTGAACGATCAGCACTCGGCTGAGCTGCTCCGTGTTTGGACCATGCACGATCCCAACGCATGCCGTCGTTTCTTTATGGAGGAGGAGAGAGATCGTGCAGGGAAAAAGATCCGCGAACTGGAGCTTGCGAACGAGAGCTACGCTCAGACTGTCAAGCAGCTGCAGGATCAGATTAACAGCATGCAGAAGCGGCTCGATGGCAACCCCCTTGAACCGGCGGTGTCTGTCTCTGCGGCAGCCAAGCTGGGCCCGGATGATGGAGCTGCGGTTGGGCCCATTATAATCGAAGACGGTGGCGCGACTTACCCCGACAGCCAGGAGACTACCAGTGGCGATACATACGGAACCAACCGCAGCCCAGCCAAAAAGCAGCGTACTGATCAGTTGGCCGCCACTGGCTTGAGGTCTTCTTGCTTGGCTTTCCATGGGGATGCTGGTCGCGCATCGTATAACGCTTGTGTGGAGTGCCCCGATCGTCAGCCGGAAGAAGAATTCTGAAGCATTGGACTCTCTACATTTGACTCGGAATGATTCGGGACGGGCTTTTTCTAGAAGGCAAAGACTTTTATGCGCACATCCAATAAAGTCGAACTCCCTAACCACACTGCCATAACAGCGTTACACCAAGCGCATTGCCTCTCTAATGTGATGCATGTGCTATTTCTTGTTGCGAGTACATAAGCGCGCGCAGCTCTCATTGTCCGCATATGTCGCTGTTCGACGGAATCTCAAACGTGCGCCGGCCGGACGTCGTCATGAACGACGGACCGCTGCCGTCGTCGGCGCCGCCGTTTTTGCCTGCGGCGAGGATCAACTATGCGTCGGATTTGCTCGGCGACAGCTCGGTGTCCCCGTACGACTATGGCAAACCCACCAACCTCAGCGATCAGACCTCGTACCTCAACATCGCGCACCGCATGCAGAAGATCATCCCGCAGCTCAATCTGCCGAATGCGAATTCGGAGGGGTCCTTTGCGCTGAGCCATGCGGTCGACATCGGCGATATCGGATTCGTGCTCCGCATCGACAGGAGAGGGTCCGTGGTGAAAAACATCGCCGCGTTCGAGCGCCTGCAGCTCACGCGCATGGTGGACCCGATTGTGAACCTGGTGACTGTCAACTATCTCCTCGCAGGCCTGCAGCGCTTCTGGAATAAGCGCGAGGCGCACAATTGGCAGCAGCTCATGGTCGATCTGCGCTTTGTCGAGGACGCGTACGCAGAGCGAGGGGCTTTCACCGTGCGCGACGCCATCCGATTCATCAGCGAGGTGGCGCGGCCGTGGGGCGTGCCCCACACGTCGGAGCTGCAGGGCGGGCAGCACGAGGGCGGGCACGGCCCTGTCACGTTCCCCGTCAATTTCATCAGCACCTTCTTTGTGTGTGGGCTGACGCGTAATATGTGCAATATCTGGAGTCAGTCTAATGTGTCTGCGGGGGATGATCTGATTTTCAAGTTGGAGAGGCTTCCTATAGCTGTCAAGGACGGGTCCGTCAAATATCACCTGAACCATTGGAAGAAATCGATTGCTGTCCAGCAGTTCAAATACGAGGACGGGGGTGTGAATGATGCGTGGCAGATTGTTCCGGCCGTTTTGAGCACCTACACCCCGTCGCAGATGCACGAAGGGTATGACTATCGCCAGAACGGGTACTGGCACATCACGCGCTCCCAGGTCATGGCCCGGAACGAGTCTTCTGAAGACCGACGCTACCTGGACGCGCCCAACATCGGTATCTACCACGACGATCGCGCTGCAATGCGGGGGGCGCTGGTGGAGGGGACGTTTGAGCCCGTGTGGGTCGAGTACTGGCCTTGGCAGCCGCAGCGCGGGGTAAAGCGGGTGTGTGAGTGCAGCTGCTCTGGGAGCCGGAAACGGGTCTCGCGGTTTGACCCCCCGCCCCCTCCGCCGCCTGGAAAGGATCCGCCGCCTCCTCCGCCACCGGGAGGGCGATCTCCTCCTGGAGGAGGCGGTGGTGGTGATGGTGATCCACCGCAAACGGGAGGGGCGCGTCCTCCTTCAGGAGGTGATGGTGGTGGTGGTCCACCGCAAACGGGAGGGGCACGTCCTCCTTCAGGAGGTGGTGGTGGTGGTGGTGGTCCACCGCCAGTGGGAAGGCGTCCTCCTTCAGGAGGTGGTGGTGGCCCTGGGGGTGGTGGCCCTCCGCCGCCTGGAAAGGATCCGCCGTTGTTGGCAGGGCTTCCTCCAAGCGACAATCTGGCTGCAACAAAACTCGTACCGCAGGATGATACATCAAGGCGTGGACATCTACCTGGCCAAGTGCTGACAGGCACCGGTATGAAAGGACCACCAACATCGACACGTCCTGGCACCGCAGATGGACGACCAACATCGGCACCTTCTGCCTCCAGCATGGTAGGACGACCAACATCGGCACCTGCAGCTGCTCGTGGCGGTGCAGACGCTGTTGCTGGTGAAGTAGTCGATGATATGATTGATAAAGCCACGAAATCAGCGTCTGAACTGGATGCCGATGAAGAACTCGACGGCGTTTCTTCACTCAAACCCCCGGCATCACCGCTTGTTCCACCGACAACTGTTCCAGCCACAGCCGAATTCACCGCCCCCGCCGCGAAGAAAACGCGCCGACCGCTCGGCCTGGCGGTGGGGCTGAGCAATCTGGCCGCCGGCGGGTCGGTGATGGTCGAGGCTGTGAAGAGCGGGTGGGGCTCGTCCGCCGCGCCATAGCGGGATTCGGCTGGTGCGTGTACATAAAACACAGGCGGGTGGCGCGGGTGTGATGATGGGGACGGGTGAGGGCGGAAGAGGTTCGGGGGATGAGGATGAGGATGATGCAGCTGATAGGGCGCCGGCCCAGGATAGGCGCAGGGATGCTGAGGTTATAGAGAGACGGATTCGCATGAGCTTTAACCAATGCCCCATTTGCTGGATGCCGCTGGCTTCAGATGGTAGGAAGGAGATCGATTCTAAGTGGGCTGATGTGAGCCTGACGTTCAAGGGAAAACCCGCGTACAGTATCAAGCATCCTAGTGAGCCTCGCAGCGTGGCCAGGCATGTTTACGTGTTTGGCGTGCTTTCAGGGATAGGGGCTAGGAACCTTCGTAATTATGATAAATGTCATTATATTCATTATTCTATGTTTGGGAATGCAGATGCTTTTTTAAGATTTTGGACTAAGCATTCTGCAACAGACATGAGTGGTAAACGGACGAAGATCGGCAATGCTGTTGTGATAGATAATTTGTGTAATTCTCTTAGGCAGATTTCTCCAGGTCCAGAAACGGATTCCGATATCCGCAGGATTTATGAAAATGTGTGCGTGGAAAACTCCATTTTCTGTGATGCGTTTGGAAGTGAAGGTGTAATGTATAACTTGCTGCGCAGTAGAAATCTGAATCATGGTAAAATATCTGATCTTGTGACAAAGATGAAGCATGAATTCTTTGTGGGTTGTCGTGATTGTAATGCTTCCATGACAATATCAGACCACGCTCGTTCACTCTTTCGTTTGATATTTTTTCCATCAACGTACTCTGGTGATCGATTGAGTCTCCTCAAACGTGACAAAATATTGAAAACTTTCAAAAAGATTAATATGGAGAGTATTATCCATTATATCACACTTTCAGGGGTATTGTATCGCGAAGACCACATTGAAGATATGTATTTTAGGGTTGAAGACAAATTGCACAGGGACACTTGGCAGATGAGGTACATATTTACATGGTGTTTACTGCAGGTTTTGATGTGTCTGTGGAAATTTTATGAGACCGATCCTATAATTGGACACCATAAAAGCTACATTTTCATTGCAGTGGCTGATTTTTATCTCTCGCTGCTCTTGTTTGCTCTGCATGAAGGGTTGCGGGAAACGACCGGATCGAGTTGTGATGTAGAATTTGAGTGCTTTAACTTTTTCTATGCCAGTCACATGCCATTCTATCTTAGATCTACTGAATTTAATCTTGCTTCCGTCGTCCTGGAGCTGAACGAGACTCCATTGTCAAGGCAGAGGTTTAGGGCACCGGATTTTAGCGACGGTCCAGCAGGAATGAATAAAGTGAAGCTCCAGCTGAAGGACATATCCGACAAAGTTTTTCTATTTTGGACGAATCACTTCAAATCGGTGTCTTCTTTTGTGAATGATACCCAAGTCGGAGCACAAGATCCGAGCATTCGCGCTGTTGCTCGTTTTTTTATGCCTCCTGCAAACATACAATTACGGTTTCAAGCACTTCTCGAGGGCGCTCCTCTAAATATTCAGACGTTTGCCACTGCCATGAGTCCGCCATGGTACTGGTATCACTTTAAATACATCACCATGCGTCGCGTATCCCTCTTGTGCAAAAACTATGATCATAAATGCAGTCGCACATACCGCCCCCAGGGCGTGCGCGTTTGGCGCAACTGGTACACCCTCTTCAACCGGAGCGTGCGTGCGTTGGGCGCATGCGCCGCGCCGCGCAACACGGCGGATGGGGTGAGGGCGCTGCTGTGTGAGAGCAGGGCGTTTCGGGGTGATTTTTTTCATTGAAATACAACCTTGTGACCGGTATTAAAATACAGTGGATGCTTTGTTTCGAGCACCCGTGGTTAAAGTGAATTGATCGTGTGGTCGAACCTCACACCCCTGAGCTTTTTGCAGGGGGAGCTGAGGGTGGTGTCGACGACCAGGTCGGCACTGCACGTGACCGAGATGCTGTGCTTGAAGTTATGCTTGTCGGGTTCTCTCCTTTCGAAGGCACCTGGAAATTCGTCGAATATGTTGTAATTCTGGAATAAATCGAGTGGCGTATATGCGCTTGCGTTGATGATCTGATGCAGATTGATGTGTCCTTTCTTGTGAATGACGGCGGTGATTTTGTTTTTCCATACATATCCGGTCGAATGGGAATACATACTGGATTGTGCGTTTTTGATACGGCTCAAAACAATGTGATTGACACGCTCGGCGTCTTCCGGGGTGCGTATTGGGGTTTTTGGCTTGAGGTCGATTACTTTGACCTGGGTCGCTGGGTTGCTGTATTTGCTTACAATACCGATTTTGGTCGTTTCCATGAATCGTACAGCCATAAGATGGCCGAATAAAGATCTATGATCTATGTCTTCTTCGTTTTTGAGCGTGATACTGTATAGGTGGATTGCTTTGACTGCGTTCAGTCCTATTTGTTTTTCCATGCTGTTTCTTGAAGTTAAACGTTGGAATAAGTATCCAACGAAGTCAGCTAATGTAGATACGACTTTGAATAGTCGCTGGGTGTCCATGTCACGAGACGGGCTTCCTTTTGTTGGTTCGGGTACGGCAGTTTCATGCAGTTGTTCAATCTTCTTCAGTATGACAGTCTTATTATATTCATTGGACTTCTTGAGTTTTAGATCATTCGGCGCTAATTCTTTGCAGAACACTGTAGCGATGGCAAGCAGACAGTCTCTTGTGTAATACAGCTGGCTGATTCGCTGCATCAAATGTCGCAGATGGTGTGTGGTTTTATCTGTATTGAAATCACCATTATCTTGATGAGCAACCTCCACAAATCGTGTGGAAGGGAATGCATGCCGCAGATAAAATAAAGTACGGTGATGCGTCTGTGGGTCATACTGGATTGAGTCTTTGAACAATAATGGTGTTGCTTCTATTCTATGCTTCGTGTCGCCGAACCCTTTCGCTGAACCGTCTCTGCGTTTTTCTACGATGTAATCTTCCAGTGATTTGCAGAGATGCCAGTCTAATGAATTTAGACTAATTGATACTGGAACGCCTCCGTTGTCTTTGACCATGCATTTATCATCTTTTGCACCTACCGGCGCCACTATACTGGCGCAGAGCCTGGCATGTTTTTTAAAGACATACAGTGCTTCTAGAATGGACGTGTTTTCTTGGGTTGCGTCCATAATTCTGAGCATGGTCATGTATCTATCTCTGTCGAATGCAATCATTAACTTCCTTTCTGATTGAGTGTCCCCAGTGGATATTACAGCAGTGTAATATTCTGACGAGGAAAAGTGAATTGGCTTGGTATCTGGCATGTTATGTGATTTCACGTGAAATATTTCGCTCACTTGCATGGTACTCGCCCCCTTGGTAAGTGCACTGACAGTATTTATTACATGGGGTTGCTTAAGCGTTTCGCTGATGATATCTTTCAAAATAACGACGCGACCCCCATCATCAGTCTCGTCCACCATCCAATCAAATTGACAACTGCATATAGTTTCACTCTCAATGCATTTTGTTGTGATGGGTCCATTCTTAAGATCCGTTGGCAGTAATAAAAAATCTACCCCCACTTTCTTTGTGTAATTCGATTGCCTCGTTACTATAATTGCCCCCTGCCCACCCTCTCTCTCAAAAACGGCTGCATTCACCGAAGGGGGCGTTTCCAGTGCGTATTTGACTGCGTTATCCATTTTGGATCGTGCCGCTGACACTGACGCCTCTGTCCCTCTGTGTTCTAACAGCGCATGCGACATGGGATGGGCACACGGAAGCCGGCTTCATATATACATCGGCGCAGGGAAACGGGGTGTGCCAATGCTACAGCATCTGCAGCTCCAGCTCCAGGTCCTCGGGGAGGCGGGATATGGTTGTGAACGGCGGTGGGGTGAATGCAGCGCTAAACCCATCACCCCCCCTAATCCTACTACCAGGAAGGTGTTCAAGTGAGGTGGATCTACGGTCTCTTGAAGGCATAGGTGATGTAACTGGTCTTACTTCTCCTACACCAGGAAGCGGTGGAAAGATCTTCTCGCTCGCTCTAGAGCTACGACTTTCACCACCTTCACTGACATATGCGACTGAAGGTGCATCCCTGCTCCGTTGAAATACCCTAATCGCAGAAGCCCTGTCATTTGTGCACGGGTAGGTCTGTACAAAGATGTAGTTGTGGTTGTTATTGTCAACCGGGCTTATAACAATCACTGAAAACGAAGGGGCTGGGTACCAAAGTTTGATCTTGGGATATACGTTGTCCTTGGCAGCGACAATATTCATAGCCTTTTGCATCCCAACGAATGACTCGCGTAGTTTATCAATAGAGGTGCGCTGTGGTTTTTTCATTTTATGGCGCTCGTTAAGTGCATTACTGTATTTACCATTTGCAGTCATGATTCCTTTGAAAAACAATAAAGCTGCTTCTGTTTGTTGTGTGTTTTGCGACGTCGAGTTTTGAAGCTGTTTAAGCATCCACCCTGCGTTGAACATAGCAGATTCTGCTCTGTCTATTTTATTCATTGCTGGGTTTTTAGTCATTTTGACTGTTAGTGCATTGGTTCCGAATAAATGAATGGTATATTCATCTGTGCCATTCGAAGGTCTTGCTGATAATAAAAGGGAATTCGCTGTCGGGTGGAATTTTTCGTGCTCACTGATATCATCTTCGTGTCGTTTCATTAATTGAAGGATGATTTCTTCGCACAATACAAACTTCTCTCCGTTCATATTTCCAAGCCCTGCAATTACCAGTCGTCTGTTGATTGCAAGCTTATATTCAGCATGTTCCATGTATGTTGTATCTTGGAGAGTACCCCTGTGTTCTATTACAGCTACCTCGTAATCAGATGACTTGTGACGATGGATTGACGGAGTTGGTTCCCAGATTGTACGTGTTCCTTTTGCATGAGTCATTTGCATAAGTTCTGTAGTAAAGAACTCACACAGTGATTGGTTTGTGGTTACCATATGGCTCTGGTCGGCAGAGATACTAGACATGAGCTGTGAAGTTAAATAGCTGGTAAGTATAGTCTTTGTTTCTTGATCGGATTCGCCTGATTTAAAGATAACACTGGAGTGTCTGGGCGCCTCTATCACATATCTATTGCCAAAGTTTCGAGTGTCATTTACATTACAAGTTACCGTGTATGTTGACTGTCTTCCAATCGGAGTAAACATGTTATGTTGCCCATAGCGATCTATTTTTTTTTTCTGTGATAGCTGGCATGTTATATTGTCCATCGTCACAGCATGTATCAAGAACCTGTTGTGTGTTGGTGCCGCATCCGCTGCATATTCCATGCTCCCTCTCGCCTTCTTGAGGTGTTCATTTGCATCGATGTGGTTGTACTTCCTGGCGTCGCACGCCACGGTTAAATTTTCATCTCCAAGCAGGTGAGTTGCTGATGCAATTGTGCTCGCACCGTCTACACTAACAGTCGCGCAGTGTTCCATCCCTTCCAACAAAAACCTATGGGCTGCTTTGGAAAGTTTCTTGCGTGATTGTTTGACTGTATTGGTGACTATTTCTAATTCTTTCCTAGCCTGCTCAATACTGCCCCGCTGCCAGACAACGGTTGGTTTCACTTCCCCTTTAATTTTGGCTGGTGTCTGGTATTTGAACCTACCCCCGGTCCCTGCCACTTGTTTTGGCCCCTTACCACCAGTCTGTGCCTTATTTTTGCCCGGGCCCTTGGTCCTCACCATGTGGTGAAACACATCCACCGCACCCTGTTTATATACAACCATAAGTGGAAAAGCTTGCTGTCATACCGCTGTTGGCGAGTCACTACATATGTGCGCCGGTATCGATTGGGTGTACCATGGACCACTGTCTCTGCGCATACGTATCGTCTGTCTGGGTGCGATTGGTGGGATCGTATCGAGAATACACGGGGGTGGGTCAATTTGAGACGCAGGAGTATGCCCTGGACCAAATCAACGCACGCCTGGTGCAGCTTGCAATGCAGGATAAGACTTGCATCAGCGAGGCCCGCCTTCACAGATCCAGCGGATCAAGGGTCTTGTTCAGGACCAAGATGATGGAGCACCGCCGCATTCAGGTCCAGCTGACCCAGCTGCAGCGCTTCAAGGACAACGCCATGCTGCAGTTTGACGCGCTGCGCAACCACGAGCTCAACCAGACGTTTGTGCGCGCGATGAAGGGCGTGGTGGGCGCGAACAAGGGCCGCATCAGCAAAACACACGATGATGCGGTGGCGGTGATTGGAGAGCTGCATGAGAGTTTAGCAGAGGTGACTGAGCTTTCTGAGTTTTTAGGGCAGCCTGTCATGCCCGCGGATGAGGTTGATGATGAGGAGTTGGAGAAGGAGTTAATGGACAGGGTTCGCGAGTCGGAGGAGATGGGCCCCGACATGATGGCGGCCGAGCCACCGACGCCCTCCAGTGCGACCGAGTTCTTTATTCGCGATCGCGAGGAGCGAAAGGTATCGCTGCCGCAATTGGCGCCGTATGTGGATAACAGGATCGTTGACCGGCTTGATATCAGACCCATGCTGCCGACATTCTGATCTCATTTATCGGATATCGGCTGCTGCATGAGACTGAAGTTGTGGCAATGCGGGAACGCGATGAATTTCCTTACCATGACCAGCAGTCGAACCCGAATCCCGTCCAGAATCTCGTCTTTGGTCAGATGCAGAGCATCCGAGTCTATCCAGCCCATCATATTCTGCATCTGCTGCACAAAGGTATTCTTGACAGATGACGATGATGAGGCCATTTGGGGAGTGAATGGATGAGACAAAATCACGGGTAGCTGGGCAATAAGGAGCTGATCCGTATTTATTTTAGTTCAGCTGACCCCGACGACGATGGGGACAAGCTCAATCACCCCGCAGTTTCTATCCCACTGCATTGAATTGAGATTGCCGAAGAAGCGTTCGTCGAAGCACTGGAACACATACCCGTCGGCCTTTGTCCTGGGCTGGCTGGTGTGTCGGACCACCAACTCCGAGTCCAACCCGTTCACGTACGACGTGCTTCCCTGGGTGCGCTTGTAATACGGGGAGCGCGTAGGGAACACACCGCACACGCTCTTGGACCCAAACAGCGCGCCAAACGACGTCGCCTTGGCCGAGGACTTGGCGCTTCCCCGAAACACCCACAGCCCTTCACTCTCATGCATCTTCGTGATGATCCCGTTCTGGATAGCCGTCGTGTCGGCGCACGCCGAGTAGAACTCCACCGTACTGTCAGGCCCCTCCTTGATGTCGAATTCGACGGTGTCCACAATGGACACGCCTATCTTATCCTGCGTGAATGAAAACAGGTCGCGTGTGGTGGTGATGTTCAGCCCAAAATGCTCCGCGCACATGAGCGCCACGCGCCCCCTCGCGCGCTGGCATGCTTTGCGAAGCCACCACGCCTCCTCAGAGAAAGCCACCTCCTGGCAGTTGAACTCGTTCCCCACATCGAGAAGCAGATTATAGAATTCGTCGCTGCATCGGTTGAGGCCGCCGTTGACCCCTATGAAGAGCTTGTGCACCCGCACGTCCTTTTGATAACCTCGACAAAAGGCCTGGTACAAGCCGATCGAGTGCGGAAGCTCCGGTCTCCAGTCGGCGAAATCAACGCTGCGCTTGCCCGAGGTCCGCGCTATGACGCCTGCCTCCATCACGGCCCCGTCTGATTTCAGTGACGAGAGCAGGTCCACGTTGTCGGGCACGCAGCGAAAGGTCGCCTCGTTCCCGATGGCCTGTGCGGTGATGGTCTGCATCAGCGTCTGCATGCTGGCGCGCGTGTCCCTCGTCTGCATCAGGCGCATGATGTCCGCGTTGAACACCCCGCCGCCATTCGAGGTGGCGCAGTTCACCTCGAAGAGCGAGGTCCCGTGAAACATGGTGCGGTTGATGGGCAGGATGCCCCCCTTGGCCTTGTTCGGCACCACGAATTGGAACCCCTCCAGCTCACCGGCTGCGTTGATGCAGTGGGTTGGGAGAAGTTTCATGTGGGTGTCTTCGAGCAATATGCTCTCTATTGTCTGACTGGCCTCAAACGACGGCTCGTGCAGTGAGAATGACTTGCATTGGGTCGCTGCAGCCGTCATGTCCAACGAGGCCGACAAAATGCTGGATATACGCGTGAATTCGTTTTACCTTGGCAGCGTTCATAAGGCCAAATTCAATACGAGGTCAGAGTCAGAGTGAGGTGATGGCTGAGAAACAGCTGTTTCTCTGGTTGCCGTTCGGTCTGGAAAGGTCGTTCTTTTTTCCTCAACTACAATTTGTACGCCTCATTCTGACTCTGACCTCGATTGAATTCGGCACTTACTGAAAATGCGTGTGCACACTAAGCTCAAATGGTGTCTAGTCACCAATATCATACTCGTATGCTGCATCACTCTCTTGGTATGCATCAGTCCTAAAGTGCACGACACGTACATGCGCTTTGGACCACAGCCTGACCTTAAACTCCTAGGTATTCCCATAGACACATGGTCTCGTTACTGGACCTTCCAGTGCTTCTTGTGTTGGTTTCAAATGACAGACATGCTCATACAAGAACTGGCAAATCCCATTATGGGCTTCAACATTTACAACCCTGACAAGAAGATCATCACAGAGTTCACTAAGAACGAGCTTCAGCTATATGCACAGACATTCTGGTTTCTCACATCCATAAGAAGCGCGCTCATGTTGCTAGTTAGTATCACTCAGTTGGATATCGCTATTTCTAAATGCGTGTACAACGAACTTGCTGGTGTTGTAGCGATACGCATCCTGCTCAACGAGAAGACATTCAAGCCCTCCAACGAGCTTTCTGAAGAGCTCCTCTCCGAAGTATGATAGGCTTGGACAACAATAACGCATTGTTATTGAAAACCATGCGCAGTCCCGCCTCGTACATGAGCATGTCTGTATACACGCGTGAATTCGTTTTACCTTGGCAGCGTTCATAAGGGGCGTGCGCTCGGCTGTGCCATCGCATGATGCCGATGGCGTCGTGTCAGAAGCGGTCGCGCGATGTGGCCGAGAGCTATCATTTGTTGCTCGAGCTCCTCACATCGGAGCCGTTCTTGCAGGAGTGCTTCCAACTGATAGAAAATATGTGCCTGTCCCGTGATCTGGACTTCACCGTCGGCGGCAAGGCGCCGTCCCCCGAGTTCAAGGCGTTTGTGGACCGCAATTACTATTCATTCCTCAGCAACGCGATTCGCCAGGCACACGGCCTGGGCTTTATCGTGTGGTGCGTGCGCAAGCTGCCGTCGGGCGATCTGATACCGGAGGTGCTCCCGCTGGGAAGTTTCTCGTGGATCGTCGAGCCCGATCCGTCAGGTCATCGGTCCCTGCAGTACAAGGTAAAGCTCATCAGCATAAAGGAGGTGCCGTTTGTCGTGACGGATTGGGTGCAGCCCAACCTCAACGTGAACGAGGGGTCTATTCTGCACGCCACGGTTCAGACCCCGCTGTCGCACCTGATCGAGGAGTACCGCATCCTCCAGGAGACGATGAAACGCTACCACCACGCCGACGCGTGGAACACCACCGCGCGCATCGTGGTTTCGTCTGACCCCAAGCAGTACAACCACGAGGCGTCGCAGCGAGAGGTGTTTGAGACGCTGGATTTCCTAAAGGGTGCCATGGAAACGAAGCGCAGGCACACCGTGTCCGCCGTGGAGGAGGCGTTTCATGTGCATCAGACCAACCACCGCGAGCTCGTCTACGAGCTACCCCCGCATCACCACATCGAGCCGATGCCTGTGCTCAAACCGGTGGTGGACATCGACTTCATGATGCGCAAATTCCGCAGTTCGGTGTGCAGCCTGCTGGGAATTCCATCGGAGATGGTGCAGGCGGATCGCGACGGGTCCTCGTCCTCCGCCAACCACGGCTCCCGGGGTGGGCGGTCGACATCCCGGATCTTCCAGGGCAAGATGACCAGGATGTGCATCTTCCTGTCGGGACTCCTGCAGGAGGTGCACAGGAAAATATACAAGGAGAACGCCGAGTTTAACCTGGTGGCGCTCCCCAGGTTGGAGATCCAGGGGATTGATGACCTCAAGATCCTGCACGAGGTCGGCGTTCTGCAGCCGGATCACGCGCTGCGGCTGTCAGATGTGCTGCTGGGCACCGTGCGGAAAAGGAAGGGGGATGGTACATCGAGCGGCGGCGGTGGCGTGGGAGAGGGGCAGAAAAGGGGCAGGGCCGATGCAGAAAAGAATGGGTCGCAGACTAGAATTTAAAGGGCGGTGCTTTACTCGTCGGTGATGATGCTCACACGTACGTCACATCCTCTCGCCTGAACCACTTGTACCCCATCTGCCCCCATTCCTGGATGCTGATATCCTCATCCGATTGCGCGTCGTCGCCCGACGACCCACTGTCATCGTTTGCCATGCGCGCGATCGCCGCTTGCTCCATCCGCTCGGTTTCCTCGATGCATTCCTGATTTCGAGTATCGGTGTCCTGCCATCGATTGTGGTCATCGGATATGAGCTTGCACGCCAGCCCCAGCTCCCCGTCGGTCTCGCACTCCACGCGAATATCCTCTGCTAGAATGAAGACTCTCCTTCGCACCGAGAAGCGCTGCTCGGCTGGTGTCTTGACGGCCACTACAAACGGTCGGTTCATCTTCTCCACCGCGCGCAACACATCCACCGGGGTGATTGGCCGTGCCGGGAGATTGATCGGTCGGTGTCCTACAAGCAGCTGCATACTGTGTGTGCGTATGCAGTGAGCGCGTGCGCGTAAGGGAAGGGTTGGATGCTTTGTTCATTACTTTGCCTCACCCCCATCGCCCCCCATCAGCTTGTCGAACTCTCTCGATAGGTCATGCTCCGACAGCAGGTCGTCGTCGCGGCACTTGAGCAGCACCTCCCCCTCGTTCAGCGCGTGCGCCACGGCGAGCACGGTTTTGAGCGACTGGTCCTTGTCCAGCTGCTCGGCGCACTGGAGGACGAGTTTTTCGTGCTCGGAGGGCATGCCTTTCATGTATTGGATGATCTCCTTGACCATCTCGGGCTTCACCTGGGTGTCCATGGCGTTCAAGATGGCGGTGAGCGGCATCGTCTGCTGGTGGTGCGAATTGGTTTATGTAGTTTCCGGCACTGAAGTGCACACACGGGTGGCGTGGCGGGTGTGGGATGTGTTTTAGCGGATGCGTGTATATAAGGTTGGCGGGACGAGTGCGTCAGATGCGTACGAAGAGTCGTAGTGGTGGTAATAATGGAGGAGGGTGGTTGGGTCCATTTGCAGATTTGGGCGGCGGCGGTAAAACTGGTGACGATGAGTCTACAATTCCAGGTTCTGTAGCACCAGGTAAAGATCCAAAGCAGAAAAAACCAAAGGCGAGCGGGCCAGCTGCTGCGTCAGAAATTGAACCTGAAGGAGGAGGTGCAAAACAAGGTCCTCTACCTGACCCCAAGCCACCTCAACCCGCCGTAACCCCCGCCGTACAACAGTATCGAAAGTTCAACTACGTAAAAGAGCGCTCGATCGAAGACCGGATCGCATTCATGCCCTGCCTCATTGGCGCCTTTGAGCATGCCTCGCGCGGGCCGTCCGACTGCTATCTCACGACGCCCATCTCCAACTTCCGTCTGCCCGAGGTTCGATTCAGTGACTCCCAGTGGAATCGTCGGACGTGGCGCGACACGAATCGTGTGCATAATGCACTTTTGAAGCTGAAGGTGGATCCGTATGATGTGATGTATACGTTGGGTGAGAAGGGGGCGCGGTCGATGGGGCCTTTGAAGGATGTGCTTGGAGAGGTCAGTAAGATTGAAGCATTACTAGTGGACAGTCTTGAGAAAAACAAGGCGAATATTGCAAGCAGTGCTTCGAATGCACGATGGCTTATTGCTGAAAATATCAAGTCGGTTATCACCGGCATGGGAACTGCAGCCTCTCTGAAGGATGTTCAGCATCAAGTTATTGATATGATCAAGTCTGTGTTCAGGTATAGGTACAGGCATTATGAACAACTCCCATTCAAAAATAAGAGTCATCATAACAACGAAATCTGGAATGGGATTGATTATGCTCCTGTTTTCTATGGAAGTTTATTCCTGACGACTGGTGATCATGCAGAAGCCATAAAACTAAAATACGTAGCAGAGGCAGATGCACAGGAACAGCTTAACATTGATATTGCTATCACGAGCATCCAACGTATTGGGCAGTTGTACGATCAACTTGTTGCAGTATTGGACAAAAAAGATCCACAGTCGAACGATTTTCTGACTGAAGTTGACAATGCATTTAAGGAATATAATCTTCAGGCACGGGGGTTATCATCTATTCAAGGGCATGACACTTTATCCTCTGGTTCTTTTTTGCTTGAACTGCAGAAGGTGACTGGTACATACCTATGGGAATTGTTGCTGGAGCGTTTTGAGATTTTACGGAGTAACGTGTTCTCATACTTCTCTATCGTAATGCATGATAACGATGATCCAGAGGGTAAACAGTATAGCTGTGATAAACGTGCAAGTGGATCAACGATCAGGAGTGCAGCAGAGGTGACTGACTTATTCATGGAGAAGGCGATTCCCTCATGTCTGGCTCATCTATTTTTAAAGCTGTGTCCCGTGATGGATGCAGGTACCATGCGTATCGACCAGGAAAAGTCAAAGGACAATGTTGAGGTAAAGGCGTACTTTGAAGCTATGCATAATCATTGGAGTTCTGGATGCAGTGGGTTTATAGCTGGTATTCAGGTCCCATCGTTTGCAGAGGTGAGCAAGTCATTGAGCGAAGATCTTGATTTAAAGTCGTCGTCGTATGTCAAGCTGACAGAGCATATTGCATTGAGTGTTAAGGATGTCAATGTTCTGCGGACTACACTAAAGAAGACACCCGATGTCAAGAGTCTTGCAACAGAGCATATTCAATCTATTATTACGGATCAATACGATGAAAAACTAGCATTGATGGATGTCCATAAGCTCGGACGGAATATCATCAGTGGTACACCCCATGAACATCCACTGAAACACTTTGCCAATAGAGCCAGAGATCTGATATATTCTACCCTAAAAAAACGTATGGATATTACAAACAGTGCCACTGACTTTGTTTACAATGCTGTGTGTAAGATTGTATACGCTAATTATTGCAGCGATGGAGCATTTGTAGCACTGTTATCCAATTATGGGTCGATGGATGCCAGTAAGAGAATCAAGTTTGCTCGCAGGTATTACAGAGCAGCACACAATCCCATTGCAATTGAGAAAAGTGTTGGAATTGATTATACAAGACTGGGCAAGGCAGACATGGCGCAAGATGCGATTACAAAAAAAGCTTTCGATGATTGGCACACAGTATTCGTAGCTGGCGCAGACATTTTAGCTGTCATCCCACAGTGGGTCATATCTCCTTCTACGGAAAGCAAAGTTGTTACAGTGAAAGTATTTGCGAATGATGCAAAATATTCATCGCTGTTCAAACTAAAACCAGATTTCGTGCTACGCCTTACATCCCTGTCTGACAAACAGCGGCAACAGAAACCAAGCACAGCTCCTCCCAAAGGCAACCCTTCTAAATCTAAGCCACCACCTCCTCCTCCGCCACCCAAAGGCACCGCCAAAGCCGCCCCACCCAAAAAAAAGTAGACCCCAGCTTCAACGAACCACCAACCCAACCCACCCCGCCGCCGCATGGACCGCCTCTCGTTCAAGGACTTCATCCTATGCAAAGCGCTGGATGTCATATCCGGCAACTGCGCGTACCGCAAGTACCTTCACCAGTGCTGCGAGAACGGCGAGGACTGGGCGCTCAAAGTGTCGGCCAACGTCGCCTCGGTCGCCGGCCTGATTAAGGAGCTGCACGCGCTCGTGGACCGAGTGCGACGGCTGCCGAACTCCAAGCTCGGGAAGGTCTGCGGCGAGATTGTGTCCTCGATGCACAGCCCCGCGCGCGTGATCCCCGGCTGGTCGACGTGCGTCATCACCGAGTGCCAGGCGCAGAACTGCATCGATGTCAGCCGTGCGACCAAGCAGAACCAGAGCATTCCGGTGCATTCCAAGTTCCAGTACTTTGTCCTCATGTGTTTCTACTGCTGCCGGATCGAGCACGTCGTTCGGTGAGTTGTGGGGTGGGTGCTTTGCCATCCCCCCCCTCCCTCCCGCCGTGCACAGAGTGTGACGTTTCCTGTCCAGGACGTACACCAAGATCTGGTTGGAGAACCAGCCCCCCGATGCGGATATGAACGACCTGACCACCCGGTTTCAAGACCAGGAGGAGCTGTTCGGGAATATGTTCGAGCGCTTCGCGCAGGGGTACAGCCACGTGAAGGCCAGCCTGGAGGCGTATCTGTGCGAGCATTGAGCGAGTGCGAGTTGAGAGTGTTGTGTTTCATTGAATCTGTTGTGTTGAATCACCATAATGCGCGTATTGGTGCATTCAATTCCCCGCAGTCTGTTGTATATTAAGCTACTACGATAATCAAATCCATCTGCACCATGGTGGATGAGATACCTTCACACCCTCCACCCAATGCCCCCGCGTCTGTTTTCAGCATCGGGGACGACGGCCCTGATTACGATGACGATTTAGCCCACTCCACACCGATCCGTATCACCGTCGAGGACGACACCCCCAACACTCACTGCAAGCGTTTCGATGCCTGCGAGCAGAAGCAAGGGCTGTTACACGACGCTGCCGAGCGCACCATAGGGACCGCCGGCTGCTGCGGCGCATTCTGCATGCTGTTTGGGTGCGTGTGCTGCGGGATGTGTTGGGGCGAGTTCAGAGACACATACAATCGCTTTACTTTTTGCGGCCTGTGGTGTCCTGTTCGAAGGCCCCACTGACCGCAGAGGCTCGGCAGAAACCGTCAGTTGTCATGCTTGATATGGAGTCGAAAGAACGGGGAGGTCGCCCTGATTTGCACGCAATGGAACTCAACCGTGTCTCGCTCGGTGAAGCACACGACGGCCGCCTCGGTGACGTTCATCCCCGTCGACGACCGCGCGCGAACGTATTTCATCAGCTGCTGGATGTGCTTGGTTGTGATGGAGGGGGCTGTCTTGAGTTCGAGGATGATGCAGTGGTCCACCTCCATATCGAGGCGCCCGACGAGGACGGGCACGCTGCCCGACATGGTGAAGACCTCCACCTCCGTCAGGCATGGAACCCCGCGGTGGTAGAGCTCGGCGGCGAGCATTCGTTGGTAGAACCCCTCCGTCGACCCGGACTTGTGCCTCTGGATGATGTTCGTGCACGTCCGTTGGATGATATGCATGAGCGGGGTAGTGTGGTGACGGGTGGCGAGCGAGGCTTGAATAATTCGGGTCCAGGACATGGCGAGGATGATGATGACCACAGCCGAAACCCAGCGCATTCACCAATGGCGATGCGGTGGGCGCGAATATGGACTGAGTTGGGTTAGTTGTTTCTTGGAACAGGAACCGAAAAAAAAACCGCAACCGACCAACTACGTCATTCGATTCACGAGCGCCTTGACGTGATGCGGCTGCATCCCTGGCCATGCCTGCATGAACTTGGCGCATTGCTCCGGTGTCAGTCGCACCGATTGCGGCGGCTGAAGCATGCCCTCTGTGAAATGCTGCCTCAGGTAGAATCTCACCCTGATGCTGTCGCAATGGTATCGAACGATGAAGGGCATTCGCACGAGCTTCTCCACTTCCACACCATGCCCCCACGCAAGTTCCATATCAGAGACCAGCAGCCTATGGCAGCACGCCCTGCATATCCGAGCCTGAAACGCCATAAACACTCTCGGCGCGGGCGCGCCGCACGCGATGCACTTGCCGTAGAGCAGCTTGATTCCGGTGATCACCCGCCTTCGTAAGCCCATGTGTTCGGGGAGCGACCATCGAGGCAGAAGCGCGGCCAGCCTCTCCCAGAACGCACGGTCGTGTCTGTAGCGGAGCCATGTCGGGCGGTGGATGGCCTGAAGTTTGACAAAGGCGAGGAGCGACGTCGTGCTGGGCGGCGAATCGGCGAGCAGATGGTTGACCACGATGAGATGGAGTGTGTCGTCCATTGCAGACAGCCGAGTGTGAGCTTTTTTGAGTGAGGGGGGCGTTTATTTGAAGTATTTTGTACGTCACAGAAACTTGATCCGAATCTCTCCAACGGCATTGTCCTTGAACGCAATCATCTCTGATCGCACCCATGGTGCGGGCGTCTGTGCGACGTAGCCCGCGCGCTCTTCATCGGGCGAGGGGCCAATTTCCTCCTTGCTCAATACGACTGGCGCCGCCTTACCCGATCGATGGAACACGAGGCTGTGCCTGTTGAGTGTGGCCAGCACCACTCCAGCGATGCACAGGACGATAAACGCGCCCCCGCACGCGTACAGGGCGGTGTAGACCGCCACCTCGCAATTGAGGCCGGTGTATCCCGCCTCGCACACCCATCGGCATTCAAACGTCTGGAACCAGTCGGCGCTGAACACATAAGCGGAATGGGCGGGCTTGGAGTTGGCGCAGTGGATGCAGACCTCCCTGCCGTCGGGGTAGGTGACCGTGTGGCACTGCTCCCCGTACCAGGACGCGCTCCACGTGATCGAGTTGCGCTCCACCCATTGGATAGGCACGACTTCGTAGTACATGTAAAACATGGGCGCGAGACACACAAACAGCATGATGACATAGTTGGGGTGGATCCGCGTCACCAGATCCCATTGCTTGATCGTGCTTGCAGCACTGACCAGCGCCACCTCGCTTCCCTTCATCAGCTCCTTCTCCGTCAGATTCATTCCTCTGTCGCACTTCCCCCCGATCGCTCGCAGCAGGTCGTCGTCCTTGTATCGCACGGCGGCCTCCCATACGCAGCACACGCTGTCGACGCACGGCTTGATCCACGGCACCCCCACCGAAAACAGAAGCACCGGCAGCAGCTCGGCCGCGTCGAACGACCCGGTGAAGCGCAGCCGGTCGTCCTGTATTCGGGCGGTGACGTTGTATAGATGCGCTCCGCGCGTGGTCGAGTCGGGCTGGAAGAGGAGGGCAGCAGCAGTTGACATCGGTAGCGAGGGTGGGGGGGGCGGTGTTTTTGTAGAGGATAGTCTGGTAGGCTGGACTCACACTCGCTCGTTGGGTGTGGGGTTGAGTGGTGTTAATGAGTGTGGGGTACGCATACACACCCACTGCAAATGAAGTTCAATGAACTGGCCGCATGCCCTGTATGACTGGGCGGTGGGCATGCAATGGACGCGGTGCGATCAATCGCGCGAAGAGGACGGAGCTTTGGACACGGGGCCCGTATCGTCGTCCGGCTTCGAGTGCTTGCCGTCGACGTCGAGCTGAACCTGCGTCATAAGCGCCGCGCGCTCGGCAACGAGGCCGTTCTTGGCCACCAGCTCGCCCTCGTCCATGGCATACCCATGCAACTGGCCAGCGAGCGTGTAGTCCTTCAGATGCCCAGGGTGATTAAGAACGCTCTCACTCGAATGGGTCAACACATACTCAGCGTAGACGAACTCGTCGTTTTCGTCCTTGTCGTGGCGGCGTTTGTCCGATGGGCCGACATACTCCTGCCCCAGCTGCGTGTAGAGCTTGCGAAAGAGCTCCGCCGCGTTCAGCGGCTCATCTGCGGCGACACAGGCGTGGATCAGTTCCAACGTCTTCTCGACCATGTCCTGAGCGAGGAAGAGGTGCACTCCGTCGGTCGGCGACTCGTCCGGTCCGCCAAAGTAGACGATGACCCCGTCGGATTGCATGCAGGGCATCAGCAGCTCGAGGAATTTGTCGCCCTGGCAGAAGGCTAGCAGGACCATATCGTACTTGGCGCGTTTCACGGTTTTCCTGATCAACGAAGCAATGCGTTCGAACTGGATGAAGGAAAAGACACCTTTGGCGCTCAGAGAAAGATACTGCCCAGACATATGCTTTGGGTCCGGCTTGTCAGCTGGATTCACAGGCGCTGTGTGCGCCATAATGACAAGCACTTTGAAATGCAGCCCTGGCTTGAGGGAAGGGAAAATGGTCTCCAGCGTCATTCCGCGAGAGGCGGTTCGCAGCAGAAGCGAAACCCTATCGTGCTCTTCGGCAGGGATGCATCCCATCAGGTCTTTGATGGCATCCTTCACCCCTACTCCAGCGGTGAGCTCCCAGTCAGACGAGAGCACCGCGTTGATCAGGGCAACGAGCCTCCGTGGCATGCGGGCGTTGCGCAGACGGCTCTGTGTGGCGGTCTTATATATCGATGGTGTGTCGTTGTTGGCGGTTAGGGGGGTTGATAGAAACCATACATAAGCGCAGACGTCACCAATGCACCCCACCCAATGGAAAGCGCGCAGCCCATTTTATTCAGCATTGGCGACGTCTGCGTCGACCGGACTACGTTCAACTTCGAGGACGGGCTGCATTTGCAGAAAGTGCAGATCCGCGGGTTCAGCAGCGACGGGGCCAAGGCCATCGTCCACTACACGCACTGCCCCATGGGGATGGTGATTGCCGTCGATTTGCGGCTGCTCATTGCGGTGCCCAAGGTGAGTGCGATCTCGAAGATGCTGTGCTGTGCTGAGGCGAAGCGAGCGCGGAAGGAATGAGACTCAGACTGTCATCACAGAGTGGATATAAACGTTTATTGAATTTCAACCGCCTGTCGACTGCACTCGGGACAATCAAAGGGGTGGTGGTGGTGCCGCAGGTGGTATGGTGTAAGTGGCTGCTGCGTCTTCGTCGGGGGCTGGTCTATCGTATAGTCTATCATCGTTGATGACCCCTCCAGCATCCATTGTTTCCAGACGGGTCCTGAGGCGTCGGACCTCACCTTCCAGTGTCTCCAAACGCGCCACCGTTGCTGCATCAGTACGTCCAGGGAGCAGGGGAGACGACGGTGGTCGGTTACGGGGCGTCGATGGCCTTGAGATACCTGTGTTTTCCCTGGTTCTTTTTGCGTCGGGAGGTGTTTCTGCGCCAGCTGCAGGTGCATCTTCGTCATCATCTCTTTTTCGGACGCCTCCTACAGGCGATGGATGGATTTCACTGTTTGGGGTATGAACCTGACGATATCGCAACACACCATTATCCAACTGGTCTTGTATGAGCTGCATCACTGCGTCTCGGTTCATGATGTCATTGCGTTCAGCTTCGGCATGTGCTTGGCGTTCGGCTATTGGGATTCCATTATCTTGTATCAGTTGCCGGATTCTTTCTTCCAATTGATCATCAAAAGTAACTTCAAACTCCTCATTTACCCGAAGCAATGGATCGAGAAATGAAGCCATCTGCACGAATGCCGCTTCTATCCTTCCCAAATCGTCAGCCTGCTGTAAAGTGGATGCGTCAATGTTGGTTACATTACTTCTGACGTGGTCAATACTGTCTTTCATCTTTCCCAACTCGTCAGTCTGCTCTAAAGTGGTGCCTTCAATGTTGGTTACATTACTTTTGACGTGGTCAATACTGTTTTTCATACTCTTCATTCTCTCGTCGTGTGCGTCTAATTGGTCGTTTAGCTCATCGCGAGCTGCAGCTGCATTGGTCTGTTCACCCGCAATACGCCTCGTTAGATCTGAAACTTCACCCTTCAGTGCATCAATTTCTGCTTTATGCGCGCTCTCTGTGGCATTTTTGGCTTTAGCCCATACATCCAATTTACCCGTCAGATCATCGAATTGAGCACTCTGTGCTGATTGTGGTGATGACTGTTGAGGGAGTGGTTGAATGTTAAAGAGCTGTTCAATACCGCTATATAGTTCACGGATTGCTGCTTCGTGACGTGCATTTGATGCTTTTATCACACCGAATTCGGAAGCAGCATTGTTAAGCCCCGACTCTACAGCTTGTAAACGTGCTGCATCAGATACGTCTTTCCCAACTCTCCTAGCATTGTCTGCAGCTGCAGTATCATTTTGTGCTCTGATCAATCTTCTCATTTCGGCATCCAATTCCACAGCCTCTTGTAATTTTCTTTGTACTTCTCTTTCCGACACTTCAATACGTTCTCTTTCAGTCCTCATTAATGCTTCAATTTCAGTTTTATTTCCAGCCTGCAACCCCCTGATCATCTCCTGAATAAGACTCCCATTATCTCCATCCACACCCGTCCCCCCAGGCTTACCAGCTGTCAACCAGTCGATCAGCAAACCTTGCAATTCACCCCGTAGCTTGTGTTCTATTCCATTGACACGGACTATTGCATCCCTCCTCGCCTCCTCATTCGCCTGCATTCGATCACCCAACCCAGCAATATGCCCCAACAGCCCAGCCTTTTCACGCTGTATCATCTTCTCCGCATGCTCCTTTTCACTCTGTATCATCTTCTCAGCATACTCCCTCGCCCCTCTCACCTCCTCACGAACTTCCCGCTCCGCTTTCCCCATCGCCCGCACCGCTTTCTCGGCCTGGGTCTGCGCGGCGGCGATGGCGTTCAGCATGAGCTCCTTATCAAAGGGCCGCCCGCCGGAGGGAGGGGACGGCGGCGCGTCTGGGAACGACTCGAGCATCCTGCCACTGCCGCCGGGGTCGGACGGGGATGGCCATATCACAATGAGGCGCGAGATCCGGAGCACGTAATCCTCGTCGAACGGCACCGCCTCGGTCAGGGCGCCCGGATGCTGCTGCAGCACGTAGACGAAGAGCGCGGTGGTGTGCTTCTTGTATTCGTACTGGAGGTCGCGCTCGTACCGCGTCGTGGCGGCGCCGAGGGTGAAGGGCGCGCTGGAGCACACGAAGGCGCCGACGGCCAGGGCGAACGCCTCGTAGAGCCGATCGTGCCGTCGGAATCGGTTCGCCAGGGAGCGGTACTCGCCGGAGGCGTTGGTCGTGGACCGAATGATCTGCGCCTGGCAGAGGTGCAGGACCAGCTGGATCTCGGACGCCTCCACCTGCTCGTGCAGCCCCATGATCTGAAACCTCCGCCGCTGCAGGTTCATTTCGCGCACGATCTCGAGCATCGATGCGGCGGTGCTGGATAGAGATTGCCCCCCTCCTGCGATGGCGGGGAGATAGCGCTTCTGGATGAACTCGTTCCAGGCGAGGCTCTTCAGCTTTGCCAGGTCCGTGTCGTTCACCAGCTCGTCCTGGTTCCTCGCGCACCAGATCATATTCATCGGCATCTTCGACGCGCCCGCGACCAGGTGGGCGTACCGCATGTCGCGCTGCACCAGGTCGTTGCATCGGCGGAGGGAGTCCAGCAGCTGGTTTTGCGACGGGGGGGGGAGGGGGAGCTGGACGTCGACAATGACCTCGTTGGCCTGGTCCGTGTAGAAGACGCCGCCGTTCATGCGCTGGGGTGCGTCTGTGCGCTTTTGTATGGTTAGAGAAAGCAACCCAATCACCCATTGCATTTATTCGAGGTTGATCGAAAAGCGATTGATGATAGAATGATGCTATGAAAGGATGTGATGTAGAGACGGTGCGCATGGTATTAAGTGTGGTTTATTGTTGTTACAACGATGGGAGCACCATCGCCCATGGGCGGAAACGCCGTTGATGGGCATGCTTACGATGGACCCATGGCGAGGAAGGTGGCATCAAGGTTGGCCTTCATGCGGGTGTACAGCTCTGTCAGATCAGCCAGGCGTATGTTTTTGCCTGGCATTTCAGTTCCATGAGGTAGCACGCTCCTAGACACGGGACACCTTACGCGTCCCCTTGAATGTGCCACGAGATCACGCATCACTGTGCGGTCGACCGTATGCCCGGTAGGGAGAGTGACGGGATCCGTGAAAAGCTCGAATGTGATGGGGTCTGTGAGACACACTTCCATCTCATCGAGCATGGTTTTGGCGTTTTGCACGAGGATGGCGGGCGTAAAGTATTCAACGCATGTGGATTCAGTGTCTGTGGGGTGATGTTTAGAGCTCATTTCCGATTTGATTGTCTCAACCTCGTTCCTGAGGAATACAATCTCCCTCGTCTGCCGACCGATGGCGTTCCTGAGCCCCTCTTCACTCCGCACCAGCACTGCTTTCTCCTCGGTCAATGCAGCCAGTTCCCTGTCCCTCAGCCTTCCCCTCTCCACCATCTCGGCGCGAAACTGATCATTGACGCGTCTCGCGTCCTCGGACATGCTTCGCATGGCGTCCATGCCGAATTTCAATGTGTTTGCTGCTTGCGTCTTCTCATGCGCTATGTGTTTGAGTTTGATGCACAGCACTACGAGCTGCCGCTTGCTCATGGTCAGAATGTCTTGAATGGTCGGCTCCGCCGCGTCGTCGGCGATTCTCGATGATTTGAGGCACCTGAACATCCTGTGGTCAATGTGCCTAAGCGGAGCGCCGTGATGCGTTTAAATACTGCGTTGCGCGGAGATTATTGGTTTTGGAGCTGGCTACATACGAGCGGCTTGGACCGGCGCAATCCGGCATATCTAAAATGGGGCCTCAATGGGCAGATTACTCCCCACCATTTGGTGATAGCCAAGAACAGGTTTCAACTTGTGGTACATCGCAGTAAACTCATGCACGCCCGTAAATGACCACTTGAATATCGAGCTGGAAACCACGGACATTTCAGTGAACTCAGGACCAGCCTTCGCATTTTCCCAGTGATTCTCATCGAGAAAGTGACACAGGGCGCTGTACATATCATTGAGCTCGAAAATCCCATCATGGAGATGGTTGAGCAAGATATGAACAGTGCCACTGTTGCCGTCGCGCTGGGAATCAATCACCACACGGAGAACGAAGATCAGCGTGTTCAGGACCAAACGCTTCTCGGCGGATTCTACAGCAACCATAGACCTGAACTCACTGAAAAACGAGTTGTTGGAGTTCACCACTTCAGAGGAGGCGTAGGTCGTCGGTCTCTCTCCCATCTCTAACACCCTGGCGCTGGAATACAGCTTTGTGTCCACCCCCTGCGTGAAGAGGAAGCGTCTTATTTCGTGGAAGGTGGTGGAGGGGTCGCCTGCAAAGTACTTGGATTCTATTTTCTTCACATTGTCGAGTACAACCATTGCCATGGTGTTTCCACGCCTGGACATACAGAATCCGTGTGAACAATTCTTAAGTACTCCGCTCCGTGAGAACATACAATTTTAATGTTTCCCATTCATCAAGTCCGCTCCCCGCGAATTCTACGTGCAAGCTGGATATCCTTGGGTAGAATCGTGACGCGTTTGGCGTGGATGGCGCAGAGATTTGTATCCTCCATAATTCCAATGATATAATCTTCTCCTGCGCTCTGTAGCGCCATGATAGCGTGTGATTTAAAGCGAAGATCGGCCTTGAAATCTTGCGCCACTTCGCGCACCAGACGCTGAAACGGTAGCTTTCGGCACAGAAGTTCTGTCCCCTTCTGGTAACGCCGTATCTCCCTCAAAGCCACTGTACCTGGCCTGTTGGCGTTCGTATTATTTCCCTTCAATCATATGGCATCTCTCCAAAAAGTACCTGAAACGATGAGGCCGTTTCACACCACAAGCACCAGGCGATGACCGACGTGCCGCCATGGTGGTCATAGCCTTGCGCGGAGCCTTACCGCCAGTGGATTTGCGCGCCGTTTGCTTGGTGCGTGCCATGAAAGACTGAAGAGTCAAGCTCTGACCTGAAGAGTCAGCTGTAGATTTTAATCCATTTACACCAGCTGTTTTAAAATACATACACTTGGGTGTACGCATCAAACCGCTCACTGAGGCGTAGCCATGCGACCTATTGCTAAAAATAACACCACACACCCGTTGTTTTACCCGAAAATTTCGGCTCACCCCGACTGCAGCTGTGCAGATGTCGCCCCAATCATCCATTTTCACACCGCGCGCAAAGCATGCGCTCCTCTCGATGGAAAGCAGCGAGGACCGTGTTGAGACCATTCTGTTTCTCCTCCAAACGGCCATAGAGGATGAAGGAAATAACGGAGTGCTACCACTGATTCGCTGCTCGGATGTCAGGACCGCGCATCTGATGATGGAGATGCGATTGCATCTGTTGGACGGGTTTGATTGAGGGGTGGAGAATTGTTAATGAATTGTACTTTATCGCGCGCACACGTCCCTCACTCTGTGTTATACCAACCCTATTGTAGTATAAAAGGCATCATCGAAAAAGCATCAGCACCATGGCCTCATTCGACGACTCCTACGCTGAACCCCTCTGCACCTCCATGCACAAAATCAACATGATGCTGCATAAATTGAACATGATTGGGACGGGGGTAGTCCTTCCGGGAGACTCCGACGCGAACTATCTGAAACACCTTGGATTTACAGAAAAGGCACTATCCAGTTATATAACAGATACTGATAGAGCCGGATTTAGATTAGTCAACGCTACACCAGGAAAGTTTATGTTCTACCTGGACAGGGATGTACCAAATGGTTCATACACTCTCGTGCAATGTCTAAGCGGGTGCAATTCAGCGAACGAATGCTATATATTACATGTGAGAATCAAGAGTTGTAAAATTGACAGAGATAAGCTTGGAGAATTTCGCCTGACAGACATAGGTGAGGATGCAGACGGTTATTCATTACCAGGAAAAACAGACAACATTATTCATTCTGCTGAAATTGATCCCGATAACTTGAAGGTTGGAAATGTCGTAGTATCAAATGAACCCCCAAAACGGCTGCTTGTTTTAAAAAAACAGGACCCCCAAAAAAAAAATTTTAAATTCACAGAATACTTCACCGAGGTGCAAACGATTCGGGTACACCGAGACACATGCCACTTTCTAACAGCAGGAAATACAGAATCGCTCGCCCGTGGTCATTACAGTATGTCCCCACCTACACGTTTTGTGGACGATGGAATGTATATGGACAAAGAACTGCCAGCATTCAACGCATGCAAGTGCACCTTCCTGGCCATGTATCAACGCGAAGTATCAACAGGAGACACTCAGCTCAGCATCAAGCGATATTTCAACAATGCACCAAATATAACACAGCGAATCGACTGGAAGGTGTATGCTGGGAGAATAGACGGGGATAGATTTACAGAGAACGTAGCAATTCTATGGATTGATGATCGGTATCAATCCAGCAGATTGAGCATAGACCCAAAAATATCCGGAGGCCTTGTTAAACACGAAGGAAACCATGCACACATATTCATCAACATTTTCATCGTGCTCCACCACTGGGCCAGGCACGATGCAATTAAAGGGGTTGATGCTGATACACTGCTGTGGAAGTCTGATCAGACCTATTCACCATACGACAGTTTCTACAAAAAGTCATTTGACGCTGCCGATCAGACACTCCTGCGAACATATGATTTCACCATCACACAATGCCTGAGAAACTGGGTGTACGGGATACTGGATGCGCTTCAGAACAACGGAGCTGAATGGGATGATGGGACGGCGGGGTGGGGTCCTGATGATGACAGAGAAGACATGACCACACATACACCATTTAATGAAATAATGATGCGACAAATGTTGAGAGATGGGGTCGAGGAATTGAATACCATGTTATCAGGGACAGGACAACAGTTACACCCTAGAAGTGGACTGTTTGCTGGACTGTTTGCTACCCCTATTACGGCTGCACACGACAATACCTTAAGCGATGAAATGCTTGCAGACTACACAGCAAGAGCAGGCATCATCATGCAGCACGCATTTACTGCTGCGTTTCCTTCGTTTACTCACGTTGGTGTTGATGGGGTAGTGAATGTTGAAAAGTTTTTAAGCCATATCATGACCATTTACCAAACGCCCCAAATGAGACAGTTATCCAACCTACAGTTAATATCAGCAGGTGCACTGGCTGGAAACTATTTCACAAACGACTCTGACGTATACAACATACTTGAAACTTTTGAAAGGCATCCCATACTCTTTCCATCTGATTTGAAACGAGGAGATCTCCTGTTTATCTACGACAGCGAAGGGGTGCGCATTGCATATTTTCATGCATTTCGTTGGATAGACAAGAAGGACAGTCTACTTTTAGAATTGGACCACTATGACCAAACACACGCTGAAGAATCCCAGCAGGATGACGCATTTATGCTCACACACACATGGGGCTTACGTGAAGCGGCCCGGGATCCAGGCCAAGTATCTGAGGCAAATCGTTTGATCAGAATGCTCAAAAGCGACCACAAACGAGACCAAGCATATATACGCGACTTAGCAAACAGGTTACGTGATCAAATCAGGGACGGTTCCGAAAATGCACACTCGTTGGTGCCCGCCGCACGAGCAGCAGAGATATCAATTAAGAAAACAAACGAATTGTATAGAAAAAAGGCCTTCCAATACTGGATCCCCATCATCGACTACACCCTCGTAAAAGGACAACCCCCGTCACGTGATGACATGTATGTGAGGGACATTTTCAATGTGTACACCGTGTCGGCACGCGCAAATGAAAAATAAAAATATTTACCCCCGACTCAATAACCCGAACATAGTCGTGTTTGGCCGTTACTCCGACCCCGTCACCTCCTCCACGCGCGCCCACGTCACCTTCCCCTCCCTCCGTCTGCTACCGCCGTACGCGCCCAGCATCGCCAGGAGCACAATCGACACCCCTAGGCCCAGCCACGAGCGCGCCGCGTTGGTGGACATGGGGGCCACGCACTCCCCGCCATTCCACTCGCCCCCCTCCGGACAGAGAACACGATGCTCGACGCGGGAGCGGAGGGTGAAGGGGAGGTCGGTGAGCTTGGCCATGGTGGTCTTTGCCAGCTCCGGGAGAAACGCAGTCTGCGTCAGGGATTCGACATTGGTCGAGAGCCGCACCGCGTTGGGTCGAATCTCGACCTCCAGCTCGTAGGCGTGCCCGTTGCTCGACATCAGCTGCTTCATCTTGGCCATCGGACACTGGCCCTGAAAGCAGCGCACGCACTCGGCCTGCTCGTCGAACCCGCTGCACACCCGGACCAGCTGCGCCTTGGGCAGGGACGACGCCAGCACCAGGGCGAACATGGCAAACGTCTCGCCGCTGACCATCGAGCGGTAGTACTGCGTGAGCGAGATGACGGCGATGGCGTACGGCGTGACCTCGCACACCGAATCGTGCGACGCGTTGCACCGCGCCACCGTGATCTCTCTGCACAGGGAGCATGCGCTGCACCGGGAGCGGTTGCCGCCCGAGAAGGTGGCCAGCTCGCACGACCTGACCTCCGCGCCGCCCAGGCACTCCATTCCGCGCGGGCACGGGACGCATCCTTCCAAAGAGACGGACTCGTTGGCCGGCCCATCCGACGCCCCGTCCCGTCTGCGGTGCAGGAACAGCGGCTTCATGGTCGCCGCAGGGCAGCGTCTGCACTCGCCCCCGTGGTCGACAAACCCGTCGTCGCACGAGCAATTGGCCTGGTGGGTGCACGGCCGCGCGCATCCGGAGTTCATCCTGCACGCGCTGCATATGGCGGAGCCGGCGGAGGAAAACATATCCTCCGGGCACGGATCGTGGTGCAGCCGGCCGAGGCAGTATTGGCCGGCAGGGCAGGGTTCGCATTGGCGCGAGGCCGGCCGGTAGACTGTTCCCGGCCTGCACGGGGCGCAGCCAGTCGTCGCGCCGTACCCCTCCTTCGTGTACCCTACATCGCACACGCATTCGGCCGCCGACCCGGCTCCGGCGGCGGAGTGCGAGTTTGCAACACACTTGATGCACATTCCCGAGTGCGACGAATACGTGCCCTCCTTGCACTGCGCTATATGGCCCGAGTCCCCGTCGCAGCCGAACCCGGTCGGGCATACCCTGCACTCGCCTTTCACTGCGACGTACCCCTCCGCGCATTCGCCACTGCATTCGCCCTCCGTACCATCTGCGGTGGTATTGAACAGGCACACGCACTCCTCCTCAGACTCCGCCCCCGCCGCCTTTGTCGTTCGGTTTTCTCCGCAGGAGACACAGACGCCCCCGTGCGAATAGGCGCCGGGCCTGCACATGCGCATGCCGTCCTCTGTGCACCCGAATCCGCTGGGACACCGCGCACACACTCGATCCGAAGTCCCGGCGCCGTCGCACGCCTTGACGAGCATCCAGCCCGTATCACACGCGGCGCTGCACGGCTCGCAGGCGATCGCGCCCGTGTCGGACCATTCTTTGCCGATGATGCACGCCGTTTTGCTCCCGTTGGCGCCGCCGCACGCGAATCCAGCCTCGCATGGCCAGCAGACGGTGTCGAAGTGCGCGGTGCACTCGCGCACAGCGTACTCGCCAGGAGGGCACGGGGCGCACACTGCGTTGGGGGCGTCGCTGGCGGACGATGATGATGATGATATGAGGCTTGCAGCTTGGAGCAGCAGCAGCAGCAGCGCGGCACTTTCGATTTTGCGGTGCACTGCCATGATGCGTTGTCGGCAGGGGGTGTATCGGCCTTATCTATTGCTGGGATCGACAGCGGCGGTATGCAGGCGAGTGTGGGGGCTAATAAAAAAAAATGGTCGAGTGTAGGCTGGGTAAAGACAGCCCTATGGCGTGCCTCCCAGAGGACATGCTCGTCAGTCGTATTCTGGATTTATTTTGTTATTCAGACGACTATCCGTCTCAAGGGCAGTAAATGCGCCCGTCGGATGAAGCCCCCGTTGATGGGGACTGGCTTTTTGGTTCACCATTCCTTAAGGTTACGCACAACCAACAGCATGCACTCATACCCGATGCAGCGAAGGCCTGGCACATCTTTGTAACGGCGGTGGAAGCCGAGCCTGAGCACGTGAAGGCGGGGCTCGAGATAATGCTCGAGCATGATGGCATCGAGCTTCTTGCGGTGGTGATCGCGGACTGGAACTTGTATGAGGGCGATCATCTCCGTGTACATGAGCCTATCCTTATTGAACTCCCATCCAGGGAGGGCTTGTTCCAAGCCCCGGTCGAAAAAAGGAACCCCGTCCGCAATATAGGTGACGAAAGTGGTCGCGATGTCCACATGCACCACTTTCAGCGCCTTGACCGAGGCGTCGGCACGGATGAGCGCCAGATACTCCCCCTTTGATTTGTATACAGGGACCATCACGGCCATGGCGCGTTCGGACAGCCGAATCTCCTCGAGAGTGGTCCTGATCAGCTGACAGGTCAGTGCGGAATACCGGCTCAAGTGCGCAGTGTTGCCTTGCCACGCGATGGGAATGCGCCACGCCCCTTCAAGGCGGTTGTTGTATCCGATGACGGTTGCCCCATCGGACGGATATCCGGGGTTGTTGAGGCTGATCGTATCGCACACCCTTAACCATGACTTCTGGAGCACGTCCCAAAAAAGACGTCCCACATATGTATTGTCACGGAGCTCGGTCGATATGAACTCGACGTGAGAATGCATAGCTCGCACTCTGGCAGGCACAGTGATGGGTAGGGTGTGAGTGCGGGCAATCTTGTTTATGATGTCGATTTGGAACTGAATCACGTTCAGCCTCCTGCCCATCCGAATCAGGGCTGCATAGTTTTGATCAGGTGGATGCACCCCTCCTCCGGCGATGGGTGTCGCCTGCGTCAGGGGGATCAACATATTCGACTTTTTCTTACACCCATTGACCATGGCATTGATCCCGGCCTCGATTCGCGCGGAATCGGTGAGATTGTATGGCGTGTATACAATGGGGTCGGCGTGCCAGAGGGAGTGGGCGAATGAATCGTCGGCTCGAGTCTGCATGGAAGAGCGGGCGGTGTTCGCTGTCGAAAGCTGAGACACCTTATATAACACACACACGCCATATATCTGCTAATTATTATTCCGCAGCCACTGCACCAGCTTCACCCACAGCGGCGCGCCGTTGAGCCGGGTGTGCTCGACCACCTTGATCGCCCCGGTGATCTTGGTGTTGCCGTGCTTGTGCTCCTTGCAGTACGCCTCCATCTTCCTCAGCGCCTCCCCCAGCGTCTCGCCGGGCGCGGGGGTGTAGCCGTGGTGGAGGTTTTTGTTGTGGCGGAGGACGAGGCGGGAG
>Ga0194042_1000030_pt1 | contig 40635 bp, 35 predicted proteins | sample JunL4412m_MetaG_FD_148974 | JGI IMG/M metagenome (GOLD analysis project Ga0194042, IMG submission 148974) | Anoxic zone freshwater microbial communities from boreal shield lake in IISD Experimental Lakes Area, Ontario, Canada - Jun2016-L442-12m | ecosystem: Environmental > Aquatic > Freshwater >...
GCATAGGTGGCCATGCACTTCTCTTCGCCTTTTGCAGCAACAAAGTGAACCAGCGAGGTGCCCCAGCCAAAGCGGAAACTGGAGCGATGGGCCGACTCTGGTCCCGGCAACGTCATCACGCCAAGCGAATCCAGCAACGCCAGCCGACGCCCATTTTGGTCTGTCAATGTCCACGCAAAACGCACCACGCCGCGATGCGCCGTCACCAGATCAGGCATCGCCAAGCGCTTGTTTCCGCCCGGAGGAAGAACAAGTTTCTCCTCCAACTCCGGCCCGTTCCCAACCGGCAGTCCGATCTGAACTTTCCACGTCAACTGAAGTTCATGATCCGCCTTGCTGGTGAACAGGAAAGACACCTTGCCCTTCGCGTCCGGTTCGACGTAAGGAAAGGGCGCACAGGGTTCAAGCCGAACCGCCACGTCGTCAAGAAGCGGAGCGGGAGCCTCAGCGCCAAGCGCCAACGCCGCGCGAAAAATCAGAATCAGACAGAGCGGTATCCACGGCTTAGCGAATTGCGACTGTGCGCGCAAATTGAGGCCAGGTATTTGTTGAAGCACGGATTTTTCTCTCATTTTTAGCGAATCGAAGCGATGTTGTGAATTACACCAGACGTAACAATGAAAGCCAATGGCTGAAATTGAGTTCCGGAATAAGCCTCACCAATCCATCACCTCACCGATGACTTCGATGAGTCCCGGCCAGGAGACATTACCGTAAGCCATGTCGTGGTGTTGCACCGGGTGCGGATGGTCGAATTTTTTCGCGCCTGGGTAGAGCACCGTCGTTTCGCCACCACTTGGATAGAGCAGAACACTGTGGAGATGGCCGTCGGCATTCAGCCCGCCGGGCGCTGTATCGGCGAGCAGTGGAGCGTGCGCGGTGGAGAGGAATGTTTGGTTGCCGGTCATACACGTCATGGTCATGAAAATATGCGCGCGCGGATAGGCCTTGCGCAGCAGCGTGACGAACTGGCGATAGTTTGGAATCCAGTTTGAGCCGGAGACGAACTGGTCGTTTTGTCCGTAGCCGATGATGATGACATCCTTGGGCTCGGTGGTGAAGCGCCCTCCATCCGTGAGCGGCGTGATGGTGCGCGGGTCGCCGAAGGCGGTGCGATCCACCGGTCCCCACGCGGGGCCGACGGCGCTGGCGGGCGGCACCACTGGCCAACCCTCCGTGGGTTGATAGGGGTTGCGATGAAAGTCGTCGCCTTTGTCCGGTTTGCCGCCGCTGCCGTTGCTGTCCACGCGCGCGTCATAAAAGACATTGTACCGGAGCCGGTCCCAATAATAGAGCGCGTTGCTGTTGAAAACGAAGCTGCCGCCAACGCCGCTGCCGCCTTTGGAAATACAAGCCACCGAGGCGTCGAGTCCGCGCGCGGTGGTGGTCGAGTAATTAGGGAACATCCCACCGTCGCCGCCGCTGACAGTACTGTCGCCATAGACCTCGATGCGGCGTTCGGCACGGAACGGCGCGTGCCGCGCGAGGCCGCGTCCGGCATCAAGTTGCAGCGCGCGAATGCGCCACTGGCCGACGGCTTCCGGCCCGTTGCGAAGAATGCGCGCGGTGTGCAAGCCGTCGGGCAGACCCTCGGCAAGCGTGAGCAGTTGCTTGTCGCCGCGCCCGCCTTTGACCGTGGTGAAAGGTGCACCGTCAATCGAGACGTGGAGGCTGAGATTCTGATCGTTGGCGAAAGTGCCCATGAGATCACAAAGTAATTTCAGCGACGTGCCACCAAAGCGGGCGTGCAGCGAACTGGCCATCCAGAAGGCGTTGGGCGATTTTGGATCCGACAAATCCCAGCGGCCTTCGTAGATAAGCTGCGGATGGTCAGGAGAGATTTCTCCGCTGCCCGTTTCATTCATGTCAAGAAAGATGCCGTCCACGCGCCGCTGATGCAGGGGCTTGTCCCACGCACCGCCCACCGGCAGCAGTCGCACTTCCCAAGCATAATCCGTCGCGGCTGTGGCCGACGCCGGCACTGGATAGCTGACCTGGGCAACTGCGCGCGTCGGCCCGCTGAATTTCATCCGCACTTCTGGAAAAAGCTGCGAGCCGCGCACCAGCCGCACAGCAATTTCGCGATCGGCGGTAATGCGATACGGCACCACGAGCGTACCCGCCTTGCCCGGCTCTACAAAAAGCGGAACGACCCGCGCCCACAGTTTGTCTTCCGGTTCGCCACTGAACGTCAGGCGAAAATCATCGAGCACATATACACGTCCGTCCTCGTTTGGATAGCCGCCACCCGCCGCGGACACTTCGATACCCGCCCTCACCGCGTCCGCTGGTGCCTGGGCGGCTTGAGTGACCGTCCGCCACTCCGCGCTCGCCGCGCCATCTAACGCCGTGGGACTGAACGCGCGCCCGACTTCTTTTCCATCCGCGTCAAACCACACGATGGCCGTGCTCACGCCGCCCTGGGCCTTGGGATTGGTCTTGGGCTTTTGCGCCGCAAAACTCAGCGTGTAGCGCCGCCCGGCGACCACTTCCGCACGCGCCTCCGGGATTGTCGTCAGCCTTCCGGCATTCTCCATTTTCCATCCGTGCGCCCCTGCGCCAGGAGCGGCTTCGCCCAACGCGTGCACGCCATAGCGCGGATTCTTCCCGCTCCAGCCTTCGATACGATAATCGCCGTTGCGATGACTCTCCGCGGCGCTCTCGAAACTCGGATTCACGCGAAGAAGATTTGGCTCGCCCGCGTATGCAGTGGAGATCATCAGGAAAAGGAGCAGTTGAGACGGTTTCGACATTTTACTTGGATTCCGGTTTGCCCGTATTGTTGGCTTTCAATTATGGAACGAATTCACATTCTTGTTTCCGCCAGCATCGATGCAGCGGTCCGTCGCTGTGATCGCCGCCCCGCCTGATGCGTCACAGTTTCCGATACCGAATCGAAACAATGTTATGAACTACGCTTGATCATTCTGTTTTGCGCGGCTGCTCGACGTAGATTACTTTTTCCATTTGGCGGGCGGCGGACGGTTGGGTGGCAGGCGTCCATTTTTCGCCATCCAGAGAGAAAGACAAATTGGCGCCCCAGTTGAGCGCGACGTAACCATGCGGGCCAGCGGCGGCGATCCAGCCCGGCGCCTTCTTGCCGAAGGGTTTCCATGCTGTTCCGTCGGCAGAGCGATAACTGCCTTTCTTTCCCGACGTGATGAATTCGCTACCTGACCATTCGACGCGCCAGAGTTCATCGGCGGGCGCGTTCTCTTCGCGGTTCCATTTCAGCGCATCGGTCGAAGTGAAAACGCCGTCCCGACCTGCGATCAAAAATTTCCCCGCGCCGAACGCCACGCCACCGACTGGCGGAGAGCCGACGGTGAAGCTCTCGATGCTTTTGCCGTCTCGCGTGGTGACGCTCCAGGACACTTTTCCATCCGCGTCGCCAGTGATTAGAAAAATGCCGTTACCTGCCGCGCCTTTGCGAAAGTTCACGCCCTTCATGGGCGTTGCGCTCGCGGCAGCGCGTTTCGCTTTTAATTCGTCCGGGGTGACGCCGACGTTCCACTTCTCGCCATCGGTGGACCAAAGCAAACCGTTGCTGCCGCCCGCGACGAAGCGCTCGCCGTGAAAGAGCACCGGAATGACCCGTTGCGGATACTTCGCGACGTCGCGCCATTCCTTGCCATCGTTGGAAACAAGAATGTGGCCGGCCTGAGTCTCGCGCGTCCAGCCTCCGCCGCCAGCGACCACAATCTTGCCGAGTCCGGCCGCGGCGCTGTGCAGAAGGTTCGAGTCATCGGCCCATTTGTTGTCCCATTCGTTGACCTTGTCCCACGTCGCGCCATCGCGGGAAGTCAAGATGCGCCCGCCGCCGCCGACCGCGATGAAGAGACCGTCCGCTGAAACCGCCAGCGAACTGCAGCCAATCAATAATAAAATCAAGGCGACAAACAGGTGAGCTTCGCGAACGCACAACAGCCGTGGTTTCGAACTACAAAACATGGTCATCACCTTTTTCTCTTTATGGATAGCATTCAGTAAGGAATCTGGATTCAACGCTTGGGCCTCGCCGCCAGATAGCCCCACGTCCACGTGCTCTCGTACCAGATGTCCGTTGTGAATTCATTCTGCGCGACGAACAGGTAGGTGTCCGTATAGGATTCCGTGACTGGCCATTTCGTATATTTAGGGTGCATCACTGAATCAATCGTGGGCAGAATCCAATAGCAATACGTGCTGGGAAAATTGACGTGGTCTTCGATGCCGTACACGGTGATGCCTTCCGGTGCGGGCTGGCCGCTGATGCGGGAATCCAATTTTAACGGGTTCCGAATCGGGTTCGACCCAAGCCCCGTTGTGAACACCAGATTTTCCGGATTCGCGCCGGAGCTGAACTGGCACGCTCGAATGCCAGCAGCTAGATATTTCTGGTTTCCGGTCAGGTGAAACGCACGGAGGACGACATGCCCGCACCATGGCGTTGAGTAGAAACCCATGAACATCGGACGGTACTTGTTGTCCGCAACGATATCGAACGCGTTGCCGTCGGCATAAGCAACTGCTGCTTTTGCCAGTAGCTCAAGACCTTCAATCGCGCGCTTGCGCACTATAGGGTCCGTGAGCTTCGTGTCAGCGGTGGCGTACGCAAAAGCAGCATCGCTCTGCGCGGCTTTGCCGTTGACGAAGAGCGCTGGGACTTCTTTGGTCAGGACCGTGTTTTCCATAAAAATGTCGTGCCAATGTTTGTCTCCCGTGAGTCGCAGCATTTCTATCGCGGCGAGATTGCGATGGTCGCGCGCATCCATTTTCAGGTCGGCGGCTGTCACGCTTTTTTCTTTGGACTGACGCGCGAATTCCGTCTCGGCAAACACCATCGCTTTGGCAGCGGAGTCGGCATAGACCTTGGCAAGATTTGCATCGTAACGCTGAAGCAATCGCGCAACTCGGGCGGCGACCGCGGCGTAGTACCACGAGTTGCCGGCGTCGGGCGACGCCATGTAAACGGGAAGAACTTTCGAGTGCCAACTGACCGTGGCTCCCGTTGGATCGCCTTGTGTTTCCAAACCATATCCGATCCCGCCTTCTATCGTCTGCATGCGGCGGAAGCAGTCGATCTCGAATAAAGCTTCGTTGAAAACATCGGGGACTTTGTAGTCCTGCGGAATGTTGAGCTTCACCTGCGCGAAAAAATCCGGGAAGAGATCGGCGAGTTCCAATTGCGCCAGTGTCGCGCGCATGTGTGTGACGCGGCGCGGGTTCCAATCCCCGGCATCGTGGTAGCCGCCCCAACCGTTTGCTACACGCTCGCCGGTCGCGCCATCTTTGAGCAGCTTACCTATATCGCCCTTTGGAGCTTTCGTCACTTTCTCGCTCCAAATGGGCGCGAACCAAGTCGACCGAATGATCTCGACGCCGTCATCGGGATGATGGTCGCGCGGCTTCTTGAAAGTGGTATACGGCGGCCCGAGCGCGATGCCGCTGCGCTGATGAAAGAATCCACGAATCTGGATTTTGAAAGCGTGCGCCCAAGTATCCGCGCCGGCGTCGATGACGAACGGATATCCGCAGCCGATGCCGTCAACATAGAGTCGGTAGCGGCCGGGTTTTGCGAAGTTCGAAAAGTCCATGCGCAACACATCTGTACCGTTGAAATTCATCTCCTTGTTCATGTGTTCTTTGTCGCTGGCGCGCTTGGCCATTTCAACCGGCCCGGAGAACATTTCCGCGCCGGTGGCGTCGTCAAGCAGGCGAAACTTCAGATCGTCGGGATAGCTGCACACGCTGCTGCTTCCTTGCGCTTTCGAGACGCCAAGCCAAGTCGACAAATACGCGCGTTTGAAAGGATCGTCGGCTCGGTAGCCTATCTGCGAGGTGTGCACGGCGACGGAACGCGTCGACCGCGTATCGTTCCGAAATGTGTAAGATGCGGGCTGGAGATTGAGCGCGGCGCATTCGATCTGATACGTCTTGCCTTCTGCAAGCGGCTTGGGCAGATGAAGGAACATGGTATGGCGCGCAGGCGGTTTCATCTGGCGGTAATCGATGGGCTTGCTCTTGCGGTGAACAGCGCTGGGTTGGGCTCCCGCCGCGTAATTGGGATCGTCGGCGCAGCGCAATAAATAGGTGGCCGCGTCATCCGCCAATTCGGTTTTCAATTCGTCGCCGACAAAGGATTCCTTGATAATCAACTGTCGCTTGTCACCTGCGCCAACCAATTCCCCTAGGGCTTTTCCGTCGCGCAAAAGCATGTTGGTTTCGCGTTCTTTTTTGTCTTTTGACGCCTTCACTTCGTCGCCGTTTACCGGAACATAATCTTCCACTTTTCCCGGAATAATTTTTCCACTTTCGATGTCGATGGCGAGAATATCAGGCGCAACGAGACAGACGTGAGTGATATGCGGTGTGCCCGAATTGGTCTTGGGTTCGGCTGCTCCGATAAGTGCATGCCAATTGAGGAAACTCAATAATCCAAAGAGCCTCAGCAATCTCAACAGTTTGAAATTCATCCGTACAAATTCCTGTCTCATTGAAGGGCACCTCTACTTTTCGCCGGTGTTCCAAACTCCGGCAGCGACGTCCAGATTCCAATTCGACAGCCATTTCAAAATCGGTTCGTTGCCATTCCACTGCAGCGGCAGCCAGACATTCTTGCCCGTTCCTTTTTTTGTCCGCTGAGACCAGCGGTCGCCGCCCCAAAGTACGAAGGATCCCGCCGCTCCCTTGACCTCAAAAAGAAAGTCGGTCTGCGCGTTGAAGCAATCCTTCGTCTCCGGAATACACTCGACCTTTTTGAACGGAGTCCACGGTCCTTCGAGTTTTTCCGCAGAAGTGTAGGAAGTCGGCGATCCGTTCCACGCCGAGCCGCCCACGCCATGACCGGAAACAAAGAGCCAGTAACGGCTCTTCATTTTGATAATGTAGGGCGCCTCGCGAGCCACGCCGGTCAGCGGGATTTCGCAGATCGCGCGATCCACCTTCAGGTAATCCGGCTTGAGCCGCGTGATCATGATGTTGCGGTTCGACTTGTGCTGGTCGTGGCTGGAGACCACATACGCAGTCCCGTCGTCGTCCTGAAAAGCCGCGAGATCGCGATGATAATCCGTGCCGGGATTCGCGCCCGCAGGCAATATTTCGTGGCCGAGGTAAGTAAACGTGCCCGCGGGTGTATCGCTCGTGAAGTAGGAGACGCCGCCGGTGACTCGGGGCTGTCCGGGAATCGGGGGATCGTCCACCGGCAGGATGTGTTTGCCGATCATGACGTACTTTTTCGTTGAGGCATTATAGATCACGTGTAATCGATCCGGAACGATCAGCGACAGATCGGTCATGTCCCGCTTGTAAATGTGGTTTTCAAATTTCCACGCCGCCATTTCCTTGGACGAGTAGCACGTGATCGTGTCCTTGCGATTATCGCCTGGGTAGTCGCCCCAACCGTAAAAATAGAATGTGTCACCGAACTTCGCGAGGTTGCCACCTTGGCACATGATCTCCTGCCCGCGGTCGTCTTTCCAAACGGTATCGTTTTGAATCGAAGGTTCTGTAGCACAGACACATGACACGCTCACCCACAGCACAACAGCCACACGCCACCCATAATTATTCATTTGATTTGTCACCGTGCTTTTCATTTCGAGTCTTCCAACGGATGGGTCTTCGATCCTTATACCGATGTCGGTTAAGCGTGTATTGTCGTTATTAAATCAAGGTTTAATGAGCACCACTACCCGAAAGCCCTCGTTGTAACTGTGCATCCACTTCGATCCGACGGTGCTTCGCGTCGCGCACGCACATTCTCCCCAGCCGTCTCCCCAGCCACTGTTCCAAGATCCGCCGCGAATCGGCCATCTCGGTTTCAGCTTTTTCAGATCCGCTTCTGGGAGAGCTAACGTGGCAGCCAAGGTGGCAGCCGTCTCTCCTTCGTTGAAACACATCTCCTGAACGTTGCCGAGCATGTCGTACAACCCCCAGGCATTAGGCTTCAACGATCCCACGGGTGCCGGTTTGTCGAACCCGTCGTTGTGTTGTCGATCGCGGTAGTGGTTGGGCTTCGAACACGCGTTCTCGCAGTAGTTGGCGTATTTGTATAGCTCACCGGAGTCGTCCCCGAAGTAGTAGCGGGTGGTGCTGTCCGCGCGGCAGGCATATTCCCATTGCGCTTCGGTGGGGAGTCGGACATCCCGACCGGTCTTCTGCGACAGCCACGCGCAGAACTTACCGCAATCTGCGATGGTGGACGTCATAAAAGGCTCGTCGTCATTGTCTTGTTTGAAATAAGGATACTTCTCCGACAATGCGGCAAACTGGGAATACTGCCGGCGCGTCACCTCATACACACCCATGTAGAACGAGCCGACCGCAACCTCGGTCTGGGGAGTGGCATTTGTCGCCGCTTCGAAGCGGTAGGTCTTGTCATTCCAAGTCAAGCTCTTCTCCCCGATCGCCTGCCCCATCATGAACTTGCCGGCTGGAATCTTTACCAGCTTCAGGGTGACGTTATTGTTGAGGTCGAGAACCAGCTCGTCTAAGGCGATGACGGGCATCCGAACAGGCTCAGTGGCTTTGACGGATTGCTTCGGTGTCGGGACGGTCTCGGGATCCTTCAAAGAGGGAGCGGGCAAAGCCGCAGTCTCGGGTTCCGACTCGATAATGACACGGAAGCCGTCGATGTCTGAGCGATTGTGCGGATCACTCCAAGAGTCTCGCTTTTCACGAGCGGCCGAACGACACAGAGCGGGAGTGCTTTCGTATGCCCCTCCACGCAGCACATAGTACTTCCCCTTGGCGGGCGCTCTGGGATCGACCGTGTCCGTCGCGGAGTAGTTGTCCGTGTACCACCCGCGGCACAATTCCGCGGCGTTTCCGTACATGTCATAAAGCCCCCAGGCATTCGGCTTGAAGGATCCGACCGGCGCGGTTTTGTCAAACCCATCGCGATGCTCCTTGTCCTGCCACGGATACATGCTCAAGTTCGACTGCTCGCAATAGTTGGCGTACTTGTACAGCTCAGCAGGTGCATCTCCGAAAAAGTAACGGGTGGTACTGCCCGCGCGGCAGGCATATTCCCACTGCGCCTCTGTCGGCAGCCTTACCCTTTTCCCGGTCTTCGCGGACATCCACTCGCAGAACGCCTCCGCATCCTCAGTCAACACCGCGAGCACAGGATGGTTGTCATCCTGCTCGGTCATGATCTTTTTTTCCTTGAACGACCAGTTGAAGAATGGGACGCCGCCGCGCTGAGGCCACTCGGGGGAACCGGTGCCCCATTGTGTAAACCTGGGACGTTTGTCGAATTTCGTGGCGAAATGCCTGTACTGTGCCACCGTCACTTCATGCACTCCCATGTAAAATGGCTTGCTGATGGTCACTTTCACCTGCGTCAGCCCGCCATTTTCCTCGGGCCGCGCCACCCCTTCATCGGCATTGCGACCATTCTCACTTAGAGGGCTTCCCATGAGAAAGTTACCCGCAGGGATTTTCACGAGCTTCATTGTGACATGGTCCCCCAGATCGAGAACCATTTCTTCCAACGGTTTCTCTTGAGCCGCACACATCGTGGCCAGGCATGATTGCAGCAAGGTGAAGAGGATGACAGTGGCGTACCTCATTCGTGTTGTCTCCGGTTTGATGGAATGTTGTCACGCACGGTCAGGGTCACTTCGTGTTATCCAGTCCAGGCCCCGCAGCCCTTGCTATACTCCGGGTGCGGATGTTCGATCAGGATGCCGCCATCGAAAGTTGGCGTGGCCGCAAATGATCGGATAACTACGGACATGGAAAGCGAGCCGTGTAGCAATAGATTTTGGTATGTCATGGTTGCTGATCAAGAATAATGGGATTCGCGCCCGGCAGGGCGTCAAATTGGGCGATGCCATTTTGCACAGCGACGACCATCTTGTGCCCGGCTTGCGTGACGGCGCAGTTTTTCCAATCTGCCGGAACGCGGGCGCGCAAAGTCAGAGGCTCCTCGTAGAGCGCGGCGTCGGCTTCGCTGGTGAGTTGGAACGTAATTTGTTTACCGTCGGATTTCGTGACGGCGGCTTTCGCGCTGGCAAATTCGGTGGCGTATTTGTGGACGCGGATGTGCCCGGCCACCCAGAACTGCTCCCTCCGTTTCTCGATGGCGTCGAGGAACGCGGTGAATACGTCCATCTTCACGCTGATGTAGTCGCCGCCGACGCCGTGGAAGCAGATCTTGCCCTCGCCCTTCTTTTTGATGATCGTGTCGAGCCACTGCTCCAGTTTGTCCGGCGGCTCGCCGACGTACATGAGCAGACCGCCCGAGTCGCGGGAGATGAGTTGATGCTTCTTCAGCAGCTCTGCCTCGACCGCACGCGAAACCTCGAAGGCACCCTTGCCGCCAGGACGCGCGAACGACATGAGCGGACTGGTCGCAGTCGGCGGGTGTAGCTTCCGGAGAATGGTGGCGCTCTCGCTGATTTCCGCGTCGGCCTTCGATTCCTCGGCGACCTTGTGCGTCATCGTGTGCGCAGCGTATTCGTGCCCTAGCTTGGGGAGTTCCACCTGCCAGAATAGATTTTTCGCGAAGCCGTTCTTGCCGGGGTTGAGGTAGAAGGTCGCCTGTATCCGGCGCTTCTCGAGTTCGGGCACGGCGTTACGACGCTGGCTCTCGAGATTGTCGTCGAACATCAGCATCAGCGCTGCAGCACGGCCATCTTTCCAATGCAGTACTTCCACGGCGGCTGGATCAGCGGATTGAGCGCCTTTCGCCTGGACCTTTTCTGCCGCAGCGGCGAGCGTCAGTGAAGCGGCCATCAGTACGAATGCGACACCCGCTGGACGAAAAGTCTTTTGTAGTTTCATCTGCAGTCCCCTTATTATGCCTTGAAATCAAGCCCCGCGCACGTGCCTGTGCTGTCTGCGAATTTGTCCACCTTCATGCCCGTCCGTTGCAGAATGCTGACGAAGAGATTGGCGAGCGGCTTGTTGTGGTTGTTGTCGATGCTTCCTGTTTCAATCTTTCTGTAACCGCTGGCATTGATTTCCACTTTCGGCGCTTTGGAGTCGAGCAAGACATGTCCGGCGTGTTGATAACCACCTCCGGCGAGAAGGATGGGAAGGTTTTGGCTCATGTGATGGGACGCGCTGCCCATGGAACTTCCGGAGAGGATGGACGTTTTCTCCAGCAGGGTTTCGTTGCCTTCCTTCGTCCCCTTCATCTTGAGGAGGAAGTCGCGGAAGGCCGCCATTTCCGCCAATTCATGCAGTCGCAACATCACGATCTTTTCTTCAAGCATGCTGTGGTGCGTCAGGTCGTGATGCTCGCGGGTGAGGCCTTTGATGTCTGAGGGCACGGCATTGCCATCCTGAACGAACAGCGTGATGACCCGCGTGGAGTCGGTTTGAAAGATGAGGTGGATCATGTCAAACATCATGCGCATGCGGCCGATGATGGCGCCGGGTTCGACGAGATCGACCGGAGCCTTGGCATCCACTTTCGGCTTGGGCAGCGCGGCCCAGGCTTCGGTCGCCGCCATTTTCTTTTCAAGATCGCGGATGGAGTTGAAGTATTCATCCAATTTGTCTTTGTCCACCTGCCCCACTTTGGACCTGAGCGTTTTTGCCTGCTCGGTCACGGCGTCCAGAACGCTGTGTCCACGCGCGAGTTTCTCCTGTTGAGCCTTGACCTCGTTGCCTCCGCCACTCAAGAACAGCCGGGAATACAACACAGACGGTTTGCCGATGGCCGGAAGCCCCACGCCGCTGGCCGTGTAGGACAAGCCGCCATTCATGCTGCCTCCGCCATTGAGGGAGGTGCTGAGATTAAGGTACGGTTCCCGAGTGGTGCCGAGCATGTTCGCGGCCAAGACCTGATCGACGGAAATGCTGTTGCGGAAAACCATTCCGGTTTTCCAGGGCGCAGCGGTCAGGAAGCTCGGTCCCACTTCGTGCCCGCCGATCACATCCGGGTGCGAGATGCCACTGAAGACGGTGAAATCGTTCTTCAGCCCGGCATCCGTGAGCACCTTCAGGTATTCCGAAGGCTCGTAATCCTTGCCAACCTTCTCGGGGAAGAATGAGGGCGGATGGAAGCCAAGGCCGTAGCAGACGGTCAACATGCGCCGTCCGGTCACTCCCGCGCCCTGCGGGCCGGGCGTGTCTGCCGCGTGGAGCTTCATGCCGTCCAAAAGCGGAAGCGCAACGGCCACTCCGGTGGCGCGCAGAAAGGTTCTTCTTGACATCTGGCTTTTCATCGTCTTGACTCCCATGAACGAGCGTTATTTCGTGACGAACAATTCGTTTTGAACCACATCCAAAATCAACGAGCGAAGTCCGAAGTTTTTCTTCTTCAGATCCGAAACGATGTCGCGGACGACTTGATAGTCGGCGAACGTGAGGTCTCGCCCCAGCGCGTAAACGAGCATTTTCTCCGTCAGCGCGCGAGCGATCTGATCGCTGTCTGAGAGCAGCAGCTTCTTGTATTCGCTCACGACTTTAAAGCTGCGGCCGTCCGGCAGGACGTCAGCGGCTTGAACATCCGGGCCCAGCCTGTATTCGACTTTCGGGACTTGAGTTCCCACCTTGCCCATCACGCGGTACTTCGTTCGAAACCCGCCGATCACGTCGAAACTTTCCAGCGCGAAACCGTGCGGATCGAGATTCACATGGCAACTGGCGCACGAAACTTCCTGGCGGTGTTTCGCCAATTGTTCGCGAATAGTTGTCGTTCCCCGCGCATCCGATTCAATGGCTGAAATGTTGGGCGGCGGGGGCGGCGGCGGGCGGCCGATCAATTGCTCCAAAATCCATTTGCCGCGTTTGACCGGCGATGTCACCGAACCGTTGGCGGTTACCTTTAATACGCTTGCTTGTGTCAGAGCGCCGCCGCGCAGGCTGTCTTTGGGCAGCGCGACTTTGCGCATCTCCGCGCCTTCAACGCCCGGAATCCCGTAGTGCGCGGCAAGACGGCTGTTCAGGAACGTCCAATCTGAATCGACGAAGTTTGTGATGCTCAGGTCGTTCTTTAGAACTTCGGCGAAGAACAAACGCGTTTCCTTCAGCATCGAATCCTTCAGGAGCGCGTCGAATTCTGGATACATTTTTGGGTCTGGAGTCGTGGCGTCGATGTCGCGCAGGTCGAGCCATTGATCGACGAAATCGCGGATGAAGAACTCGGATGCTGGCGAATCCAAGAGCCGCCGCGCTTCGGCCAGTCGGCCTTCAGGATTCTTCAGCTTCCCATCTTTTGCAGCCGCGAACAGCGCATCGTCCGGCATCGATCCGGTTAGGAAATATGACAGCCGACTGGCGATGGCAAAATCGTTGAGCTTGCCTTTGGGCTCCTGGAGAAACAGGAAATCCGGCGACGACAGGGCGATCGTGTAGGCCAGGATCATTGCATCGTGAAAGGATGCTTTTTCGCTCTTGGCCATTTGGTTGGTGACGATTTTTACAAACTTGGCCACCTCTTCTGCCGTGACCGGGCGGCGAAATGCCTTCGGAAGAAAAGCGGCCAGCAAGGTGTTCGCGTCCGCTGCCGGGTTCGTCGACGTGGCGGCGACTGATTTGTATTCCCGACCGTGAGGCGCCTTGTCGGCGAAGAAGCGTCCGCTACTGCCTCGCTCCTTCATCGGGAGATCGCTGAACAATGCCATGCGTCCGCGCGGCGGCCATTCATCGACGAACGGCCCTTCCCATTCAAGCGACTGAATCCACACCCCGTTTGCCTTGTTCAGATCCATGCTGTAACGGGATTTTGCGAACTCGAAAATCGGCTGAATTTTGAGTTGATTCGCGCCCTCCGGCACCCAGATTTCAAACTCTTGGGTCACGGGTGCTCCGGGTTTGGATTCCAGAAAGACGAGCGTCGTTTCGCCGGACACGATCCGGCTATACACACTTCGCTCAGGACTTTGATATGCGGCATGCGCTACACGAAAGGTGTAACGATAACGTCCGGCAGTCGAGGCTTTGAATTCAGGAAATTCGATCTCGCCGCGAAAACTGATCACGCCGCCGTCTGGATGTACTTTCAAGTCCTTGCGCGGTTCGTCGATTTTCTTCTCGAAGTTTCTGGACGTTATTCTGGGAGACCCTACCCCCTTCTTCAATTCAGGTTTCGCCAGATCCGTGGTTCTCGGCAGCGCGGACAGCAGAGCATATTCGGCCACCGCCATGTAATTCTGAATCTGCTCGCCCGACATGTGCAGCGCCGAGCCGATACGGTCCAAACCAAACGCGCCTGTGGCGTCGCGCGGAAGCATGGACGCCAGATCGGTGTGTTTGCCGAACAGATCGTTGAGCGTGTTTTGATATTGCGTCCGATTCAAACGGCGGAACGCGCCGTCGCTGCCAATCTGATCCTTGAACGCCACGGCAGCACGGCCGAGTTCCGTATTGATCGCGGCCACCGCAGCAGAAACATCCTGGGTCGATGGCTGCGCGGTTTCTTTCTTCGGCGGCATTTCCCCGGCCGTTACGCGTTCGGCGACCACGCGCCATTCTTCCGCGCGCGCTGCGCTGGCAATCGGCCACTCCAATTTATCAACACGAAAATCGCCTTTTTGTTTGTCTGGTCCGTGGCATTTGAGGCAATGCGACGTCAGAAAAACAGACGGTGACTCTGCCGCTACGACCACGCCCGAGAGGATCCCGGCAACGATGATGCCCAACAATTTACTGCGCATCTCCGACTTTCCTTTCCGGCTTCGCCGATCCGAGCGGCTGACTGCCCGATGGGGACGGCTCAATCGCGACTTCAGATACTTCGAGATTTGATTTTGGCGAAAAACAAGCCAGATAGATCAAGGTAACACGGCTGTCTACTGCAATGGCAGGATGCTCCGGGAATCCCGCTTTGAGCTCCGAAAGCTTGATATCAAATGTTCGCCAGTCCGATGAATCGGGTTTGATGATCGTCTGAAAATTGCCGGCGAATCCGCCTTTGGGATTGCGCAGGCTGAACAGAATCAGGACGTCGTTGCCACGCGCCGCCCGGAAGCGAACGCGCAGGACGCTCTCGGGGCCGACAGAAACCATGCTGCCGGAATGATCCTGAACACAGACTGCATAATTCACACGCGGAACGCCGTCGCTTTTCTTGTCGCTAACGTCTGGAACTTGTTGAAGCCGTCCAGGACCTTGGTTGTCCGCAGGCAGCCACGTGCCTCGCCAAAGCACTGTGGGCGCTTGCTCAAATGTCTGGCGAAAAGTTGTTGGAGCGAGAAGCATCCGGCTGCTTTCTAGCGAATTGGTGGTCTCAAGCGTGGCCAAGGACATTTCTCCTTGCCGCACATCGACCACGCTTCCATCAGCGAGCCGGCGCATGCGAACATGGCCGCTCTCAACGGAAAGCGTTGTGCTTCCCGAATTCGTGGAGAGTTGGAAACGCGTGCCCACGACTTCAATCTCGGCCGTGGATGTGAGGATGCGCATGGGCTGACCGGGTTTCTGGGTACGCACATCCGCATTCAGTGAGCCCCGCCGAAGCGTCATTCGCTTTTGGGTCTCACCAGTGAGTGCGAGCTCGGACTCGCCGGAGAGTGTCAGTGACGTGCCGTCGATAAATCTCAAATGTGCTGAGCTTGTGGAGCCTTCTACACTCAATGTTCCGGCGCGCATCGTGGCCCCAGACTGTAAGCCATTTTGAGCCGGCCCGCTGTCCGTGCTGAGGGTGACTGCGCCCGAAATCTGCTCGAGTGTGACGACTTCCGATACAGGCCCTTGCAAAAACCACAGGGCAGCCGCTCCAGCCATCAGAACAACTGCGGCAATGGCAGCCCAAGCCAGACTCATTCGCCATCGAACCGGACTTCGCATTCGTTCCGAAAGCACTCGCGGAGAAGCGTGGGCGCGCTCCCGGGCCAAATCACCCATCGCAACGGCTTGCTCAACGATCTCCCGCAGCAAGGCCCGCGCGTCGGCATCCTCCAGCAGCAACGTGTTCAAGGCTGTACGCTCTTGGGGCGAAATCGTCCCGTCGAAATAGCGCATGAGCAGGCCGTCGCGATCACGATCAGAGGTGTTCATGACGCCTCCATTTCAACACGCGCACTTTCACCCGCCAACCGCCGCTCAATACACTTTTTCAACGCGCGATGCAGACGCGAAAGCCGCTGGTAAATTGCGTCGATACCCACGCCTGATTCACGCGCGACATGAGCGCACGAACGCTCATCAAAGTAACGTAGTTCCAGCACACGACGTGAAGCCGCGGGCAGCGCCGCGAGACAATCGCGCAAAGCCTCCACGCGATCCGCGCCGCCATGTGCGCTGTCCCGTGCCCACTCGCGTTCGAGCATTTCAAGAACCGCCGTGTCCAGCGCAACAGCCTGACTGCGTTTCGCCCGCACCCAATTCAGAGCCTCATTGCGAGCCGTGACATGCGCCCACGAAATCAACTCCGCCTCGCGCGCGAAGCGCGTCTCGCCAGCCAACGCCTTCACCGTGACATTTTGAAAGATGTCCTCTGCTGCTGGGGCATCGCGCACAATAACCCACAAGGAGGCGAGAACCCGCATCCGGGATGATAGCAGCGTCTTGACAATCTCTTCCTGAGCGAGAGGCATGCGGCCATTCCATAACCGAAAACGGTAAGACTTCGCATATTGAACACATGAATTCAACGATCCTGACAGGTATTTTAAGAAAAAAGTGACGCACTGCCTGTGGCATTGTTGGGGAGAACCATGGCGTCAATCTTGTTGCGTTTGCTGACAGCGGTGAAGCGCGTCAAGTTCGCGAGCGCTACTTCGCGATCTCCATGGAACGCAAACTGAAACACCCCGCGGTCGTCGCAATAACCCAGTCCGCACGCGAGAGTATTTTTTAGCGCGATGATGTGCTCAAAGATAAATGTCTCCATCGCACTAACGGGAGTCATCATCCGTTGACACGTAGCGCGTAGCTTGGGCTCGTTTAAACTGATGGAGTTCCGAAAGAGCAACGCCACTCGTTGGCATGACAATTGTGATGTTTGAGACGACAAGAGCCGTTCACGCTGCGGAGTTTGAGCCGAATGATATGGGAAGTGTTTCGTTTTTCGACATGGATATGGTCATATACAAGTCGGAAAAAGAAGCCCTTGACGCCGCCGCTCAATCGTCGTCCTCATCGAGACCGCTGACGTCATTGGTGGGGTTCTCACGCGAAAGGCCGTGTGGCCGTTTTCGTTGTTTACCCCAGAATTTCTTGCGCGGGAGCTTTCCCTCCAAACGCTCTTGCTTCTCTTCTTCAAATATGGTTAACTCGCCTTGTACCTTGCGTGAATCGGCGTGGACTTCGAGTAAGCTTCTGTAGAAGTGAAGACATACCCAAAGGCCATGAAGCAGCCTCGGGAGTGAATTCTCACTGGTCGGATTCCGCAGATACTCGGCGATGAGTCTTCGCCCAGTCCGAGTCTTGAGAAAAAAGCCTGTGCCTCCATGAAGCGCAAAAACGTGACCATGAAACAGATGGAAATCCGCGCGCTCATCTTGGCTTGGTAGACGCCGATCAGTGTGCCAAAAAGCCAAAAAGTAGGCGCTGGAATCTGATAGTTTTTCTTCGCGCCCAATCAATTGCAGGAAAAAGGACCACGCAACTGAGTAGCATTGGTGAAGCGCCACAATCGCCTCGTAAGAAAGTACGTCCATCACACGGTTTTCAGTTCCGTTCCCCCCGTGTCTAAACTTCTTTATTAACGCGTTCCATTTTAAAATTGCGCTTTTTATGGCCGCAGACTCGTTCTTAAGCAGCTTTTCACAGGAAGAATCGAAGATTTGACTTTTCAAATTTTGGTAACATTGCTCTTCTTCTGGTGTGAGCGGTGGGGGGCCCAGCAGATTTCTTACTTCCAGATAGAACTGTTCCGGAGTCTTTGTGTTTGGATATTCAATGGCAAGCGCAGCCTCTAAATCAGCAATGACTTTATGCTGCCGTAAATTCGACGGAGGAAGACAGGCGTGTATGACGATCTTGCTCGCGTTTTTTCGTTTGATGTGGGGGACGATGTGCGCGAGAAGGAAGTTTTCCTGCGAATCTCTTAATGTTTGAGCGTCGTCGTGCTTGCAATACGCCCAGTAAAGCCGCGCGATTGCATCATTATACGGGGGCTTTTTAAATCCATAGACTCGCCCTTTTTCCAACCACCACTGCTGGATTTTCAGACCGTCAAAATCTATTGAGGCACGAGAAAACTGGAATTTCCTGCGGAAATTACGAAGGGAAACAGTAAGCGTTTTTAGATTCTTCTTTCCCATTGGCATTATTATATAAGCGATGATGATTTCTCACAACCTATTTTCTATCCAGTGTTTGTGTCCATGTTTCCAGTCTCTCAATCAGCCAATCTGCGCCGATGCCTACCCGCTAGGTTCAGGCGGAGAGGCTACGAATGTACGAGACAGATCAAGAGACGGGTAACGACCACCCTCAGACGGAGACAATCTCCAAATGGTCGCTGAAGTACGGTTCGAAACATCAGTTCACCCGCGTGACCCAGTTCCCCGGTGACATGCGCCCGCCCGACAAAGTGCGAATATATAAACGCTCCGGTCACTATCTGCTTCAATGGTGGGACCGCGACGCCCGGCACAATCTGGCGGTGCGGGTCAATGGCGACCTCCTTGATGCCTTGGCGCGGGCGCGCGCGATTGACGAACGAATTGCAAATCAAGGCAGTTCGGGGATCACAGGCCAGCGAATTCGTCATGCTGATTTGGCGGCGCGTTTTTGCGACGATTTGCAGCGTCGTGCCGACGCCGGCGAAATCGCGTTGAGCACTGTTAGCCGGTACCGCGCCGCGATTCAACACTACGTCGGTTTCCAGACCTCCGTTGCTAATGGCCAAGCCATTTACGCCAATCAGGCGAATCGTGAATTCGCACAAGAATTCGCGGCGTTCCTGACTCATCGGCAAGTCGGCGGAAACGGCCGCGAGGGCGCGCCGCGCCGGAACATGCGCTCGAGTCGGTTTGTGCTCGATGCCGTTCGTGCAATGTACGAGTGGGCTATTGATCCTGATGGCGGCCACGTGTTGCCCCACGATTTTCGCAACCCGTTTCGCCGCGCTTTTGGAAGCCGCCGACCCGCAGCGGACATGACGGCCGCACCCGACATCACCACGACGATGGCGGCTGATTTTCTAGCCGCTGCAGACGATTTCCAATTACCGCTGTTTGGCGCGTTGTTGTTCTTCGGTTTGCGCGCCGCTGAACCCTGCATGCTGCTTTGCGAAGACAACAAGAACGGCTGGCTCCACGTCGATTGCAAGCCCGATCTTGGATTCAAAACGAAGGGTGACCGAAACAAGCGTTTCCCACTCGTCGGTCCCATCGGTGAATTGATAAACAGGTTCGCGCAGCAACGGCGCGGCGGAATGTTGTTCATGCGGCGCGACGTTGCGGAAGGGCGCGCGAATGTGGTTCTCGCGGATGCGAACCACGAAACCCTCGTTACCGAATATCGGCGTCGATTGGGCAACGGTGGGTCGGATAGCCGGAGGCGGGTCCAGGTTCGCGACACGTTGTTCCGCGACTGTGGCGCGCTCAATTACGACGCGATTGAAACGGAATTCAAAGCCGTCGCACGCCGGCTTAATTGGCCGAAGACCGCGACGCTCAAGGATCTGCGGCATCTTTTTTGTACTGCGATGAGCAACGCCGGCATGCCCGAGGGCTATAGACGTTTTTTGATGGGGCACGCGCCGGGGCGCGAGGCGATCGTGTCGTACACGCACTTAAACAAGCTCACCGAATTCTACACGCGCGCAATCGAAACCGAACTGGCAGAGCCGTTGAACGTGCTGCGCCGCCGCCTGCAAGATTCGGAGGTGCGCGTATGAGCCGCCCGATTTCCGATTGGTTTGGATTCTTGGGCCAGCGTCAGCTCATCCGCGCGCTGCGTCCAATCGCCGAAGGCGCGAAAGCGAATGGCAGGGCATTGCCACCGATTTTGTTCACTGGGCAAAGCGGAGGCGGGAAAACCCATTTGGCAAATTCGCTCGCGACGTTTTTCAGAACAACGCTTCACGTTTTGGTTGGGCGTAAGGATTTGAAGTTGGCAGAGATTATTGCGTTTTTCAGATTGGTCAAAGCACACGACGTCGCCTTTGTTGATGAGATTCAATCCTTGCAGGCCGAACTTCAAGAAGTGCTTTTTGGGATTATCGATGAGGGGAAGCTCCCGGCAATTGAAGGTGCACCGGGGGTGCCTGCTGAACGGCAAAATCTTCCGCCGTTCCATTTGATCGCGGCGTCTGATCGCTCCGGAAAATTGTTGACGCCGTTGAAGCGTCGTTTTGCGCTCATGCTTCAATTCGACGCGTATTCTACACGCGAACTCGACGCCATCGCACGGCAGCGGGCTACGGCATTTGGCATGGTACTCTCGCCGCAAGCCGCCAAGTTGTTGGCGCGAACCAGCCGCGGCATTCCCCGGCTTGTCGGCCAGCGCTTGCGTTTGCTCCGCGACTTTTACGGCACGCGGCCCCCGAATGAATTCGATCTGTCCAACGTTCGAAAATTCCTGAATAGCCTCGGCGTGAACAACGATGGGCTGACTCGTTCGGACCGCAAGTATCTCGAAGTTGTTCTGGAACAAGGTGACACCGGCGTTTCCTTGCGCACGCTGGCGGCCCGACTGGAAATCGACGGCGATTCCGTGTTCCGGGATATCGAACCTTTTTTGATGCGCGAAGGCTTGGTGGCAATTCAGCCACGCGGCCGCGTGCTCACCACTACGGGCGCGGAATACGCGCGCAATTTGAAGGAGTAAAAGCAATATGCAACTTTCGATAGGAGACGAACTGGTAGACGCGTTGAAGCTGGCATATGCGGCAAAGCGCCCAGTGCTGCTATCTGGTAATACGGGGATTGGCAAATCCCAAATCGCCGAGCGCGCCGCGAAAGATCTCGGTATTGGTTTTATCGCCCGCGATTTGAGTTTGATGGAAGCGCCCGAACTCGCCGGGATGCCGATCACCACGGGCGGCGAATTGAGCTACGCGATCCCGAAGTTCCTGCCCAAAACGGGCAGCGGGTTCATCGTGTTCGAGGAATTGAATCGCAGTCCGCGTCACGTTCGCGTCCCTGCGCTCGAACTTCTGACGCGTTGGGCATTGAACGATTATGCGCTGCCTCCGGGATGGTTGCCGATGGCCTGCATCAATCCCCCCGGCGCGGACTATGATGTCGAGGAACTCGACCCCGCACTGCTCGCGCGATTCTCTGTGTTGAGCGTCAAAGCAGATGTGAAAAACTGGCTGCGTTGGGCAGAATCCAGCGGCGTGCACCCGGCGGTGCGGGAATATGTTCGTTCGACACCCAAGATTTTTGACACGCGTGAAAGCAATCCGCGCGCGTGGTCTTTTGTCAGCAATCTCGTTCACGCCCATGAATCCGGCAACGGGACAAGCGCCTCGTTGCTGGCGCTGATCATTGGGCAAATTGGCGAGAAGCTGGGCCCGGCGTTTGTCAAGTTCTATGGCACGTTCGGCAAAGTGAAGCTGCCCACGCCTGAAGAGATTCTCAATCATTACCCCCGGCACCGTCTCGCAATTCGCCGCGTTCGCGATGACGGCAACACTGCCGCACTCCACAGCGTCAGCCAGCAGATGCTGCTGCACCTGCAGGATCCGACGAATCAGCGGACTCTCTTAGAAACCAAGACGCGGCTCGTCAATTACCACGATTTCGTATCGGACCTGCCGGCGGAATACCGGGCACGTTTCCAGAAAAACATTGATCGTTTCTTGAAGAAGGGAGCGTAACAATGGAAAACTCTCTCGCCGCCCGCGGTGCAATGCAGGCCGGAATTGATCGCTTCCTTTCAAAATATCCACTCCTGGGCGCGCTGGCAGCATCGTGGAACGTGACCGAGGACGCGAGCATTAACACGATGGCCGTCGCTGCCGACGATCCGGGAATTAAACTGCTCTTCAATTCGACGTTCGTGTTGTCACTCACTCCCGACGAATTGGTCGGCGTGCTGCATCACGAAGCCCGGCACTGTGTCTTCGGCCACATCTTTATGGACCCCGCAGAATTTCCCGACGAGCGCGCCTTGGTCAATGCGCAGGAAGTGACGGTGAACGAAAACTTGCAGGAGCCCCTGCCCGGCCGTCCAATCTTGCTAAAACAGTTCCCGAAACTTCCGCGCGACGAAGACACTGAAACGCGCTACCGGCGGCTGGCGGGTTCTCCGCCGAAGAAAGCGCTGCCCAATTCCACCAACGCCACCGGCCCGATCGACGATCATTCCCAATGGGGTTCTTTTCGCGGGGAGGAGAGCGTGGCCAAGGCGTTGATGGAAGCCACGCTCAAGAACGCGCTGGAGACGTATCGAGCGCTGTCGCCGGAAGAAGAATCCATGCTGAATTCTGCGGAGAAGACTTGCGGCATCGAACCGGGATCTTGGTTGCAGGAAATCCGGTATGGAAAGCCGGCGACGTTGAACTGGCAAACCTTGCTGCGCCGTTATGTCGGTAATGAAATCGCGAAGTCGTATTCGTACGCCGTACCGCCGCGCAGGTTCCCGCATCTCTTGGGCGTTGTGCCTGGAAGTCGACGAAGCGGCGGAGCGCCGACGATTCAGGCGGTGATTGACACGAGCGGTTCGTTGAGCGACGCCATGCTGGCCGACATTTCAAAGGAACTGGCGAATCTCGCCCGTGACTTTCAAATCGTCGTTGTCGAAGCCGATTCGAAAGTCCATCGCATCTACAAGTACACCAAGCCGATTACCAACGTGATGGGCCGCGGCGGCACGAGCTTCATTCCGGCCCTGAAACCTCAAGTCTTGTGTAAAACACAGGCCAAACTGGTCCTATACTTCACCGACGGGTTCGGTCCCGCACCGTCCCAACCACCTCAAGTCCCTGTAGCGTGGGTACTTACGCCGGGCGGAGTCAAACCGACCTCGTGGGGTCGGGTCATCTTCATGGACCGAAAACCGGACTTTTGGGGCCAGAATTAAGGACTTATGTACCGGAATTCCAGGCCTTCGGGCCGGAATTCCGGTACATCGATGCCGAATTTCGGTACCAAGGGCCGAGTTTTCCGCCCCTTATTATTAGCTGATACGTAAAAGAAATTGGGAGCCGGGCCGTCCTTGCGGACGGCCCGGCGAAGGCAGCTACTTGCTCTGCGTCTTGGCGACGGTTTCCGCGAAGAACGCGGAAGCGGCGGCGAGTGCGGCAGTCGCGACAGCGATAGCCAGCTTGTCCCATTGGACCATAATAAATTTTCCTTTCTCCTTCCACGGGTGACAATGAAAATCAGCGCTTTCTGAATTTTTGTTTTGCGAGCCAGATGTTGGCTTGCTTCAGTTCCGAAGCGGCGGCGTCGAGCAGGTGGTCCAGTTTCTGCCAGTCAGTGCCGAGTTGTTCGGTCAGGAAGAGCGTCAGGTAGTTTGCGGATTGCAGCGCGTGCTTGAGCGCGTAGAGCGCGGTTTCAGTGCGGTGCTCGTATGTTTGCGGACGGTAACTCAGCGCATGCGGGCGTTGTTTCTTTGCCATGCATGCCCTCACAATTCCACCGACGGCGACGAGCGTTGCGCGGCAGTATCGTCTTCGAGCGTTGTTCCCGCCGGTACGGCGCGACCGCTCTTACAGAACTCGCGAATAGCGTCGATGCGCTCGGACATAGTTTTCGAGAGCGGTACTGTGGACTTTACCGCTGTGGCCAAATCTTCCCGCGATGGCGCTCGGGCGCCGTCACTGAAGGATTCAATCAGAGCGCTTTGCACGGCGGCTTCGAGCTCACTGCCGGTAAATCCTTTCGCTGAACGGGCAGTCGCCATAATGTCCTGCTTCGCAAACTCGCGTCCAGCACGGCGCAGATGTATTCCGAGGATTTCGGCGCGGCTGGCGTTGTCGGGTAGATCGACGGCGAAGATTTCGTCAAAGCGGCCTTTGCGCAAGAACTCCGGTGGAAGCTTTGAGATGTCGTTTGCTGTCGCGACTACAAACACGGGACTCTGCTTATCCTGGAGCCATGCAAGCAGGCTTCCAAAGACGCGCGCGGATGTTCCGCCGTCCCCACCAGCGCCAGGCGCGAATGCCTTTTCGACTTCATCGATCAAAAGCACGCATGGCGAAACGGCTTCTGCCGTGCGCAAAGCAGCGCGCAAATTACCTTCAGTTTCGCCGACGAGCGAACCGAACAAGCGGCCCGCATCCAGGCGAACCAGCGGCAGATTCCAGGCAGCAGCCACGGCACGGGCGCAGAGTGTTTTCCCTGTTCCCGGCACGCCGACCAGTAACATTCCTTTCGGCGATTGAATGCCGGCTTTCTGCGCGGCTTCGCTGAACAACGGTCCGCGCTTCGCGATCCATTGCTTCAGCTGCGCCAACCCGCCGATGTCGGCCATGCCTTTGGCAGGTTCTTCATAATCGAGGATCCCGCCGCGCCGGACAATCTGGCGCTTTTCACGGATTGCCATTTTGATCGATTCGGGGCCGATGGCTTTGAAACGGACCAGTGACAGTGCGACGATTGATTTAGTTTCTTCCAGCGTCAATCCGGCGCAGGCGCGCACCAGGTCGGGAATTGAGTCCTGCTTGATCTCGACCTTCCCGGCGAGCTTTTCCGTGTACAGCACGCACAAGCTGCGGATGTATTCTTCCAACTCCGCTCTGCGTGGCAGTCGTAGATCGCAGATGAAAATGTCCGCCTGAAGCTCGAGCGGGATATTCCAGTCACGGCCGACGAGGACAATTGCTTTGCCGCTCCCGCGGGCGTTGGCCAAGGCTTCACGCAAGTAACGCTGGTACACCGGGCGGCCGAGTTCGTCCCAGGGATCGAGCAGCGCCAGCACGGCCATTTCTTCGGTGTCTCGCAGGGCAACGAGCGCTTCCTCGAAACCACAGGGTTCGCGCAACGAGCGATCCGGTTCGTCGTCGTTTAGTCTGAGTCTCCACAGGCCTGACGCCGACGACCAGCGCCATAGCACACGCGGCACAAGTTGCCCGGAGAGCGCTGCCGTGGTCTGCCGCAGCGCCTCCAGGGCGCGCGCTTCTTCAATTGTTCGTAAGTGTATTCCCGGCAACCGCGCTTTGAGCGCGGCCACCAGGTCGTTGAGCACCTCCATGATTTAAACCTCCACCAGAACGGGTTGATGTGCGGCCACGCAGGGCAGCACGGCTTCAGGACAGACAGTGGCGAAATCCAGCGGCGGCAGTACGGCGCGAACGCGCGCACTGTTCAACGGCGGGAGTTCGCCCGAAAACGCTGTTCTTGCAATCTGCCCGAGCGCCGTGCCGACTTTCCCAGCGTGTGCCAGCGCGGCAATGACATCCAGATCGGCCTGCGCCACCAGCGCCAAATCAAGCTCAGAGTTCCGCGTTTTGCGCAGGAGATCGGAGGTGTCGGCGTTGAGGCTGCGCGCAAACGTCTTGATGCGGTCCAACTGTGCGACAAGTTCTTTCCAGCGATTTCCGGCCTTGCGCGCTGAGAGCAATGCGTTGTCGGCGGACAATTCACGGATTTCACTGACAATGCTGTCGAGGTCCTTGCGAACGGATTCGACCAACATAGTTTGGGCCTTGTCACGGATCAGCGCATTGTCAGCGCCGATTTCGGCGGTGATACATTCGCCGCCGAGATCCTTGATGAACGCCGCGACACGGTTCATCAGAACACGGTTCTCGACCGGCACAAAATAGATGGCGCCGGAGTGGCGCAGCGAGATCATTCCTTTCTGACGGTCAAAGATACGGCGCACGAGTTTCGTCAAATCTGTGGGAAGGTGCAGCCCGCCGTATTTGGAAAACAATTCCCGAACGCGCTCCAGCAATGAAGGATTGTCCGCGCCGACATCTTCATTGCCCTTGTCGAACCAGAATGACGAATCGAATTCGTACCCGAGATGTTCTGCTTCCCGGAAGCGGCGGGACAGTTGCCACGTCCAGCGCTCGGGCGTCTCTTCGATTTCATCAATCAGGCCATCGGCCTGCATGCGGTTTTTGGCTCGGGAGAAACAATAACGTTTGGATAAATCGCGGGCAAAAGTAGGATCGAGATTGGATGCCACAAGAGCCGAGCGAACGCGTTCTGTGGTGACGGCAGCGAGATTGTCTGTAAAAAAGACAGTCCCGATTTGATTGAGTATTTTCACGAATGTCTCCGAAAAAAGTCGGCGACGCTTACGTGCGCCGGGAGATGATCCGCATTAACAGGAACACTGCGGACAAAATTGCGCCGATCACAAGACCGGCGAAAAAATCATGGGGATGCCCGGCGTGGGCAAAGACGTGCATGGAACTCCTCCTTGTGTATTGTGGGTGAATGGAAAATCAGCGAACGGCGAGCCGCAGGACAATGCGATCATCCTGCCGCTCCTCCCGCGTGACGCGATATCCCAGACGCCGCGCCTCAGACAGAGCTTTGGCGCGGGCCAGTTCGCGTTGAAGACGTTTTGAATCAAAACTGCTTGGGGCGTTAATGCTCCAGGCAGACTGCGTGGATGTGCGGTTGAATTGAACGACTCCGGCAACAATGACGAGATCGCTTTTTTGCGAGACGGTGAGATTCATCGCACGAGCGGCTTCGAGGATTTCGTCAGGCGTGGCTTTGAGTGCCAATTGAAGTGTCACGATGCTGTAGCAACTCATTTGAGCTCACCTCCGTCCCGGAGATGAGCGTGTTGCGTATGTGTGTGGTCGTGTCGGTGTGCGTGTACACGTGCCGCGTCGCCATCGGACAAAAGTTGCTCAAATGGTGTCAACAATTCGCCGTGGCCGGGACTGTCGTTGTTGACGATTTGCAGGCGTACCGTCCCATCCTCACGGATGGTCAGAACGATTTCGCCCTCGCGTTTCATGGGACCTCCTTTAAAAATATTTGGATTGACTACTGACGATTCCGCGCCAGTTCGATGATCAGCGGCGGGAAATCTTTCTCGCCGCGTTCAATCAGGAACTCTTTGAAGCGCTGTTCAAGCGCGGGGATGTTCCCGTCGAAAGCGTCGCGGTACTCACTGCTGACGTGATCGAGGAATGAATCGCAGTCGGTGTCACAAATCCATTCTGAATCCACGACTTCGCTTTCAGCGTCGTACTGTGCTTGCTGGCGTCGCTGTCGTTCGGCATCGCGCTCGCGGTTTCGACGCTTGCGTTCGAGCCGTTCCTGCTTGCTGACCAATTGATCAAGCTCGTCCTCGTCCGCATCGACGTCATCTGCCGACGGGCCATCGTAAGTACCATAGGTATTTTCGTAGGCATATTCGCAATCGTCGCAAAAACTCCTGCAATCTGAACGCACATCGTCGTAATCAGGCAGGCTTACATCAGACTCATGCCAATCTTTGTAATGCCGGTTGGTGAATTCGATCAGCAGCGCACGGACGTGGTCGGATGGGATTTCATCGAACAGAGTTTTGCGGACAGCATCCGCGTCGGTGAATTCAAACTGCCGCAAATGGCAGCGCTCTCTGACGGCCTTTTCAAGAAAGCCGATGTAGCTGGATATCCAAACGCCGTCGCCATCGAATTGGTCGTAGTATTCGCGACTGTCTTTGACGTCCAAATCGGGGATTTCAATTTCTGCTTCAGAGTCACACGCTCGAGCGAGAGAAGTTGGATTCAGAATGAGAATGGCCATTGATCGATCTCCTCATTCCCGCTGCGCCGTGACCAGTGACATGGCGCACGACGCGGCATCGAAGAACACTTCCTGAGGCAAACCAATATGCCGCCGCCGTCCTGTGCGCTGGCCATGGTTCCAGAGCAAGTGGAATGCTGTAAACAACGCGGCGGCGGCGACGAAATTGGTGACCAGTAACTGTGTTTCGCCCTGGGACACGAGGTCTTCGCAGCCGAGCTTGGCGCGATCGCCGCCACGGGCCGTGGCGATTTCAGGATGACGTTCGAGATTGGAAACCGTCAGCGTTTTGCCAGCGGCGCGGAGCAACACGTGGACATTGCCATCGTATCGTTCGTTGCCAGCTGAAAGCACATTGCAATCGCGCAACTGAATGGCGCGGCGTTCAATCAACGCGCGGGCGGGGTGGTTGTCCACGCAACTGATGACCAATGATGATTCGCTAACTGCGTCGTGAATGTTTTTATCCGACACATAGATATTGTGTTCGCGCAGGCGCAACACAGGAAATAGCAGTTTGAAATGTTCGACCAGCGCTTCAGCTTTCGGCAGTCCCAGCGCTCCGGGATCGAACTCTTGGCGTTCGGAGTTTCCGGTTGAAAAATGATCGCCGTCCCAAAGGTGGATTTCACCGGCGAAGCGTTCTGCGTTCAAAAAGCGCAGCAGTGGCGGGAGCAGCCACGAACCGATCCCGCCGCAGCCGATCACTGTGATCACGCGGATATTGCGTAACATGATTTTCTCCAGGTAAAGTTATGGGATGGAATGACATTCGGCCAGGTGCTCGTCTATTTCTTCACGCAGATGCAGCAGGTAATCCTTGAGATCTTCGCGGTTCTCGAACTCTTGGCCATAAAAATCAGACCAGGCTCCGAGATCTTCGAGCAGATTGGTTTTGATCTGCTCTTCCGCTTTCGGCTGTACAGGAGCAGATTCCTTCATCCGCTCGAGGTGGACAACCTGAGCGAGCCATTCATCATCGGCGGGAGGCAGCGGCGGACTCTCGACGACTTCCGCCATGGACGTGGTGAATGCTCGCCCGGCCAGCATCCAACGGCATGCGTAACTGCGCGACGGTTTGTCGAGATCGCCAATGGTGATATGCAGGCCATCGAAATGGATTTCGTCGCGGTCGTCGGTGCCGCTGTGGAATGCGCTGATGTCTGCGTGGCTGTGGATTGTGCCGAAGAGTTCAAAGCCCTCCGGTGCCGGCGGCAATGTGGCAAGATCGTACGACACGCGCAGTCCGCGCACGGATTGGCGTGGTACGACGACGCGCCATTCACGCAATGTCGGGTTGCACCGGAGCAGTACGACCGCTTCGCTGCGATATTTTTCGAATACGGCAGCGAAGAACGATTCTACGCGCCGGAATAAATCCAGCGGCAGTGCCGGGACGTTCAACGATGCTTCATCTTTCAATTCAGCCAGACCGGCGACCTCGTCGGTTTTGACGCGAGCGGAATAAAAGTCATTGCGCACTTGCTTGAACAAGCCGTTTGCGCCTGCCAAGAAACACAAGTTGTCTGGGGGAAACGCAGCGCGCTGGTCAGGTGGCGGCTTCGGAATCGGATGCAGCGAGATCATGATCATTGCTCCTTGAGTTGCGGCGGCGCTTTTTGATTTCGGGCAGCCGGTGAATGGTTTCGATGAGGGGTTGTGAATTTGCTTTATTGCGTTTCAACGCTTCGGTCAAATTGACCGACGAGCGAATGTAATATGTGAATTGTGCGGACAGCACTTGCCCCGGCGTGCCGGGAAGTTGCGCCAGCACGTCGAGGTCTTCGTCGAGCATCAAATCCAGGAATTCTTCGAGGGATTTTGTTTCAGTGTCACGACAACGCGACAGCGCCTCGTCGATGGAATTGAATTCAACTTTAGAGGTAGCATTCCGCGAGCGGCGTGTTTGCGCAGCTAGCTCTGGCGAGGCAGATGTATCGCGCTGAACGAATTTCCATACTGCATGTTCCGGCAAAAACGCATCAGTTAGAGCCGCAAGAATTCCCTCGTGCGCGCCTTCGTTTTCGCAATCAAGCCGGACGTCATTCGGCGTATTCTTGAGTATCGCGCCCAACAGGTACGCGAGATCAGCGCCCACGTTGCCGTCGCGAAAAGACTCGGTTTCGCGGAAGACCGCTTCATAAACAGAGCACGCCAAATCGCCGACTTCATCAGATGAACCGGTTCTCATGAGCCGGCCTCCACGAGATGCCGCAGCATTCCGCCGAGTGTTTCCCAGGCATGCGGAGGGAAGTGAATCTGCGTTTGAAATTCCGGGTTCGTCGCGCTTTGCAATGCCCAATCATCCAGGCTTTCAATTCCGGTGTCTTTGAAGGGCGGCATCAGGTCGGTGTTCCAAAGCGAATTGAGAATCTCCGCCAGAATCTTGTCGATGCGCTGATGAATCGGTTGCGAGTCCGCCACTGAAAGATTGCCCAGGCATACCGCACCGTTTCCGGAATCGTAAATATTCGGCATCAAGATTTGGCTGAGCGGCGTGTCCAACAGGGATGTGTCCAGTGTTTGAGCGATGCTCGCTGGCCAAACATCTTCGACAATCGTGGTGTTTTGTCCGGGCGCGAAAATGCAGCGCACAAACCAGAGCGTGCGCGGCCACGACAATTTCAATTCGCGGATGTCCGGCGACTGGCGCTCCGGTGAGAATTGGATCGTTCGTAGGCCGGGCTGAAATTCGATGACATAGATGGTTCGCGTACGATTTTGTTTGTCGAAGACGCGCGACATCAGGCGGCAATTGGATGGCAGCAATCCTGTATCAACCGCCTGCTGCCGGGCCAATTCCGCCAGAAAATCAGTGGTTCTGACGGTGCGTTCGATGATGCGCTTTTCGACGCGAACCATGTCGCCGTCGATGGTCAGTAATTTATTTTCTTTGATGGCCATAAATGGAATGTTCCAAATAAAGCGCGGCGCGCCCCGCTGGAAGGAGGCAGGGCGCGCCGCGGACTAAATCCGAACGAGAAGGGCCGCCGCTCACGCTGAGCAGCCGACCACGCCTTTCTCACCGGCAACTTTCACGAACTCAACCGACGCGTTTTCGCCGACGATGTCGATGTCATCGGCAATCGCGCCGTTGATGCGAACCTGCGACGACGCAGGGATATTGAGCAGGCTGGCGACCTCATCGCGGACTTCCGCGACGGTCTTTCCAGCCAAGGTATTGAGCGTGAGTTGATTCACGCCGTGACGAACTGTTACGGCCATGTTGGCCTCCTTAAAGAATGGGAACAAAAAATCGCCGCGCTACACAGCGCGGCGAGGGTGTTTTGATTTGCGCGCTGGTGCTGCGGGGATCGGACGGACCTACGCGGCGCACTTGGCGCGGCGCTTTTCCACGCGGCGGAACTCGGAGCGCAGAAGTTTGACAATCGCTTCAAGGCTCTCGTCAGCGACGAGACCTTCGCCGATGACGCCTTGCAACGACCGGTCGATACCAGCGCTTTCGCGAACCAGATCGCAGATTTCTCCAAAGATCAAATCCCGCCGACGGGGCGGGATGCGGTTCAATGTCCGGACACTCATGATTGAATTCTCCAATAGAGGGCGGTCGGAAAAGACACCGACACGCCCCCTTGGCGCCGGTGCCAATTGATTGCGAGGCGCAAGGGGAAAGGAGTTTTAGATCCGACAAAAAATACGAAAGAAACTCAGGCGAGATTGGCAGGGAAGAGAACAAGCCGTGCTCGAAGTATTATACCGCAAAAACGCTGGAAATTTAGCTGGGGATGCCAGGATGCTTTACCAACGCGCGCAACCGCTTTTGATTGCGCGGCAGAGCGCATTTATGAACTGCCATTTCCTGCGGATGGCGGGTGTGCTGTGCTTCGATGGGAGATTGCCACGATGCCGAATGAAGAACATGAAGTTTTCGGCGAAATCTTCGCTGGGATTTGTCGCCGCGTAACGGCTGATGTGGGTCGCCGGGGCGTATTCGAATCGGTCAATCGATTCATGCGGTCTGCCAAACGCCGCTGTAAAGCGCCGGGATCGAAACAGCCCCCGGTGCGTGTCTGCAACGGCGTGACCATACTCGTGGCGGAGTACGTCGGCGAGACTGGTATAACTGCCCGAGAAAAAATCGTGCAGCTTTGAAATTGATATGCGCGGTATACAGATTTCACCGCTGCTCCCGTACCACTGCCAGCCATATGCAAATCCTACCGACATAAGGACGACCGGCACAATTCTCAGCCGGTCGTCCCAACAGCCGTGGCGATTCAGTTCGCCTGCAACTTTCTGCGTTGCCCGATTTAGTCGGGCGAGCGTGATGATGTGGATTTTAACCAAGAATTGCCGCTCCATTGGCTTGTGCCGTCGCGGCGGTTCGTCCCGCTGCGATTTTCAGCGCGCGCCGGATCGTCGGGATGCTGACGCCGAAACGCTTGGCGAGTTTCGCCAGTGACAGGCGCTGATTAGTTCTGGCGCTGGCAACCTGATCCGCATTCTCCTCCGACCAGCATCGGTTGTCGGGCATCTGGAAATGATCCACCCAGAACCACTGCTCATCGAAGTCCGCAAACTGCTCCGGGTCTTCGATCCTTCGTGAGCCCGTGGACGATGCGGTGCCGAAATGCCCACCGGTATCCACATTCAATTTAACGCGCAAACGCGGTTTGATGCGTTGTACGCCTGAGTCCTGGATTTCCTCGGAAGCGGCAGCACGTCCAGCGCCGCCGGAGACATTTGACAGCACAAAGTCCAAGCCTTCGAACACACCCAGACGGCAGGTGCGCATGACAACGCGGCGATCCGGGAACACTTCGATGCGGTCGATGTGGCGCGACAGCTCGTGGTTCAACTGTGTCGGGTTGCTTTCTTCCATTACCGTCGCGAGTTGTTGAAGGCATTCAATCACGCGTTTCGGATTCAATTCGCGCTTCACGATTTCCTTCAAGTTGTCGATCTGCGCCAGTTCACGCGCAATCTGGTCGCGGCGTTCACATGCGGATTTGGACTGCTCGATGAGGACACCGCGCATGGCCGCGGGCAAGTTGGGATCTCCGAACGACAACGTCCAACCTTTGATTTTGTTGTCAATGTCCTTGAGTTCCTGTTCGAGCGCCGGGCGCGCGTTGCTCTGCTTGGATTGCGCCAATTCTTCCAGGCAGTTTTCGACTTCAGTGACGAGTTCGGGAAACCACGCCGGGATTTCTCCGGGCGAGCCGGGAGCGGGAAACAGGCGGTTGCGCAACGCACCCAAGACGGATTCACGCAGCCAATCCTCCGGACAGTACAGCGGGTTCGTGCAGCTTCCATGGTGATGGCTCGGACACATGTAATACACAAACCGCCGGCCGCGCTTGCTTGTTCCGCCGCCCTGATTCGGACGCATCGATGCACCGCAGACACCGCAGCGCACCAAACCGGAGAGCGGGAATTTCAAGATCAGACCTGGCGCGAGCGCCTGGAATTGTTTGTTCGATTTGTTGCGACCGCGCAGCCGCTTGATACACGCGCCGCGTTCTTCGCGCACTGCGTTGACGCGCTCCCATACTTCCGGCGAAATCAACGGTTCGCAGAAATCTTTCACGATGAAATGTTCGTCCGCCGCGTTTCGGACCGTGACTTTGCGGTCGTCAACAATGTCCGTCGCCACGCGGCCAAACACCATCACGCCTTTGTAAATCGGGTTGGACAAGATGCGCCCGATCGTGTCGGAATGGAAGCGGTGGGCACGGCTTTGTTCGACTAAATCGCTGCGCTTGTTGAGCGCTTGTGCGATGCGGTTTGAGCCAAGGCCGAGCTTGTCGGCCATATCAAAAATTTCGCGAACCACCGACACCCACTGCGGGTCAAGCACAAGACGGTTGCCAATTGTTTCGGTTCGGCCATCGCACTCACGCATCACACTTTTCAGCTTGTAGCCCATCGGCGTGGGACCGCCGGGCCAGTACTTTTGGCCGACGATATCGCGCTTGCCGCGCAGGACATTATGGGCTTTGACGTGGGCGTCTTGGGTCGCGCGGAAACTTTCAACAAAGCCCAGCGCCTTCCCCGGCACCGATGTGGGATCTGTGAAATTGGAATCCGCCGTCAACACCATCACGCCAGAATGGGTGAGCAAGTTCTGGCGGACGTTATCGACATCGCGCATGCGACCAAAGCGCTCGAAGGAATCGACGAGGATCGCGTCGACGTCCAGCCGTCGGGATTTGATGTCGTCCATCATCTGCATGAAGGATGGGCGATTGCTCATCTTACGCCCGCTGAGTCCATCGTCGCGAAACGTTCCGCACGGCACCCAGGAATAGCCATTGCGTTTCAGCGTGCGCTGAATTTCATCGTATTGCTGATCAGGACTCCGGGGGTTCTGCTGGTCGCTCGACATTCGGGCGTACATCACGTAGCGGATCGGCTTTGTCGGATCAAACTTGGATTGAATCATGAGTCATTACCTCGTTCCAGGCGTTTGTCGTGAATCGCCAGCGCAATCTGACGAGCGATAAACGAGACGCTTCTTTTCCGATGCCGGGAACGCACCGATTCAGCGAGCTTGGTTTCGACTTCAAGTGGTAGATCCTGTGGGAATCGGATCTCGCCATCGGCCACAAGCTTCGCCAATCGGGCGATTTCAGCGTCGGACTCTAAACCGCTGACGGGCATGAGTGCCTCCTTTTGGAGAAGCGTTTGCCCATACAGCGAACAGTGACCATCACTGCTCGTTCGCTAGGCATCCGCGCATCCTGAAAAATAAAAAATACTGTCCAACGGGAACCGCCTTAAGATTTTTGACTCGCGGTTTCATAGGGGAAATGCTGAATTTTCGGGTGTCACAACGAGGTCATTTCGCAGTCGAAAAACGTAAATGGGCAGGACTATCGCTGAAAAACAGGTGTTTTTGAGATGGGCATAGCAGACTTCACTACCTTTATATTATACCGCAAAAACAGCCGAAATTTAGCTCTGCCAGCGCATTAATAAACAAACGGCCTACAACAATACAATAACATCCTATTATACCGCAATTTGCTCAGATATTTAGCTGCTTGCGGGTTGAAGCCGCTGGTGGAGGAACTTCATGGCCGGACGCAGTTCCAATGCCGCGAGCAATTGCTGCCGCCGCGTCTCCGGGCGCGTGTGCGTGTACACAGCAGTCATGCCCAGCGCACCGTGGATGCCCTCCGGCGAGTGTCCCATGAGTTCATTGCGTATCAATGGGTCCACATTGGCGTCCTGAAGCCCTGTTGCGAACATGTGGCGCAGGATTTTGGGTTCAGTGAACTGCGGACAGCCGATTTTTTTTGTGATGCGCATGAATTCCATTCGAATCCGGTCAGGATCTACTATGCCGCAGTCCCGCCAAATGGTCTGACACGCCGTCTGGTCTCTGATTCTCGCCGAGGAAGTTTCGCCGGACGTGTCTTGTTGGCTGATTCGAAGGTTCAATTCGTTCAGAAGCGCCGGTTCCAAGAGTCCAGCGAGGGGCGGTGCCACTCCAGTCGAAAATTTTCGCCGAAAAAAGAGCGTTCCCGACGAACGGGCGTTCATACGGCACAAAACGTCGCACAATTCCGGAACGAGGGGGATCTCGCGCTCGTTGCGCGTCTTCACTTGCCAACCGAGTTTGGGGCGATTGTGGATTTTCAGAGACTGATTGGCTGACTCAAAATCGGTGAACATCAAATGCGACAATTCGCCCGGCCGCATACCGGTCAGCATCAGTGTCAAGAAGATGGGAAGCTGCCAGGCATCGCATGCGGATAAGAATTCGAATTCCTGTTCGGTGGTCAGGAGTGCTTTTGAACGCTGATTCTCAATGGGAATCCTTTCAATCCCCAATTCGCAAAATGGATTTCCAGCGTATGGCGGCAAGTGTCGGCGTTTGCCCGCGTATGTGAATAGTGTTCTGCAGGTTTGGAGGATGTATTTGATGCCCTTGTCGAGCAAAGGGCGCTTCTCACTGTTTGCGTGACCATTGGGAGACACGTTCAGTGATCGCAAATACGCTGTAAACTCCTCTGCATGAGAGACGCGGAACTGCGAAGCATGGCGAATGGGTCTTACGGTATCCACAAACAACAACAAGTGTTCGGTTGCCGCGCGATAACGCCGGATCGTTTGAATGGAAGACCGCAACACCTGCTCATGCTGAAGCAACCAGCGTCGCCGCAAATCTGAAATCGAAATATTTTCAAAACTGAGTTGCGCAGGCGCGCCAATTTCGAGTTGAGCATTGATCTGTGCGGCCATCTGCTTGGCGAGATCGCGATCTGCTCCTACACGCGGTCTGCGGCGCAATCCATTTTCAAAATAACAAAGATACCAGATTTTGCTTCTCTGATATGCCTTGACTTTACCGACGCGGAAGGAAGCCGATGTTTTGTTGGTGGTCACGAGAGGACTCCGTCAGAGTACCCTCTCGCCACAAACCGCCACAAACACCGCCACAAATCGGCGGGTTGGCGTTTAAATTGATCAGTTAAACCTAGTACGAGTAATTGGTTATACCTGGAAGCGCAAGAACTGAACGGAGAGAGAGGGATTCGAACCCTCGGTACGTCGTAAGACGTACACGGCCTTAGCAAGGCCGCGCATTAGACCACTCTGCCATCTCTCCGTATGTCGCGCAAACACCACGCGGCTCGATGGTTCACGAGCGCTGCAACTCTTCTACACGACATTCTGTTATGCGCAAGTTCATCTTTGAACATTTGATCGTTTGCGTTCACGATTTTTGCAAAGATGCTCGGAAAAGTCGACTTAAACGAAGACTGTTCACGACCACTGTCACGCTGCTGCATGCCATCGCACCGCTCGCAATCATGGGGTTGAGCAACCAACCTGTCAGCGGGAAAAACACGCCTGCCGCGAGCGGGATCAGCAGCGCGTTGTAGATGAAGGCGAAGAATAAATTCTGCCGGATCGTGCGCATCGTTCGCTGAGCGATTTCGATTGCCAGGACGGCGTCGTTCAAATCGCCGCGCATCAGCGTGACGCCCGCCGCTTCGATGGCGATGTCCGTCCCGGCACCAATCGCGAGGCCCACGTCCGATTGCGCCAGCGCTGGGGCGTCGTTGATTCCGTCGCCGACCATCGCTGTGCGCCGCCCTTCTTTTTGCAGCGCTGAAACATGGTCCGCTTTTTCTTTCGGTAACGTTTCCGCGCGCACATCATCGATCCCGGCGGCGCGCGCAATCGCTTCAGCCGCCGCGCGGTTGTCGCCCGTGATCATGATCACACGCAGGCCCATATCCTTCAGCTTTTTGACCGCTTCTGCGGAGGTGGGTTTTATCGCGTCGGAGACGGCAATCGCTCCCAACAAGCGACCGCCCAGCGCGACCCACACGCCCGTCGCGCGGTTGGATGAGAATTCGTTCTCGGCTTTTTCAAGTGCTTGCGTTGGGACGTTTTTGGATTCCAAAAAACGTCGGCTCCCAACGAGAATTGGTTGGCCGTCCAACACCGCTTCGATACCGAGGCCTTCGACTGCCGAGAACGCCGTCACGGGTTTGACATCAACTTTCGTATCGAGTGCGTGACGGACGATCGCCGCGCCGATGGGATGCTCGCTACCTTTTTCAGCACTCGCAGCGGCTTGCACCACATCGGTTTCGGAGACACCGTCGGCGCACACGACGTGTGTGACGCTCGGTTTTCCTGCCGTGATCGTGCCTGTTTTGTCGAGCACGACGGTATCGATCCCGGCGAGACGCTCCAACGCGTCGGCGTTTCGAAAAAGAATTCCGCGCAACGCAGCGGCTCCGGTTCCGGTGATGATCGCGGCAGGCGTCGCCAATCCCAGCGCACACGGGCACGCGATCAGCAGCACCGATACAGCCACGACTGCGGCATAATTCCAGCGCGGCTCCGGCCCCCATTTCAACCAGCACGTCCCGGCAATCAACGCCAATCCCAGCACCGCCGGGACGAACCAGCGGCTGATTGCGTCCGCCATTTTCGCGATGGGAGCTTTCGATGCTTGAGCCGCTTTGACGCGCTCGACGATCCGCTGCAACGCTGTTTCACTGCCGACGAATTTCGCCTGGAATTGGAAACTGCCATTCTTGTTGAGCGTTCCTGCGGTGACTTTCGATCCGGGCTTTTTTTCAACGGGCAGCGGTTCGCCGGTCATGGATGCTTCATCGACGAACGATTTGCCCGAGAGCACCGCGCCATCCGCAGGAATCTTTTCTCCCGGGCGGACGATGACGACATCGCCTTTCAAAATGTCCGAAATGGGGATGTCCGTTTCGACACCAGCGCGCATGACTCGGGCTGTGCGCGGTTGCAGTTCAAGCAATTTCCGGATCGCGTCGGATGCTCGTCCGCGCGCTTTCGCTTCCAAAAAACGTCCCAGCAAAACCAGCGTGACGATGACCGCCGCCGATTCAAAATAGACATGCGCTCCGCCGTGCATTCCGCCCGCGCCTGCAGTCGCGAATACGTCCGGCCAAGCGGTCGCCACGACGCTGAACACGAACGCTGCGGACACGCCCATGGCGACGAGTGTGTTCATATCCGCGTAGCCGCGTTTCAACGCGCTCCACGCGCCGCGAAAAAAGTCTGCGCCACTCCACACCACCACCGGCAGCGTCAACGCGAGCAGCACCCAATTGCGCGATGGATACGTATGAACCGGAAAAAGTTCGGCCATGCTGACGATAAAAACCGGCAGAGTGAGCACCGCAGCGACGTAGACTTTCCGGCGCAGTGCGTTGACCTCCGCGTCTCCGCTGGTGTCGTCCGCTGTATTGTCGCTGGGAATTTTGGCCGTGTAACCCGCCGTCGTGATCGCGCTGGCGATGGCGTCTGGGTTCGTCTGGGTCGAATCAAATTGGACCCGCGCTTCACGCGCCGCGAGATTCACGCTCGCATCGTTTACTCCTGGCACCCGCTTGATCGCTTCCTCGACGCGACCGACACAGGATGCGCAGTGCATCCCTTCGACGAGAAATCGAGCGCTGGCGGGTTCGTTGGTTTTCATCTCATTTTTGGAAGATTGGCAAGTACCGGTACGGCATCGACAAGATCAGTGTTGCAATCGCCGTGCGATAGGTGCTGCCGATGTCGTCGCCGCGCCACGATCCGTCGGTGGCTTGCTGGCTCACAAAACGGTCGCGCGTGGGCGGGTAATACTTGGCCCAACTCTCCCCGCCGATTTGGAACATCGCCTGCGCACCGTAAAAATTCGTGTAGTAATCGTGGTAGCCAGTTGTATGTCGCGGATCAAGATTCTTGCGCAAGTAGTCGATCGCTTTTTTAGCGTGGTCGTCAGCGTAACGTCCGGCCATCAAAAAACACGCCACACCAGCGGACGACAACGCCACCGACGACGTTTGCCCGGACTGAATCGAGTAGCGAATTCCGCCGTCACTGTTCTGGCATTTCACGAGATAATTCACCGAGTCGTTCATTAATTTAATCGGCACTTCAATCCCGGCATTGCGGCAACTGCGCAGCGCCTGCACTTGCGTGACGGTCACCGAGCCTTCGTCCGCGCCGGAATTGGGCGAGTAGTACCAGCCGCCGTTGACCGATTGCGACTGACCTGTTTTCTTGACTGCCAGTGTCAGCACTTGTTTCAACCGCTGGCTCATGTCGCCATTCTGATCCATGCCGTACAACTCAGCGAGGAATGTCATCGAGAAGCCGTGGCCATACATCGTCTGGCCTTCTGTGTCGGACGTGATCAATCCATCGCGTTGGGCGTGTTTCATGCAGTACTCAGCCGCCTTAGCGATATTCGCGCCGTACGGTCCGCGCCCTGGTTGGTGGCCGGATGACAGCAACGCCAAACCGGCGAGCCCGGTCATGACCATTTTGTATTGTCCGCTGCTGCCTTCCGAACCCCAAGACCCATCGTTTGCCTGATTCTTCGCCAGCCACGCGCAGCCTTTTTCGACGGCCTTATCAACCTCTTTGGTGATCTCCACAATCTCCGGGCCCGCAGGTGCCGCCGCCGCGCCGTCCTCGCCCGCAGTCACGTGTGCCGATAAGCACAGAATGATCGCGCTGAACGCCAGTGTCACGGAAGCGGTTGAAATGGATGTGCGCATGGAGATAGCCCTTAAACACGGAACGTGAACCCGGCCCGTGAGTATACACAACAGTCACGTGATTGGCGAGACACAAGAAAACTTCGAGTCGCCCTCTTAATGGCACGTTCCACAGCTGCTGCCGCACGAGGCTTCTTTTTTCGCGGCGAGTTTGCGTTCCAAATCGAGCGACGTTTTCGTGATCGCCAGGCCACCCAGCGCGGTGCAGCGTAATTCGCGCGGCATTTGCAGCGCGACAGCCTGCGCGGCTTGAATGGTTTCGTCGAGCGGAATCACGGCGTCGTAATCCGAGAGCGCCATGTTCGCGCACGACAGCGCGTTGCTCGCGGCCATCACGTTTTTACCGAGGCACGGAACTTCGACGCGGTTGGCGACCGGATCGCAGATCAATCCGAGCATGCTTTGGAATGCCATCGACGCTGCGCCGACGGCCTGTTTCAACGTTCCGCCCGCGAGTGTGACCAACGCGGCGGCGCCCATACTGGCGGCTGAACCGCCTTCAGCTTGGCAACCGCCGACTTCAGCTGCGAACGTCCAGCGCGTGGCGATGAAGACGCCGATGATGCCGCTGGCGAGCATGGCCTTGGCCATCTCAATTTCGCCGAGCCCCATTTCTTCGGCCATCGCAATGACCGCTCCCGGCAACGCGGCGCACGCTCCGGCAGTCGGCGCGGCGACGATGACGCCCATCGAGGACTTCACTTCCATCAGCGCGGTGACGTAGAGGACGATGCGATTCAGCGCGCCGCCGTTGAGGAGCCGGTCTTCATCCATGCGCTTTTTAAAGACGCCGCTTTGGTGTCCCAGCACGCGGTCGTCGTACGTAGTCCCGGCGATACCTTGCGCGATGGAGCGGCGGAGAATGCGGACGATCTCGACCATCTTGGCGACGACGGCATCTTCGCTCAAACCGCCGCGCGCCATTTCGTATTGAATCGCCAATTTCCAGAGTGGCGTCCCGGCTCCGGCGTCGGCGTCGAGCATTTCAAAACACGTCGTGAACGGGACGGATGTTGTCTTGCGCGATCCGACTGGAAGAACCGGCGCGAGGCGTTTGACACCGGTCACGATCGCGCACTTTTTCAAACGGTCGATCAGCGCATCGGAGAGAAATTCGACGCCTTTTATTTTTT